>JGI12048J13642_10060258_pt1 | contig 13793 bp, 12 predicted proteins | sample ElkSlonscriptome_16_FD_13642 | JGI IMG/M metagenome (IMG submission 13642) | reverse complement strand
CCCTCAAGGAGGCGGTGGACGCCTTCATCAAGGACGGCGACAATGTGGCGGTCGGCGGCTTCGTCAACATTCGGCAGCCCGTCGCCATTGCCCACGAAATGATCCGCCACGGCTTTCAGGACCTCACCCTCTCGTTTCAATCGGGGGGCATGGCCATCGATTACCTGGGCGGCGCCATGGCCCTGGCGCCGGACCATTTTTCCTTCAAACGGGTGGAACTGGCCTACTGGGCCCATGAATCCTTCGGGCTCTCCTCGATCTTCCGGTACCTGGCTGAAAACGGCCTGGTCGAGCTGGAAGACTGGTCCAACTACAACATGTCGGCCCGCTTCAAGGCCGGTTCCATGGGGCTCCCCTTCATTCCCTGCCGAAGCCCCATGGGCAGTGACATTTTAAAGCGGTGCCGGGCCAAGGTGGTGGAATGTCCGTTCACCGGACGTCCGATCGTGCTGCTGCCGGCCAGCAATCCGAATGTGGCGGTCATCCACGTTCAGGCGGCGGACCCTTACGGCAACTGCATCATTCGAGGCACCGACGCCACCTGCCCGGAAATGGCCATGGCCGCGGCCCATACCATCGTCACCTGCGAGCAGCTGGTCTCTCACGAACTGATCACCCGCTCGCCCAAGGAGATCACCATCCCTTTCTTTGCGGTGGATGCGGTCGTCCATGTCCCCTTCGGGGCCTATCCGTCGAGTTGCCGGCGCCATTATTATTTCAATAAAGACCATATCGCCACCTTTCATGCCCTGGCGACCCTGCTTCACAAGGGAAACCCCGGCGGGCTGAAGGCCTATTATGAGGATTATATCTTCGGCAATCACACCTTTCAGGATTTCATCGACCGGTTTCCGGTGCGCAAGCTTTTGGAGGAGCAACTCTCGGAGCTGGAAAACTATGAACGGCTGGCCTGATGAAACCCGATTATTTTAAAAGAAAGGCGGTATCGATATGCAGTTGACCGAAGAAACGGTATACACCCCCCAGGAGATGATCGTGGTGGCCGGGGCCCGCACCCTGGAGGACAACAAGGTGGTCTTTGTGGGCACCGGGCTGCCCATGATCGCCACCGTACTGGCCCGACGGACTCATGCCCCGGGGCTGATTCCGGTCTTCGAAGCCGGCGCGGTGGGGCCGACCCTGGAGGCGGGGCTCCCCTTTTCGGTGGGCGATTCACGAACCTCCAGCAGGGCCTCGTACACCAAGGGGCTGAACGCGGCCTTTGAGCTGACCCAGCGGGGCTTTTGCGACTTCGGGTTCGTGGGCGGGGCCGAAATCGACCCCTTCGGCAATCTCAATTCCACCATGATGGGGAAATTTCCCGAAGAATACCAGAAACCCCGGGTGCGGCTGCCGGGCAGCGGCGGGGCCGGCGACATGGCCGCCTCCTGCGAGCGGACCATCCTGATCATGCCCCACCAGAAGCGCCGGTTCAATGAAAAGCTGAGCTATATCACCAGCCCGGGTTTTCTGGACGGCACCCCCGGCGCCCGAAAACGGGCCGGACTGCTGGGTCGGGGGCCCTACCGGGTGATCACCACCAAGGCGGTGCTCGATTTCGATGAGGCCACCCGCCGCATGCGGCTGATCCATACCATGCCCGGAGAAACGGTGGAAAGCGTGCAGGCGGCCACCGGGTTCGAGCTTCTGGTCAGCCCGGCGGTATCGGAATTCGATCCGCCCACGGATCAGGAACTGCGCCTGATTCGGGAACAGATCGATCCGCTGGGGTTCTTCGTCAAAAAGCCGGTGAAACCACAGCCGCTGCCGAACCAATTCTGAGGCGAGGGAAAGGGTCAAAGGCCGCTCTTATGCGGACCGGATGGATTCATCGGGTAAAATACCGGATCGAAAGGACCCGGTTCCAACAGAACAACCCATATATTAAACATCAGGAGGTAACAGGCGTATGAAGGTACTCAAAATCGATCATCTGGGAATTGCGGTCAACAGCATCGACGACGGCAAAAATTTCTGGTCCGAGGTTCTGGGCCTCGAATTCGAAGGTGCGGAAACGGTTCAGGAGCAGAAGGTCACCACCGCTTTTTTTCCGGTGGGGGAAAGCGAAGTGGAGCTGCTCGAATCCACGGCGCCGGACGGACCGGTGGCCAAATTCATCGAAAAGAAGGGCCAGGGATTTCAGCATGTGGCCTTTCGAGTGGAAAACATTGAAGAGGCCCTGGCCGAGCTGAAAGAAAAAGGCATCAAACTGATCGATGAAACCCCGAGAATCGGCGCCGGCGGCGCCAAGATCGCCTTTTTGCACCCCAAAGCCACGGGGGGCGTCCTGGTGGAGCTCTGCCAGCGATAACCGCCGAATCTGGATCATTCGGACCCAGGAATTTCTTGACCGACATTTCCCCCGCTCCTGAAAAGGGGCGCAGGGGTCACCTTTTTGAATGAATAAGGAGTTATACACCATGTCAGAACATCCCCGGAAAAAGCAATGGGAAGAACTCGCCACCAAGCAGATGAAAGGCAAACCCCTGGAAAGCCTTGAATGGAACACCCCCGAGGGGATCAAGGTCAAGCCGCTCTACACCGCCGAAGACATCGAAGGGCTGGAGGTGGTCAACACCCTGCCCGGCATGCCCCCGTATGTTCGGGGCCCCATGTCCACCATGTACGCCGGCCGACCCTGGACCATTCGCCAGTACGCCGGGTTTTCCACCGCCAAAGAATCCAACGCCTTCTACCGCCGGGCCCTGGAAGCGGGCCAGAAAGGGCTCTCGGTGGCCTTCGACCTGGCCACCCACAGAGGATACGACTCCGACCACCCGCGGGTCTCCGGCGACATCGGCAAGGCCGGGGTGGCCATCGATTCGGTGGAGGACATGAAAATCCTCTTCGACGGCATTCCCTTAGACAAGATGTCGGTCTCCATGACCATGAACGGGGCGGTGATTCCCATTCTGGCCGGCTACATCGTGGCCGCCGAGGAGCAGGGCGTCTCCCATGAGCAGCTCACCGGGACCATCCAGAACGATATTCTCAAGGAGTACCTGACCCGAAACACCTATATCTATCCGCCCGAGCCCTCCATGCGGATTATCTCGGACATCATGGCCTTCTGTTCCGAGAACATGCCCAAGTACAACACCATCAGCATCAGCGGCTACCACATCATGGAAGCCGGGGCCAATTCGGCCTTGCAGCTGGCCTTCACCCTGGCCGACGGGGTGGAATACGTCCGGGCGGCGCTGGCCACCGGAATGGATGTCGACAAGTTCGCGCCGCGGCTCTCGTTTTTCTTCGGGATCGGAATGAACTTCTTCATGGACATCGCCCTGCTGCGAGCGGCCCGGTTCCTGTGGCACCGGCTGATGAGCCGGTTCAACCCCCGGAACCCGCGCTCCTCCATGCTGCGGACCCACTGCCAGACCTCGGGGTGGAGCCTCACCGAGCAGGACCCCTACAACAACGTCATTCGAACCACCCTGGAGGCGCTGTCGGCGGTGCTGGGCGGCACCCAGTCGCTGCACACAAACTCCTTTGACGAGGCCATCGGGCTGCCCACCGATTTTTCCGCCCGGATCGCCCGAAACACCCAGCTGGTGATTCAGGAAGAATCCGAGGTCACCCGCGTGGTCGACCCGCTGGGCGGTTCCTACTATGTGGAATTCCTGACCCAGAGCCTGGTCAACGAGGCCCAGAAGATCATCGACGAAATCGAGGAACTGGGCGGCATGGCCAAGGCCATCGAATCGGGCATGCCCAAGATGCGGATCGAGGAGTCGGCGGCCCGCAAGCAGGCCCGAATCGACCAGGGCAAGGACGTGATCGTGGGGGTCAACAAATACAAACTGACCGATGAAAAAATCGACTTCGAGGTCCGGGAAGTTCCGGCCGCGGTTCGGGATGAGCAGGTAGCCCGGATCAACGAGATCAAGGCGAGCCGGGACAACGCGGCGGTTGAAAAGGCCCTGGCCGAACTGACCCGCGCGGCGGAAGGCGACGGCAACCTGCTGGCGGCGGCCATCGTCGCGGTCCGCGCCCGAGCCACCGGGGGCGAAATTTCAAACGCCATGGAAAAGGTCTTCGGCCGGTTCGTGGCCACCACCCAGTGCATCTCCGGGGCCTATGCATCGGAATACTCGGGCAACCAGGAGGTGATCGAAGCCCTGCGCAAGCGGACCGAGACCTTTATGGAAAAACAGGGACGGCGCCCCCGATTGCTGGTCACCAAAATGGGCCAGGACGGACACGACCGGGGCATCAAGGTGGTGGCCTCCTCGTATGCCGATCTCGGTTTCGACGTCGATATCAGCCCCATGTTCCAGACCCCGGAAGAGGCGGCCAAAATGGCCATCGAAAACGACGTCCACCTGGTGGGCGCCTCCAGCCTGGCGGCCGGCCACAAGACACTGGTGCCGGCATTGATCGAGGAGCTGAAGAAGGCGGGCGGCGAGGACATCATGGTGATCGCCGGCGGCGTGATTCCGCCGGCCGACTACCCGTTTCTCTATGACGCCGGGGTTCAGGCGGTGTTCGGCCCCGGCACCTCCATCACCGATTCCGCCAACAGGGTGCTCAACCTGCTGGAAGAAAAATACCCGGCCTGATCTTATGGAAAAAGACCCGCAATATTATGTCCAGGGGGTCCTGGACCGCAATCGGCGGATGCTGTCCAGGACCATCACTCTTGTTGAAAGCGGATTGGACGCCCACCGGGAGTTGGCCCGAACCATCATCGACCGGCTTATAGAACATACCGGAAACGCGGTGCGGCTCGGCATCACCGGGGTGCCGGGGGCGGGCAAATCCACCTTTATCGAAAGCTTCGGCACCATGCTCACCCAAAAGGGAAAACGGGTGGCGGTGCTGGCGGTGGACCCCAGCTCCACCCGAAGCGGCGGCTCGATTCTGGCGGACAAGACCCGCATGGAAAAGCTCTCGGTCAACGACATGGCCTTCATCCGGCCCTCGCCCTCCAGCGGGACCCTGGGCGGGGTGGCCCGAAAAACCCGGGAGTCGATGCTGGTCTGCGAGGCGGCCGGGTTCGATGTCATCATCGTGGAGACGGTGGGGGTGGGCCAGTCCGAGACCACGGTGGCCTCCATGGTCGATTTTTTCCTGGTGCTGATGATCGCCGGGGCGGGGGACGAGCTTCAGGGCATCAAAAAAGGGGTCCTGGAGGTGGCCGATGCCATCGCCGTCAACAAAGCCGACGGAGATAACCTCGATCGGGCCAAACGGGCCCGAAAGGAATATGAAAGCGCCCTTCACCTGCTGACCCCGGCCTCGCCCAACTGGTCTCCCCCGGTGCTCACCTGCAGCGCCCTGGAAGCCACCGGCATCGAGGAGATCTGGACGACCGTTTTAAAGCACCGGCAGGTGATGACCGACAGCGGTGAAATGGCCGAGATGCGCCGGCGCCAGGCCATGGAGTGGATGTGGTTTCTGGTCAAAGAGGGGCTCGAAGACTGGTTTTACAACAGCCCCTATGTGAAGGCGCGTTTACCGGTGCTCAAAAAAGAGGTGGCCGACGGCCGAACCGCCCCGACCCTTGCGGCGGATCAGCTGTTGGCCTTTCTGGGCGAATGCGTCAAACCGGCGGGGTCTGAATCCGAATAACATATGGATATCCATCCCAATCCATATCGATTTTAACCGTTCAACTGCAGATATGAAAGGAAATTGAGATGAAGGGAACTGTTGCAGACAAGATCAAGGACCTCAAGGATCGGGAAGCGAAGATTCGAGAGATGGGCGGCGAGAAGGCGGTTGCCAAGCACAAAGAAAAAGGCAAACTGACCGCCCGCGAGCGTCTGGATCTTCTGTTCGATCCGGGAACCTTCCGGGAGATCGACATGTTCGTCAAGCACCGCTGCGTCAACTTCGGCATGGAAAAGGTCGACATTCCGGCCGACGGGGTCATCACCGGCTACGGCAAGGTCAACGGACGGCCGGTCTTCGCCTTTTCACAGGATTTCACCGCCCGGGCCGGCAGCCTGGGGGAGATGCACGCCAAGAAGATCTGCAAGGTCATGGACATGGCCCTGAAAGCGGGGGCGCCGTTTGTCGGGTTCAACGATTCCGGCGGCGCCAGGATTCAGGAAGGGGTGGACGCCCTTTCCGGCTACGGCCAGATCTTCTACCGCAACTCCATCGCCTCCGGGGTGATTCCCCAGATTTCGGCCATTCTGGGCACCACCGCCGGCGGGGCGGTCTATTCCCCGGCCATGACCGACTTCATCTATATGGTCCGAAACACCAGCTATATGTTCATCACCGGCCCCCAGGTGATCAAGTCGGTCACCGGCGAAGAGATCAGCTTCGAGGACCTGGGCGGGGCGTTGGCCCACAGTGAAAAGAGCGGGGTGTCTCATTTCGCCTGCGAAACCGAAGCGGAGGCCATCGACGGCATCAAAACCCTTCTCTCCTTTCTGCCCTCCAACAACATGGAAGACCCGCCCATGGTCGACACCGGCGATGATCCCGACCGCACCGACCCGGGGCTGGATTCCATCATCCCCGACAACCCCAATAAATCCTATGAAATGCGGGACGTGATCCGCTCCATCGTGGACAACGGGGATTTCTATGAGCCCCACGAACTGTTCGCCCAGAACATCATCGTGGGCCTGGCCCGGCTGGGGGGCCGGTCGGTGGGCATTATCGCCAACCAGCCCTCTTACATGGGCGGGGCGCTGGACATCGACGCCTCGGACAAGGCATCCCGGTTCATCCGGTTCTGCGACGCCTTCAACATCCCCATGCTCACCATCGCCGATGTTCCGGGATATCTACCCGGCAGCGATCAGGAATGGGGCGGGATCATTCGCCACGGCGCCAAACTGCTCTGGGTCTATTCCGAAGCCACCGTGCCCAAGATTCTGCTGGTGACCCGAAAGGATTACGGCGGGTCCTACCTGGCCATGTGTTCCCGGGACCTGGGGGCCGATATGGCCATCGCCTGGCCCACCGCCGAAATCGCGGTCATGGGGGCCGGCGGCGCCGCCAACATCATCCACCGCAAGGAAATTCAGGCGGCCGAAGACACGGCCGCCAAGCGCCGGGAGAAGATCGAAGAATACGAAGACCTCTTCTCCAACCCGTACCGGGCCGCCAACCGAGGCTACATCGACGCCGTCATCACCCCCAGCCAGACCCGGCCCCGGCTCATCGAGGCCCTGGATGTGCTGTGCACCAAACGGGAGCTGAGACCGCCCAAGAAACACGGCAACATTCCGCTGTAACGGGCCGCGACCTTATTTAAGAACCCGAGCTGAACAGGGAGATTCCATGGTTACAAAAAAACAGGACAAGGAAAGAGAAAAGCGGAAACGGGCCGCGGTGATATCGGCGGTGATCGCCTGCATGCAGGCGGAAGAGGCCGCCATGATGCAGGCCCGGGCGGCTGGGGAGGCCGAACCGGCGCCCAGACCCGCACCCCCGCCCTCCATGTGGTCCATGAGCGGCCGCCAGGATTCGATGCACCTGCGCAATCTGATGCAGCTCAAGGCATTCCACGGCGGACGGCCCCGGTAATCTTGCAGGGACCGTTTAGAAAACGAAAAGATAACGTCTTCAATCATTTTTCTTAAGGGGAGAATCGCAACATGACGACCGATCACACACAAGTTAAATGGACCGAAATGAATTACGACAAGGACAGACCCAAGGCGGAAAACCCGGTGAAGATCATGGACCTGAGCCTTCGGGACGGGCATCAGTCGCTGTTCGCCACCCGGGGCCGCACCGAAGACATGATCCCGGTGGCCGAACTGATGGACCAGGTCGGGTTCTGGGCCGTGGAAACCTGGGGCGGGGCCACCTTCGACACCATGCACCGGTTCCTGAACGAAGACCCCTGGGAACGGATCCGGACCCTGAAGCGCTACTTCAAGAAAACCCCTTTTTCCATGCTGCTTCGGGGCCAGAACCTGGTGGGCTACCGCAACTACGCCGACGACCTGGCCAAGGCGTTCGTGGAGCGGGCCGCTGCCAACGGGATGGACATCTTCCGGACCTTCGACGCCCTCAACGACTACCGGAACTTCGAAACGGTGGTCAAGGCGATCAAGGCCGCGGGCAAGCACTTCCAGGGCTGCATCTGCTACACCCTCACCGAGGCCCGGCTCGGCGGCAAGGTCTACAACCTCGACTATTACGTGAACAAGGCCAAAGACCTCGAGAACATGGGCGCAGACACCATCTGCGTCAAGGACATGGCCAGCCTGATGGCCCCCTACGACGCGTTTGAGCTGGTCAAGGCGCTGAAAGAGGCGGTCAAGGTGCCGATCCATCTCCACAGCCATTTCACCTCCGGCATGTCGCCGATGACCCATCTCAAGGCGATCGAAGCGGGCGTGGATATTATCGATACCTGCATGACTCCCTACGCCTACCGGACCTCCCATGCGGCCGTCGAACCGCTGGTGATGAGCCTGTTGGGCACCAATCGGGACACCGGCTTCGACATCGAGCTGTTGGCCAGGATCAACCAGGTCCTGGAAAAAGAGGTGTTGCCCAAATACAAGCACCTGCTGGATGACTCCAAGGTCTCCATCATCGACATCAATGTGCTGCTTCACCAGACCCCGGGCGGAATGCTCTCCAACCTGGCCAACCAGCTTCGGGAAATGGACGCCCTGGACCGGATCAACGAAGTCTACGAAGAGCTGCCCAAGGTCCGCAAAGACCTGGGCCAGATTCCCCTGGTCACCCCCACCAGCCAGATCGTGGGCGTCCAGACCGTGAACAACGTGCTCTTCGACGACGAGAACGAGCGGTACAAGATGATCACCGGCCAGGTCAAAGACCTCTGCTACGGCCTCTACGGCAAGACCGCCGTGCCGATCGATCCCGAAGTGCAGAAAAAAGCCCTCAAAAATTATCCCCGGGGCGAAGAGCCGATCAGCGTGCGTCCGGCCGAGGTGCTGGAGCCCGAACTCGACAAGGCCAAAGAAGAGATCGGGGACCTGGCCAAGGACATCGACGACCTGATTCTGTACGCCATCTATCCGGTCACCGGAAAGAAATTCCTCAAGTGGAAGTACGGCGTGGAAGAACCGCCCGAGGAGGTCAAACCCCGTTCCCTCGAAGACGCCAAGAAGGAAGAGGAACTGGTCAAGAAGGCCAAAGCCGGCAAGCTGGTGGAAAAGAAAGAGGCCCCCGAGAAGAGCGAAAACATCCGCACCTTCAATGTATATGTCGATGACGACTACTTCGAGGTCGAGGTGGACGCCCCCGAGGGGATGCCGATGATCTCCTACCAGGCCCCGGCCCAGGCCCAGAGCCAGACCCAGGCCGCACCGGCCGGCAGACCGGCTCCGGCCAAACCCGCCGCGTCCAAGGCGCCGGCCCCGCCCAAACCGGCTGAAAAGAAAGGAAAAGCGGCCCCGGCGGCCCCGGCGGCCACCGATGTGGAAGGGACCCCGGTCAAGGCCCCCATGCCCGGCATGATCGTCAGCTACGCCAAGCAGGTGGGCGATTCCGTGGAGGCCGGCGAAACGGTGGTGGTTCTGGAAGCCATGAAGATGGAAAACGCCCTGCCCTCACCGGTGGCCGGCACCGTCAAGGCGCTCAACTTTTCCAGCGGCGACTCGGTGGCCAAGAACGCCGTTCTCTGCGTCATCGGATAACCCGACCCGATTCCCGAGGCCGGCGGATTGGGAACCCCCCGATCCGTCGACCCGGGATGAATGCTTTTTTTCGAAAACTCTTCAATTTATAAGGAATCAGGGACTATGAAGATCCACGAATATCAAGCGAAGGAACTTTTCAGGAAATACGGCGTGGCGGTTCCGGACGGCGGGGTCGCCTTCAGCCCGGCGGAAGCCCGGTCGGCGGCGGACAAGCTCGGGGAGTACCCGGTGGTGGTCAAAGCCCAGATCCATGCCGGGGGCCGGGGCAAGGGCGGCGGCGTCAAGGTGGCCAAAAACCCGGAGGAATTCAAAACCTATACCGACCAGATACTGGGGATGACCCTAATCACCAAACAGACCGGCCCCGAGGGCAAAAAGGTTCAAAAGCTCTTGATCGAACAGGGCCTCGACATCGCCAAGGAACTCTATCTGTCCATCCTGCCCGACCGGGCCACCGCCAAAATGATCATCATGGCCAGCGAGGCCGGCGGCATGGATATCGAAGAGGTGGCCGAAAAGACCCCCGAAAAAATCATCAAGGTCTATGTGGACCCGATGGCCGGGATTCAGGGCTACCATCTTCGGGAGGCCGCATTCGGTCTCAACATCCCCAAAGAGGCCCTGAAATCCTTTATGGGGCTGCTCAAAAACCTGTTTACACTGGCCGTCGAATACGACTGTTCCATGGTGGAGATCAATCCGCTGGTGCTGACCGCCGAAAACGAGGTGATCGCCCTGGACGCCAAGATGGATTTCGACGACAACGCCCTCTACCGCCATCCCGACGTCAAGGAATACCGGGACCTGGACGAGGAGGACCCCACCGAGGTGGAGGCCTCCCGGCACCAGCTCAACTATATCCACCTGGGCGGCGACGGAAACGTGGGCAACATGGTCAACGGCGCCGGACTGGCCATGGCCACCATGGACTGCATCAATTTCGCCGGCGGCAAGGCGATCAATTTTCTGGATGTGGGCGGCGGCGCCAGCGCCGAGCAGATCGAAAACGGGTTCCGAATCCTTCAAAGCGATGAAAACGTCAAGGCCATTCTCATCAACATCTTCGGCGGCATCCTGCGATGCGACCGGCTGGCCAACGGCGTGGTTCAGGCGGCCGAGAAGGTGGGGATGCGGGTTCCGGTGATCATTCGAATGGAGGGGACCAACCTGGCGGAGGGACGCAAAATCCTCAAGGAGTCCGGCCTGGAACTGGTCAACGCCGTCGATCTCAAGGACGCCACCGCAAAGCTCAAGGAAGTCATCCAGTAACCATCATGTGAAGCGAGGAAACAACCGTGAGTATATTCGTCGACAAGGATACAAAACTTTTGGTGCAGGGAATCACAGGCAAAGAGGGCCAGTTTCATGCCCGTGCATGTGTCGAATACGGCACCCGGGTGGTGGCCGGGGTCACCCCGGGCAAGGGCGGCCAGAAAATGGACGAGGTCCCGGTCTTCAATACGGTAAAGGGTGCCGTGAAGGCCACCGGCGCCGACGCCGGCATGATCTTCGTGCCCCCGCCTTTCGCCGCCGACGCCATCATGGAGGCGGCCGACGCGGAAGTCCCCCTGATCGTCTGCATTACCGAAGGCATCCCGGTCATGGACATGATGCGGGTCAAGAACTACCTTAAAGACAAGCCGGTCCGGCTGATCGGCCCCAACTGCCCGGGGATCATCACCCCGGGCGAATGCAAGATCGGGATCATGCCGGCGGTGATTCATCAGCCCGGCCGCATCGGAGTGGTCTCCCGCTCCGGCACCCTCACCTATGAAGCGGTCCATGCCCTGACCCAGACCGGCCTGGGCCAGACCACCTGCATCGGCATCGGCGGAGACCCGGTCAACGGCACCAACTTCATCGACTGCCTCTCCGAGTTTCAAAAGGACGACGCCACCACCGGCATCGTCATGATCGGGGAGATCGGCGGCAGCGCCGAGGAAGAAGCGGCCGAATACATCAAGGCCCACGTCACCAAACCGGTGGTCGGATTCATCGCCGGTCTGACCGCCCCTCCGGGCCGGCGGATGGGCCATGCCGGGGCCATCATCAGCGGCAGCAGCGGCACCGGTCAGAGCAAGATCGCCGCCATGAAGGAAAACGGGATCCAGGTCTGTGAAAACCTGGCCTACCTCGGGGATGTCTGCGCCGAGGTCTTTTCCTAAGGAGAGGAGACCGGTTCAATGCACGAAATGGGAATCGCCATGCAGGTGGTGGAAATCGCCGCCGCCTCCGTCCCGGCGCACATTCAAAGCCCGCGGGTGGAGCAGGTGAACCTCAAAATCGGCAAACTCTCCTCGGTGGTGCCGGACAGCCTGCGGTTCTGCTTCGAGGTCATCACCAAAGACACCCCCCTGGAAGGCGCGGTATTGAATATAGAGGTGGCGCCGGTGGTGGCCCGATGCCGGGACTGCGGGGTTGAGTGGACCATCGAGGACGCCGTGTTTCGATGCAAAGAATGCAGCAGCGGATCGGTGGAGGTGATCTCGGGCCGGGAGCTCGACATCATCTCCATCGAAATCGCCGATTGATATACGAGACCGAATTGCCGAAAACGGTTGCCTCCCGTTCATCAGGAATGATATGCGCCGGCGTCTCTGTGTTTTTATTTAAAACGGTTAAGGAAGAAAACGCTATGGAAGTTGAGATCGGACGCAAGGTCCTGGAGACCAATGACGCCCACGCCCGGCAGAACCGGGAACGGTTTGCGGCCGCCGGGGTATTCGTGCTCAACATGATGAGCTCCCCCGGGTCGGGAAAAACCACCCTGCTGGAAAAGACCCTGGTCCGCATCATGCCGGAGATCCGGTGCGGGGTCATTGTGGGGGATATCTGCACCACCAACGATGCGGACCGACTGGCCCGCTCGGGCGCCCCGGTCACCCAGGTCAACACCGACGCCTTCGGCGGGGACTGCCATCTGGCCGCCCACGTCATCGGCCGGGCGGCCGACGGGTTCGATCTGGAAAACCTCGATCTGCTGATCGTGGAAAACATCGGGAACCTGGTCTGCCCCGCCGAGTTCGATATCGGGGAAAACGGACGCACGGTGGTGCTCAGCGTCACCGAAGGGGAAGACAAGCCGGCCAAATACCCCCACATGTTCCGGAAATGCGATTCGGCCGTTCTCAACAAAATCGATCTGCTACCGTATCTCGATTTCGATATGGCGGCGGCCGAGGGCTTTATCCACCAGGTCCATCCGGATATGCCGATTTTTCAGCTGTCCGCCAAAACCGAAGCAGGGATGGGGCCCTGGCTGAACTGGCTGACCACCCAGGTGGCGGAAAGCCGGTCCGCCCGGTGAAGGTAAAAAAACCTCGTATCCGACGCTAAGCGGTTGCACCAATCCTAAGCGGCGACCCTCCCAAGGGATTTCAACCCGGTCCCGAGCTTCGCAGATCGTCCTTTAGAAATGCTTCCAGGTCCTTCAGAGCACCGCTGTAGAAATGATCGGTATCGTGAATGATTTCCATTCCGGCTTTGGGGTTACAGCGGTCCAGGAGCGATCGAACCCGATCGGTGTCGGCGAACTCATCTCCATCGCCGACCACCGCCGACCCGAGGCACGGGAGCGGGCCGACATCATCGAAGGCCATGAAGTTGACCGGCGGAGAAATCATCACCATACGGGCGATTCGGTCGCTTTGGCAATCCAGATGCGCATTGACCCAGGCACCGAAGGAATATCCGTAAAGATCCGTTTCGGTAATGCCCTGGTCCCGAAGATAGGTCAAGGCGGCCCGCACATCTTCTCTTTCCCCGATCCCGTTCTCATACCGGCCCTGACTGGTCCCCACCCCCCGAAAGTTGAAGCGCAGGGTGGCGAACCCGCTGTTTTGAAGCACCCGGGCCGCCGCCTCCACCACGTAATTGGCCATGTCCCCGCCGTAGAGGGGATGCGGATGGGTGATCACCGCGCCTTTTTCTTCGCGTCCCCGGCTGAACAGCCCTTCCAGGAGATGGGGCCCGGCCGGGAACTGAATCCGCGTTTCCGTCATATGTACCTCGCTCGACGCTGATCGGTCCTGATTCCTGCACAACAGGAAAAATTCGGTTTCAGACAAGCCCCCGGCTATCGGGAGCCGCGTTTTCGGGACCGGCCCTTGCGGGGTTTTTCCCTGGGCAGGGATGCGATCATCTCTTCTCCGAAGGCCTTCCGCTGCCAATCCCGCATTTCCTCGATTTCCGCCAGGGCCGAGA
>JGI12048J13642_11291526_pt1 | contig 13813 bp, 18 predicted proteins | sample ElkSlonscriptome_16_FD_13642 | JGI IMG/M metagenome (IMG submission 13642) | reverse complement strand
GGCGTTACGCAGGTAGTCTTCGAAGAAGGCGTACAAAGGGACAAGCGTCAATGCAGGATCATCGATCGCGAGTTCCCGTGGTGCACTGCAAGTCAGCTTGTAGCAACCGCTGCTGTTGTGCATGCAAATGAATGCTGCCATTGCGCTGCCTGATGGCTCTGCCATTCGCAAGGCGCCTGCTGCCATCTTTTTGGGTCCACCGAGAAAGGGGACAGTGACTTGATAGGCGCTGGGGGTACTAGGCGGCAAGTCCGCCGGGAAGATAACGGCTTCGCCGCGGCGCAAAGCGCGATGGCAGTGACGGAGATTCTGTTCGAAATGAACCATCTTTCCGCCGTTCAGGTAGTGTTCCATGCCTCGGTATTTTCTTGCATAGAACGCGCGCACGGCGGGGTGGACGCGAGCGTCTTCGACAACGGCCGAGGTAACGATGTTGACGCGTAGACCCCGGTGGCCGAGTAGCGCAGATCCTAGGCTACAACTGTCAAAGTGCATGCCCAGCAGTACCAAGCCGCGTCCATTTTTTTGGATGTCGAGCAACGGGCCGATACCCTCCACGGTGCAGTGATCCAGGATTGTGCGCATGCGGTCTTGATCCGAAAATAGGCAGGCCTCCCATTCCTCTCGGGAATAGTGCATGAACCGGCGTACGGTGTTGGCTGCATGAAAGACCGCTGGGCGCTGCGGCATCAGTTGACCCATGGCACGATAGGTTGCTTTGCGGACATACCGATGCCGAAGCGCGAGGGAGCGCCAGTCTAGGTCGAACATGGCATTTGCTAGTCCACGCCCTGCCGCCAATGCTTGGCCGATGGGCAAGGGTAGTTTCGCGAGCGCCGGCAGGAGCACCCCATAATCGACTGTTTGCAAACGATCGTAGAATCGGTCCTGGGTTGATAGTTGACTTGTCGGTAATGATTCCTCGGGCTTGGTAGCGGCGACCGGTCTCCTTTGCTGAGCCGCGATCGTTGAGGTCTGCCTGCAGGTCATAGTGCTTCTCGAAGGTGTGGCTCGGCACGCCGAAACAGCACCCACGCAGGTCCCAGCACCAGCATCCATAGCGTTAGGGGCCGCAGCGCGTTGCCCCAGGTGACCGGCAGCCCCTGCAGTAGGCCGTGGATCAGGGCCATGATGTCGGCGAACGGGTTTAGGAACAGGAGTTGCTGGAACGCATCCGGCAGCATCCCAGGGGCGTAGAGGATTGGCGTTACGTACAGGCCCATAGTGAGTACGAAGGGCAACAGTTGCCGCAGATCGCGCAAAAAATGGCCCAGCAACGCGAGCAGATAGGTTAGGGGGATGAGCAGCAGGAACAGCCCCATTAGCACCGCGAGGGTCGCGGGCAGCGCGGCCGGACCGAGCAACAGGGTGCAGACGACGAGATACAGCGTACCCTGAATCAGCATCGCCATCACCAGCGGCAGCAATGGCAGCAGTTCCAGCGGAAAGGCACCACGCTGATACAGCGCGGCCTGCTCGGCGAAGATGCCCAGCGCCCGTTGCAGCACCTCCAGCATCAGAAACCAGGCCAGGATGCCGATTAGAAAATAGTCCAGAAACGGAACCCGGCCCGGAAAGCGCACTTGCAGTACCACGTCCAGCAGGAACCAAAATGCGATGACCTGCAAGCCGGGGGCGATCAGCAACCAGCCGGCGCGAAACAGCGTGCCGGAGGTCTTGCCGACGATCTCGCGACGCAGCAGGAGGGCTAGCAGGAGGCGATGGCGATAGAGGGCCGCGAGCGGGCGCCGCAGTCCGTCCAAGGTGGCGCGGGCCAGCGCCGCTGGGCAAGGCCAGCTCATGTCAGGAATGCGGCTCATGTCAGAAAAGCGGCTCCGGAAGCGCCGAGCAGCAGCGTGCCGAGCGCGAGCACAAGGGCCGCCAACATCAGCGCGCGGAGCCACAGATACCAGCGGTGGGCGGCCTTGATCTGTTTGACGCCAAGTGCGTGCCGTGCCTCCGGCAGCAACACCAGCTGCCCGACCAGCAACAGAAGCAGGAGCGGCACGGATAGCCCAGTCATCCAGGCAACGTAAGGGGGCAGTGTCGACAAGTTGGTGCCCGAGATGCCCCATAGACCGCTACTATAGATCAGCAAAACCCCGAGCCAGGCCCAACGCAAGGCCAGCCCGAGTACCTCGAGCCGCAGCTTCATGCGGGTGTTTGAATTCCTGACGTCTGCCACCGGGGGCAGGTAGGCGATTTCTACGAACAGCAGCGAGCCGACCAGGATGATCGAGCCGAGGGTATGGACGGCGTAGCCGAGGGCGATCAGGTTAAAAGACTGCACGCGCGCAGCTTATCGAAGGTTGGTCGTCGCGGCTAGTCGGACGTCGCGGCGCACGACGCTCGGCCCTCGCAGCTCGTCCCTTCCCCTTCCTATCCCTCTTCGTACCGATACCCAACCCCGTAGACCGAGTGAATCAGTTCACGCTCCGGCAATAGCTCGTCAAGCTTGCGGCGCAGCTTGTTGACGTGGCTGTCGATGGTGCGGTCGGAGACGATACGATGATCGTCGTAGATGCGGTCCATGAGTTGGTTACGGGACAGAATACGACCGGGCGCGCGGTGCAGCGCCTGCAACAGTGCAAACTCCACCGCGGTGAGTTCGATCTCGCGGCCTTCGGCCTGCACCCGCAGGCTAGCCTGGTTCAGTTTCAGCGGACCCGCCGAGCTCGACTCAGGGTCAGCGCGCTGGGCGCCGCGGCGCAGTACCGCCTTGACCCGCGCCACCACCTCGCGTGGGCTGTAGGGTTTGCAGACGTAGTCATCGGCACCGAGCTCCAGGCCGATCAGGCGGTCGATCTCTTCCACGCTTGCTGTGGTCATGATGATGGGCACGTCGGAGAAGGCGCGTACCTCGCGGCAGATGCTCAGGCCGTCCTTGCCCGGCAGCATCAGGTCCAGCAGCACCAGGGCCGGGGCATTGTCGCGGACCCATGACACCGCGCCGCTGCCCTCTAGTAGCAGTTCGGCATCGTAGTCGGCGCCCTTGAGATAGTCCCGCAGCAGTTCTGCCAGGCGGGGTTCGTCTTCGACGACGAGGATACGCGCGGTCATCGCAATGGCTCCGGGTTGGTTTGTGCGGGCAGTCTTATGCGGATGCGCAGGCCACCGAGCGCGGATGGCAGGGCTTCGATACTGCCGCCGTGTGCTTCGACGATGTTGCGGGCGATGGCGAGCCCGAGTCCGGCGCCGCCGGTGGCACGGCTGCGCGAACCGTCGACACGGTACAGGCGTTCGAATAGCCGGGGCAGGGCGTCCGTGGGTATTCCTGGCGCGGTGTCGTCGAAGTCGATCAGCAGGGTGCCGGCCTCCTGCGCCAGCGTCACGCGCAGCTCGCCGCCGCGGTCGGTGTAGCGCAGGCTGTTGTGTAGCAGGTTGCGGAACAGTTGCGAAAGGCGTTGCTCGTCGGCTTTCATCAGCGCCGGCGTCTTGATGGTTCGCTCCAGGGAGAGGTTGAGGCCGGCATTGCGAAATTGATCGCGGAAGGCATCCAGTTCCTGCGCCAGCGCATGCGACAGGTCCATGGTCTGCTTGCGGTAGCTGAGCGCGCCGAGGTCTGTCATCGAGAGTTCGTAGAGGTCGTTCACCAGCCGCGCCAGGCGCTGGGTGTCGCCGTGCAGGCTGCCGAGGGTGTGCTGGTTGAGGGGGCGGACGCCATCCTGCATCTCCTCAATTTCCCCCCGCAACAGCGAGACCGGCGTGCGCAGTTCGTGGGAGATGTCCGCGATCCAGCGTCGGCGGGTCTTTTCGGTGCGCTCCAGGGCCTCGGCAAGGGCGTTGACGTCATGTCCCAGTCGGCCAAGTTCATCGTTGCCGGTCGCGATAACGCGGGCGGCATAGTCGCCGTCCGCGAGCCGGCGCATGGTGCGCCTAAAGCCCCGCACCGGGCGCGTCAAGAGCGCCTACAGCGGTACCGCGAGCAGCGCCGACAGCAGCGCCATGCCGAGGGCGATGAGCCAGAGATGCCCGCGTTGGCGTTCGCGGAAACGCAGGTCCGCGAGTTCGGTGATGGATGCGCCGGGCAGGACGGCCAGGCTGCTGATGGGTTGGTCGTCGGGCACGAGAGGATAGCGTTCGCTGATGGTGGCCAGCAGTTCCTTGCGTCCGTAGACGATGTCGCCACCGGCATCGAGAAGCATCAGCCGCAGTTCCAGCGGTGGCGGACGGCCCAGGCCGTCGACCTTATTGGCGCGCTCCAGCATCTTTGCGGAGGGGCCAGACGGTAGGTGCATCCGGCGTCCTCCTCAGCCAACGGGGGTGGTGGTCTGGCCGATGGGCGATCTGGCGCCAGGGGTGGGTCCTGGTCCAGGGGTAGTGGTGGCGGCTGATCGCAGCCGCCGCGACCGAACAGCGTGGTGATTCACAGTCGCTTGTCAGTGCGTAGTTGCTGCCAGCCAGCGTCGCGTTCGTAGATGGCGACAAGGCGCTCGCCGATGCGTTCCGGGCGCTGTTGGCAGCGCTCCGCGGCCATTTCCTCGAGCCCGCGCTGGAGCAACCAATGGACAAAAGCGTGGGTGCCAGCAACCATAACGATGCCTGTCAGCAGCAGGGTGAGAAAGAGTTTGGCGCGGAGGGAGAGGCGCATCGGGGGCACTGGCAACGAGTCGACACACGACCTTGCGCTACCAGTGAGCAGAAAATAGGGACGAGGGATTGCTCGCGGATTAGCGCTGCCGCGTCACCCCCAAATCGTCGATCCGGCTACGGGCCGACTAGAAGTCGGCGGTCCCATGGGGCGCCGACCTCAGGTCGGTCAGGGCACGCTGGCGCCCTTGAGGACACACCGCGGATCAGCGGGGTTGCGGCAACCCCAAGCCGCCTGGCGGCAGGCGGGCCGACTCGAGGTCGGCGGTCCTACCAAACGCCGCCCTCGGGCCGCCTAGGGCGCCAGTCGCTCGATGCGCCAGCTGCCATCGTCCCTGGTATAGCGGAAACGGTCGTGCAGGCGGCTTTCGCGCCCTTGCCAGAATTCGATGCTGTCTGGTACCACACGGTAACCGCCCCAGAAGTCCGGAAGCGGCACCTCGCCATCGGCAAACTTGCGCTTGATCACCTCCACCTTTTGCTCCAGCAGGGAGCGCGATGTAATGACTTGGCTCTGTGGCGACGACCAGCCGCCGATTTGGCTGCCGCGGGGGCGGGTGGTGAAGTACTTCAGCGATTCGGCGGTGGGGATGCGCGCGGCATGGCCCAGGATCTTGACCTGCCGTGCTAGCGCGACCCACGGAAACAGCAGCGCGACCCGATCGTTGGCATCGATTTGCCGGGCCTTGCGGCTGTGGAAGTTGGTGAAGAAGACGAAGCCAGGAAAATCGGGGACGTAGCACGAATACGTAAGCGGCAACTAGTTCGCCCCGAGACCGCGGAACGACAGTGGTACCGTTGCCAATGGCAGGAAGAGCGTTAGCGGTGAGTCGGGCAAGGCGATGAAGCTGTGGTGCCGGTAGAAGGCTGCTGCCGATTCGTCCTTCGCGTCCACCACCAGACTGAAGGCGGCGATCTCGGAGCGGGCGGCACGTTCGAGCCCGTCGGCCAACAGCGCGCCGCCGAGGCCCTGCCCCCGAAAGCCCCGATCGATTGCCAAGCGCCCCATGCGTACGGCCGGCGCCGAAGGATAGCATGGCAGCTCCTTGGACGTTGCGGCCGGGAGGTCGGCAAGCAAGATGCTCGCAGATGCCAGAGTGCAGCGACCGATTGCGGCGAGCCGGAGTGCTGGCGGGCGAGCAAGGCGGCCAGTCAGCGCCGCTGGTTGTCCAAGCCGGCCAATTGGGACGACTTCCGCGGTGCGGCGAATGTTGATCGGGTCCGCGTCTGGCGGGCCGAGCATCCCATGCGGCGACGCAGGCCGAGCGCCGGCAGACCCGGCCACGCTACGGGTCAACCCCACATGACCAAAGCGACCCGCGGCATCCTTGGCACGGTAGGAGGCTGTCCCGACAAGGTTGAACCGATCCGCTCGCTTGATCTGCCCGAAATCGGGATCGATACTTCAGTGGTGGCCAGCGTCACCTTCGACAGCCTGAAGTTTACGAAGCGCCTGACCGAGTCCGGTATGACGTCGGACCAGGCGGAGGCGATCGCCTCCGCTTTTGCCGAGGCAACCGGCAGCGAGTTGGTGACCAAGGATCATCTGAGGGCCGAGTTCGAGTCGGCGAAGAACGACCTGATCAAATGGATGGCCGGTTTGTTGCTGGCGCAAGCGGGCCTGGTGACGGCGCTGGTCAAACTGCTGTAACCCCGGAGCGCCGAAGCCGCGCGGCTGCAAACGCTCTGCTTCAGCCGCGAGCCCGGGTCGTTGGGCATCATCCCCACGGCACGCCTGTTCGATTCGAGTCTGTGCTGGCGCGGTGCAGCCGCGGCGCTGCATGACACAATGGCGGACCGGACCTATGCTGAACCGGGCACTCAGGACATCGTAAAGTTCAACGCCACATAACCGAAGCGGCCCGCGGCATACTCGGCCCGATAGGCCTGCAACGCTGTTTGCAAATAATCCAGCGCAGTCGGGTCCAACCGCAGGGCGCGGATCAGCGGATCACGCAGACAGGGCAGGTGCTCCAGCGGGAAGTCGACGGTGGGCGCGGCCTCTCGGGAGAGGTCTTGCTCGTGCACCAAGCTGAACCCGAGGCGCTGCGCATGCGCCTTGATGTCCGCCAGCAGATGCAGGTTCTGGAGGCCGTCGGCGCTCCTGCCGAGCGCGACCTCGTCGAGGAGCATCAGCCGACCTTGCTCGCGCAGCAGGGCGGCGGCGCCGGTGAAGAGGTCGTTGAGGCCGATGTACTGAGCGGACTCCTGCAGCAGCACGACGTCGAAGGAGTCCTCGGACCGGCCTGGCATCTGCTCGAACGCGAGGGCCAGCACCGAGAGCTTCGGGCGTTCGGCGGCCAGGGTGTCAGCCAGCTTGACCTGGGTCTCGTCCGGGCTGATCGCGACGACCTCGTAGTCCGCGTCCGCCAGCTCCGCGGCGAAGGTGCCCAAGCCCATCCCGACCTCCAGGATGCGCGCCGGCGGTGGTGGCAGCCAGCGCGTTTGACCGCAGCTGCGCGCTCATCAGGTCGTCGTCGGGTTAGGCGAACAATCCATAATGCATGATCCGCTGTGCGACGGATCGGGCTGGCCTATCCGTCAGTCGATATTCCCGATTCGAGACCATCAATCTCATCGAGACGCGCCAGGAAGGCCGTCACCTGGGTCCGCAACAGCGATGCTGTCCGCTCCAAGCGCGAGGCCACCAAGCGCTCCCGCTCCCAGTCCAGCTCGAACGAGTAGGCATTGCGGAAGACGTGGCGAAAACCGCGAAAGTCCTCCAGGAGGCGGTAGAGCTCGTCGTCGATGACCGCCGGCCGATAGCCGCCGATGTGCAGGCGCATGCGTCGCAGCAGGTCCGCATGCCAACTGCCGGCGCCGATGTCGTTCTCGAAGAACGCGGCGATGCGGCGAAAGATGTTCTCGCAGCCGTTGTAGAAGCTGTGCAACAGATAGCCGATGGCGCCGCGATCGTAGGCCGGGACCTGCTCGGGCCCCAGGCTCAGTTTGTCGCGTACCGACGCGAACACCTGCTCAAGCTGGGCGATCCTCGCCAGCTCGTCTTCCACGTCTGCCCGCAACAGCTCAAGGTTCGGCTGCATAGATCACCTCCCCACGTGCCAGGGCCTTTGCGACGAAACGGGCGTCATCGGCCTCGGTAAACAGGTCCAACGCGCGCTCCGTCGCCGCCTCCAGTTCGCGGCGCAGCTCCCAGTACGCGGCAGGCTCGGTGCCGAGCACGACGAGGTCGATGTCGGAGTCATCGCGCGCGGTACCTTCGACCACCGAGCCGAACACCACCGCCTCGCGCGCACCGAAGCGGCGCAGAACCGGGGCAGTCTTTGCCCGAACATCGGCGAGCAGCGCTGTCGAACGGGCGCGCCGCGCGCGTGCGTCGGCCCTCCAGCGGGCCTGCAAGCGGCTGGCGTCGAACTTGGCCTTGCCCGGTTGGTTGGTGGCTGTGCCCATGGGCAAAGTATACGCGGTCAGCTACGATCAATCGCAGCGGCTGCTGGGCCTGGATGTGGAGGTGGCGCTGGACAGCAATGGCGCCGCCCTTCAGGAGGTCACGGAGCGGCTGGAAGAGACCTACTTCATCAAACTCACCATTTGCCTTTTCAGCAGCGTCTCGGCACCAGAGCACGGCCTTGGCACGTCAGATGAGGGGCCACCCCATTCGTCGCACAAGTCGGCGCGTGTCGCCTGGACGTTCGATCGCGACACAGCTGGTCACCACCGGCAATGCATGCGCCCACTTGCGCTCGAACACCTCGGCACTGGCCAGCACCCGGGCAACGGTCCGGGCCTTCGGCGCGGCGTTCGGCAATTCCCGGGTCCAATGCACGCAGGGGGCGTCGACCACCGCGCAGTCGAGCCCTTGTGCGCGCGCCTGCAACACCAGGTCGGTGCCGTAGAAATCGAACCCCAGCGCCGGGTCCAGGGTCAGCCCGCTGTCCCTGCGCACCGCGAACAATAGCTCGTCCAGGCTGTCCGTCGGACACGGCAGCGCCCGTTGCGGATGCAGCAGCAGGCCCCGCCATAGGACATGGCCGACATGCTCGGTACCGAGCACGCCGTAGACGCCGACCACGGCCAGTCTTGGCCAGCGACTACTTGCGAGACGAAGCTCGTCACGAAAGCGCTGGTCCCAGCCGCGCGGCAGGTGTACGTCCTGGTGCACCCACACCAGCCAGTCACCGCGGAGATTGCCGCGGACCTCGGGATTGAAGGCCGCGGCGGCGCTGGGGCAGTGCTCGTGCACGCGCAGCGGCCAGCGTCCGCCGCGCAGGCATTCCGACGCCAGGAGCCGTCGGCGCAGGATGCTGCGGTCGTTCACGGCGGTCACGAACGCTAGGCTGGTGCTGTCGCGAAAGCCATGCATGTTTCTGGCCTCGTAGGCGGCTCTCGACCGTCGCAACGACGCTATTGCTTGATCCAGCGCCAACGGCGCAGCGGATAGGGCGCATCGGGCACGCGTAGTCGCGCGAAGTACTCGCCGGGCGCCAAACGCTGCCAGTGGGCGGGCGTGAAGGGCGGCTCGCCGGGATCGAGGTCGCGCTGGACAAAGGGCACCAGGTAAGGATTGACGCCAAGCTCCAAGCAGGCCGGCGCCTGCCCGGCGACGGCCGCATGATGCAAGCAGGGAGGCTCCGACAGGGTTCCGAGATGTTCAAACCGCGAGAGGTCATCGGCACCGGGGGCTTGAGCATCGGCCGGCAGCACCTGACAGTGCTTGTCAAAAAACCTTGCCGACGCCTCTGCCATGTGGCGCGACTTTTCGGCCCTTGGCGCCTGATCCCAATAATGCACCACCGTCGCCTTGGGGACGCAGAGCATCCGTTGCTCGTTGCCGAGCATGCCGGCGCAGAGGTCGGTATCTTCGTAGTACAGGAAGTAACGCTGATCGAACACCCGGCCACCGGGGAAGTGCGCGGGGTCGTTGCGGACCAAGAGACAACCGCCGGACAAGAAGGGCTCGAAGAAGGGCTCCGAGCGGCTCCAAAACCGTTCGTGGCGCAGGCACCAGTAAAAGGAGAGCAACTGCGCATCGAGCCGGCGCGTCGTGGCGGCGATCATGCCCTGGCGCCACCACCAGCTGTCACCGGTTGCCGGCGGAAGGCGCCAGCGGCGGTCGTCGTCCCAGTAGGCGCGCGGACCGACAATCGCCGCATCACACCGTTGCGCGGCACGCAGCAGCGCGGCGACGCTGCCGGGCAGGGGTCGCGCATCGGGGTTGATGATGAGCCACCAGGGGAGAGGCAGCCGAGCCGCCGCTTGGTTGACGGCGGCGGCGAACCCAAGATTGGCCCTCGGCGTAAGCACCTGCACGGTCGGTCCAACCGCGAGCCCCACCAGCGCCGCGTCGGCGGGGCTGTTGTCGATGATCAGCGTCTCCGCGACCAGAGGCTCCGCTGCCAGGGCGTCCAGCAGGGCCGGCAGCAGGTGGCCGGTATGGTAGTTGACAATGATCGCGCCGATGGCATTCCTCTTAGTCGACATGGCGCGCCACCACATGGAATGCCAAGGTATCGAGCGAGCGGCCATCGACCGCAAGCCCAGCCCCCGCCAATGCCGTCAGTTGCGTGCGCAGCGCGGGCGCTGCAGGCAGCTCCACGCGATGCAGTGCCGCCACCTCGAAGCTATGACGCCGGAGCAAGGCGCGCAGCGCGTGCTCGGTGAAGAAGCGCACATGGGTCTCGCACAACAGCCCAGCAGGCACGTAGTCCCAGCGGCCCGCGAGTTGGTCCGCGACCACGGACCAATGACCGACGTTGGGCACGCTGACGATGAGATGGCCGCCCGGCCGCAGCCACTCTCCGCTCGCCCGCGACATCAGCCGATCCGGCTCGGCGACATGCTCCAATGATTCGAGCATGGTGATGCAATCGAATCGCTCGGCGAGATCGACCATCAGGGCATCGCCGATGACCACCCGATCCAACTGCCCTGCGGCATGGGCCGCGACGGCGGGCATCATCTCCAGGCCGACCGCACGGCAGCCGAGCGCGCGCTTCACCGAGACCGCGAATGCACCGGTGCCGCAACCGATGTCGAGCAAGGCGCGGGTATCGCGCGGCACCAGCGGCAGGATGTCCGCCCGATCCGACGCGTGGTAGGGGGGCAACGGATGCACGTAGGCCAGTGGCGAGACGGCACAGCGTTCACCAAGCCTGCGGGGGAGCGTGAACAGATCGGTCGTCCGCAGGCCGTCGCGAAGCGCACTGGCGCGGATGGCGAGCAGCGCGGGCCTGTGGTCCTCGGGTAGCCCGCGATGCATAGGGATGCGTTGCGTCAACCCGTGATGAAATTCCTCCAGGCCGCGCGGCGTCTGATAGGTCGGCGAGCAGTCCGGCGGCAGCAGATGCGGTTGCAGCGGCACCACGCAATCGACATCGTCGTTCTCGATCAGCACCCGCCGCAGCGCGTCCATGCTGCCGGGCGCAAGCACCACCCAGCTATCGCGAACCACCAGAACGAGGTCCTCCGCCATCCCTGCGTCGGTCAGCCAGGCGCGCACCGCGGTGTCAAGGGCCGTTTCCCGCAGCTCCGCCTCGGTCGCCACGTCGGCGCCCGCATCGTCGATCTCCAGCACATCTGTCGGCACACCCGGCGTCAGCTCATCGTCCAGCAGCCGCCGAGCGAGCCGGTATTCGGCGGACTGCCCGGCGGCAGCGCTGACGACGATCCAGGCTTGCGCGAAGCCGCTCGACGCGCCATTCATGTGCCTTGCCCGGTGAGCGGGCTGCACCCGGGAGCGGCCACGACCAGCTCGCGGTCACCGCCCTCTGAAAATAAAGTTATGGGCCAATCGGCCTGTACTGGCGTGAGCATCAATGACCACCTATCACTGAGGGGGGCACGTCATCGACCTGCCAGCGTCGCTGGAGCGCGACGACACCGATGCCGGCTGAGTAGTCCGCTTGCTCCACCTCGATGACGCGGTCGAGCGCCGCCTGATCATACAGGTGCAAGGCCTGCTCACAGGCCAGGTAGACTTGCACCGAATATAGCCCGCGCAATAGAGGGATATCCGGAAAGCCCAGCGTTACCGCTCCAGTACCGGACGCATCGCGCCGCAGCTGCACCCCATCATGCAGCGACACGGCACCGCTCAGGGGCCGGTTGTCGGCCGTGGAAAGCGAGATCCCGATTGACGGGTCGGGCAGAGCCGGATCGACCCGAAATCGAACCCGGACACTGAGCCGGGACGCCCTAGAGCGCAGCCGAAGCGGCACACCAGAGGTTCCGTCTGCCGTCAAGTCGATGGCAAGCAGACGGCCCTGAGCCGCCGTCTCAGGCGACGGCGCGGCCCCGTGCAACGCCGTCTCGTCGGGCTGCGCACAGGCTTCGTCCAGCGTAGCCTGATAGCTGGTCAGAACGGCTTCAGGTGCGCCAATCGCCTCGACCAAACCCTGATCCAGCCACAGCACGCGGTCGCAGATGGACTGAACGTGATAGGTGGAGTGGGAGCAGAACAGAATGGTCTTGCCGGCATCGCGGAACGCCATGATGCGATCGAAGGACTTGCGCGCGAAGGCGCCGTCGCCCACCGATAGGGCCTCGTCGATGATCAGGATGTCCGGATTAATGGCCGTGGCCACCGCGAAGGCCAGGCGGGCGGACATGCCGCTGGAGTACAGCTTCACCGGTCGATCCAGAAAGGCGCCGATGTCGGCAAACCCGGCGACCTCCGGCAGCAAGGCGTCGATCTCCGCGCGGGTCAGGCCCGAGATCGCCGCCTTCAGGTAGACGTTCTCCCGCCCCGTCATATCCGGATGGAAGGCCGACCCAAGCTCCAGGATCGCGCCCACCCGCCCATGCACGCGAACGATTCCCGCGCTCGGCTGCATCAAGCCAGCGATGATCTTGAGCAGGGTACTCTTGCCGGCACCATTGCGCCCGACAATGCCGAGCACCTCGCCGTGCCCAACGCTCAGGCTGACACCCGCCAGGGCGCTGATCACCTGATGGCAATGGCGCCCTGTGATGATCTCGCGTATGCGCGCGGCGTCGCTCTTGTACAGGCGGTACTGCTTGCCGACGCCGCGGAGCTCAACAGCGTTCGATTGCATCGCGGGGCCTCCCAGAGCAGATGCGCCGACCGCGATGCCAAGATGCGGGGGCGTATTTGAATCCAAGGCTATCCATCCGGCTCGACCTCCGGCATGGCGCCCAAGAGGTCGGCGGCCCACCATCGATCCGGCATCTCGCGCAGATGCCGGTCGAACCAGGCATACAGCTGCATGAGTGAATCAGAGTCGGCCTCGAACGGCGCCGTACATTGCACCCGATAACGATTGCCGCTCGTATGCGTGCAGAGGAAGGCCCCGATGGCGCTGCCGGTTTTCTCGGCAATCCGCAAAGCGCCGGTGGTCAATCTCCGGCGGCGCCCACCGAAGGGCACGATTGCCGAGTGCATGCCGGGCCGCACCGGTGGCAGGTCCGCCAACACCACCACGACTTCGCCTCGCTCAAGCGCCTCGTAGAAATACCGTGGTCGGCGTTCAACGTGGACCATTCTGCCGCCGTTCAGATACCGCTCCATCCCGCGATACTTGCGCTCGAAAAATCGGCGCACGACCGGGTGCAGACGCGGATCCTCCACGATTGCGGAAGTCATCACATGCACCTTCAGCCCCTGCAGACCGAGGAGGACGATTCCGAGGCAGAAACTGTCGAAGTGCATGGTCAGCAAGACAAGTCCCTGCCCGGAGTTGGTCATCTGTTGCAGCGGCGCCAAACCTTCCACCGTCGATGCCGCCGACAGCGCTCGCATGTGCCGCTCGCGCCGAAACAGATTCGCTTCCCACTCCTCACGGGAATAGTGAATAAAACGGCGGACCGCATGGACGCCCGGCGAAGCCCCGGGGCGCAACTGGCGCATGGCCCTGTAGGTACTCCCGCGCACATACCGCCGCCGTAACGCGAGCGACCGCCAATCGAGATCGAAGGCCGCGTTGATCAGACCTCGGAGACCGGCGAGCGTCCTGCCGAGCGACAGCGGAAGGGCGGCGCACATCGGCAGCACGACGCCATAGTCGAACTGCAAGACGCGGTCGCAAACCCTCTCCGTAAGGGGCTGAGGCCGCTGGCTGGCGATACCGCCGAAAGGATCTTTCGTACCGTCGCTCGCGTCTTTCGAGGCATTGGCGTAGGTTGTGGGTTGGTCGCTCACAAGACCTCCCGCAGATGCGGCTCGCTGCGCCGGAACAAGAGCCAGGCCGGCCCCAACAGCGCCAGCCACAGGGCGAGCGGGCGCAGCCAGTTGCCGACGCTCACC
>JGI12048J13642_11585610_pt1 | contig 13814 bp, 6 predicted proteins | sample ElkSlonscriptome_16_FD_13642 | JGI IMG/M metagenome (IMG submission 13642) | reverse complement strand
GGTGTGATGGGTTCAGCAGAATTAACCGTTGAGGTGAGCGACCCGGAAGGAACAGTGAGTGTAAGCTTTTTTGTTCATGTTGCTCCCTATACTACATATGGCATCAACTGGTCGCATTATGATGCGGTATTCTGGCAGGAGAACAATGTATTAGGTGCTGAACCATATTACGCGGATGTATTGCCCAGTGCCAATGTGCCGGGATGGAGTGAGTTTGATTATGAACAGATTGTTCTGTCTGCCAATGGCGGAAACGGATGCCAATGGTCGGACTGCTATGCCTGTTGCATGGGAACAGTCATGCTCAGCGGTTATATCATTCCGCCTGAAACCGGGAATTATATCTTCTACCAGACAGCAGAGAGCGACAATGGTTTATGGCTAAGTTCAGATGAGAGCTATAGCAATGCTGCAATTATTGCAAGAAAATCAGACGAACATGGTGATATCGGGGTAAGTGACAATAAAACCATGATCTCCGATTTTGTCGCGCTTGAAGCTGGAAAGGTATACGCCATCTACGGGATTTCATGGCCGGTCTTCCACCCGGAGAATTTTAAGATCGAATGGGAGACTCCCTCCGGAACCCGCGAGGTGATTGGTGGCGAAAATTCCTATTTCCAATACGATACGCAAAAACCGACTGTCCCTTCTGCGCTGGCACTTGAGGCCTATTCCTCAACCGATGTTCGCGTGACCTGGGGTGAATCCACAGATGATGCGGAACTGAAAGGTTATAATCTCTATGTAAATGGGGTTTTATGGAATGCGGAACCCATGACAAGTACAATGGCAACGGTAACCGGATTAACACCCGGGACAGATTACGCATTTGTCGTTTCAGCAGTTGATGCAGCTGGCAATGAATCCGGGTTAAGTAGTGTCCTGGAAGTTAGTACCTTCGCTGAAGACAATACCCCACCAGATGCCCCGGAAAACATTACTGCAGTGAATACTGCGCCAATGGCACTGGAAGTTGGATGGGATGCAGCTGTGGATGAGACCGGTATTTACGGGTATAATGTGTATGTCGACGGTGACCTGTATAATACAGAAGATATTATCCTGGAGACTTCAGTGATTGTATCTGTGTTGGATCCAGAGACAACCTATGCCATTGAAGTAGAAGCCATTGATGTTGGAGAAAACACGGCCAAGAGCAGTCCGGTAGACCTTACAACAACCACTTTTGATCCGCTTGCGGACAACCTCGGTGTTAAGACAGGCAAGTTGAATATTGAAATGGAATCGGTGGGTGCATTTGATGGCTTCGGTGTCAACGAAATGACGGTCAACACTGAACTCAACCGCACACTTCTCAAAGATCTGAAGCCAAGAGAAGTCCGATGGGGAACCCTCGGTGCCAATCCACGTTCGTTGAGTGAATTCAGCGGCACGGCTCCTTATACGGTGGCTGACTTTTTCAGTTTTGTCATCGATACCCTCGATGCAGCTGTCTCTTTCACCTGTGGTGTGAGTGAAGGCAGTGACTGGATTACGGATGAAAATACGTTCCTCCACTTCCTCGATTATATTGGGGGAGACGAATCAACCACATGGGGAGCCAAGCGTATCGCTGAAGGATACCCTGAGCCTTTCCTGTCCCGTTTGAAGCACCTGAGTTTCGAATTTGGAAATGAGACCTGGGGGAATGCCTCGCATAACGTTGCCGAAGACCTGCATGGTCCGGCAAACTATGCACAATGGTGCATGGAAATGGAAGAACTGATGAAGACATCTCCATATTACGATGCAGATAAAATTTCATTCGTCTACAGTGGTCGTAACCCTGACCCGGATAGAAGTTATGGTATCAACCATACCCTCTTTGATGAGGTAGATACCGCCCACATGGATGTAATAGGATTAGGTGGGTATATTTCATCCAACGTTGGTGATGGTGGAGAGGTTGAAGGCGAAGGCATTGTTTATTACAGGAATGTTTTTGAAAGAGTAGCCAACAATGTCAATGGTCTCAAGTACTATAACGGGGAAATGCTGAATCGAAGCGGGGAGATCAAGAAAACCTATTTCTATGAAACCGATTGTAGCGCAAATACCTATTTCGGTCGGGTTGGACAGGCAATCCCGGTAATGGATCATGCCCTGGAAAATATCAAATACGGATCCATATACCCCGGACTCTTCTCATTGACGGGCGGCAAATGGGCAATGGTAAACCTGAGTGAAAACAACAAGCGGATGCCGAAATTTGTCCTTGGAAAATTCATAAACGACTATGCTGTAGGACAATACCTGAGAGATACATATGTAACCACCGAGACGATTGTAAACGGATTTGGCACTGCAGTAGATTTTGAGCCTGTAGGTACACATGTATTTGCAAATGGTACCGATTATACCATCATCCTCAATAGTCGTGATTATACCAGCGACCATTATGTGCAGATCAACCTGCCGGATGGGTTTAGTTATACAGCATCTTCTCTCAAATATTATGTATTCACCGGGGAGTCCGTTGATAGCCGGGATGCGTATATCGACACTGTGGAGACGATCACTGATATAGAAGACGGAATGATTGTGAAAGTGCCCGGGTATTCAATGGTTTTCTTAAGTTTTACGGGCGAAGAATTCACTGATATCAAACCCTTGGGGTATGTGGACTACATCAAGCAACAGGGTATTGAAATATCCGCCGAAACAACTGAAATCAATTCCGAAAGTCCATCACTGCCTGTCAGTGCAACAGTTACCCCTGCAGATGCGTTGGGGGAAAATGTGTACTGGAGTATATCGACCGAGGATGATATCCAGGTGGAATTTGCGGAATTTGGAAACTGGATGCGCATCAATTCTGTCAGCAACAGTGGATCCTTTACAGTGCGGGGGACGAGCCTGGACGATCCGGCGATCTTTGATGAGCTGGAATTTAACGCTAACCTGTCGGGGATTGATGAAGCTATCGGAAAATCTCTCCGTATCTATCCGAACCCGGTAAGCAATGAGCTGACTGTCCAGGGTGAACAAATCATTGAGCAAGTCAATATATTCAATCAAACAGGAACCCTGGTGCGTCAGTACAATGTGAACGCCATGGAAGCACAAATAGATATGAGCTCGTTCACCAGCGGATTCTATATTATAGAGGTGGTTGAAAAAGATAAAACACACTGCAAAACACTTATTAAGCAGTAGTTTTGTTGGCGTATTTGATCAGAATCAGCCTCAAATGAGATAAGGGGGTGTCCGGAATGGACACCCTCTTTTTTTCTCCGTGCTTCTCCATTTTCTCCGTGCATCTCTTTGCAACAACCCTGATCCCCGAATACTCTTCTTTCCAGATATGTAACATCTTTTTCCTGATAATTCATAACTTTACCTTTGAGCTGACAAACCAAACCCGGATCCAATGAAGTACCTTTTATTTTTTTCGACTGCCTTTGTATTGATTACCGCGTCATGCAATAATACCACCAGCAAACAGGAGGAAATAATTTCTCCCCCGAATTTCATCCTGTTCATTACCGATGACATCAGCTATAACGACCTGGGGTGTTATGGAAATGAAGCCGCCCAAACTCCTAATATTGACCGTATGGCGGAGGAGGGGTTGCTGTTCACCAACGCCTATCTTACCGCCAGCAGCTGCAGCCCGAGCCGGAACAGCATCATCACAGGCCGTTACCCTCACAATACCGGTGCCCCGGAATTGCATGTCAACTTGCCGGACAACCAGATGATGTTCCCCGAATTGCTGAAAGCAGCAGGCTACTACACGGTACTTTCAGGAAAAAACCACATGGGTCCGGCTACAAAACGCGCCTTCGATACAATTGACTGGGGTGGAGGACCCGGGGGTGAACAGTTCTGGATCGACCACCTGAGGGAACGGCCGGATGACCAGCCCTTCTTCTTTTGGCTGGCCTCTTTCGATGCACACCGCGAGTGGCAAACCGACAGCACGGCGCCGGTGTTTGATCCCGCCGACGTCCAGGTACCGCCCATGCTGTTCGACGGTCCCCAAACACGACAGGACCTGGCGAATTACTACCACGAGGTGAGCCGGACCGATTATTACCTGGGGCTCATCATGGATGAGCTGGAGAAACAGGGAATCGCCGAAAATACATACGTGATCTACATGAGCGACAACGGCAGACCTTTCCCGAGGGCCAAGACCCGTGTCTATGACAGTGGGATGAAAACACCTTTTATCGTCTGGAGCCCGGGGAACGTGGAGGTGTCCCATTGTGCATCACTCATCTCCTCCATCGATATCGCCCCGACACTTTTTGAACTGGCGGGCCTGAAATCCCATGATCGGTTCCAGGGGGTGAGCTTTGCTGAACTGTTTAGCGATCCTTCGGGCAAAACCAGGGATTATGTTTTTGCCGAGCACAACTGGCACGTCTTCCGGAACCATGAACGGATGCTCCGTAAAGGAGACATCATGTATATCCGGAATGCATATAACGATAAAATGAACATGTGTGTCGAATCAGCCCCAGTCTTTCCGGCAGGCGTGGAGCTCTGGGAAGCCTACGAAGCTGACGAAACCGTTCCGGAACAGGAGGATATATTTATGGTCCCTCGGCCACGGGAAGAGCTATACAATGTGGCAACCGATCCGTTCCAGTTTTATAACCTGGCCGAAGATCCTGCATACAATGCTGAGCTTGAAAGCTGCAGGGAGATCCTGGATGCCTGGATCGACGCAACCGGCGATAATGTTCCGGACAACCCCACACCCGACCGTGAAGATGTCTACAGGGTAAAGAATCCCGATTTCGAGGTCAGGGAGATGCCAGGCGAGAAGTACGGCGCTGATACCATTACTGCAAGTGGACCGGTACTGGCCTCAGATGTGATAAAATGACGGTCTGGCAGGCTTGCTTGTTCAGAGCGAATGGTGACAACATGGTACCATTCCGCTATGAAAGCACCTCTGCCCAGTACTTTCTGAACATCCTGGTATAGCCCTGGATGTCCAGGTATTCACCCTTGCCAATATCCACATCCTTCCCATACCATTGCATGGTAAGACGATTATCCTGCTGTTCGCTGAGCCTTGAAAGTTCTTCCAGGTGGTGCAGGATCTCTTTACGCCCAATCGATTTGTCAGTATCAAAATAGAGCAGGTTGGAGGCTTTCAGCCAGGCCAGTTGCCAGTGTTTCATCACCTCCAGGTGCCACCGGTTTTCTTCCAGCTTAAAAAGGTAATAGCGGTACGTCTTATCATCCATCTTCCCCTTTAGTTTCCCGAACTCCCCGAGGAGTGAGTCGGCCAGTTGAAGCATCTGCCGCGTACTTTGTTCCTTTTGGCGGATCACCTCCGGATCTCCTTTCCTGATGCGATGGTATTGTTCTGCCAGTTCGGGGTGCCAGACGTGCGGACTGTATTTGTGATAAAAGGGGTTGCGATAGAGCATATCATCGTCATCATCGTATTTTACGGCAATGGTATCCGCACATGCACAGTGTTGTCCGTTCATGGTCCACTCTCCCGGGATCAATAACCGGCCACATCCAAAGGGCTGGGCTCCGGTGTTGAGAGCCTCGGCAAGGATCGCTCCCTGGGGTTCCAGGATGGAGATGACCCTGTCTGCAATACTGTCATTGAAATAAGTATGCGTGAAATCAATCCAGGCCTGTTCCACGGGGTCCGCTTTTCCCAGCGCCATATAGCCCAAAGCCCATAGATTCACTTCATTGGGCTCTGCATATACGTTGTGTGCGAATTGGAGTGGTTCCCACCATGCTCCGGGCCTGGGATCCCGGCTTACACGCACGGAAATTCCGTCCACGCCCTGTTCCCGCCAGTATTCGAAACGGCGCTCCAGGTTAGCTGTAAAGCAATTGGGAACATAGGTAACCCTGAAGTACTCGCCTGTGATATCCAACTCCACGAATTGCTTTTTCTCCCCGGTTCTGCCGATCATCCGGTGATCCGGACCCAGCAGGTTCCAGTCAGACTCTACATATTTTGACATGATGATAATATCATCAGGTAGCGTACTGACCTTACGCTCCAGTGAATCAAGCTCATGGGGCAGGTGGACAAATGTACGCAGCACAAGTTGCTTCCCGTATTCCCTGCACTTGTCATTCACCAGCTTTACCATGCGCTCCAGGATTGCCGGGCTGTCTGCAATGTTGACCTGCGATTCCACAACCGTAAAGATGATGTGGTCCACTTCGGGAACGAGTTCTGTAAAGATTCGATCATACTTCTCCGCTGTCCTGTTCCAGAAGATGTCATTATCCATTGATACAGGACCCCAGTCAGGATCATAATTACTGATCTCCCGCATCCAGATACTGATGGTCATGCCTCGTTTATGCGCTATCTCCATGTATCCCTTTGAATCCTCTGTACGCCTGATCTCCTGCAGTTTTTCAAGCGTATTTCCCTCTACCTGGTAACAGATATCATTGAACCCGATCTCAGCAGCTAATTTGATCAGGCTGCTGTCAGGTTCCTTGTGAAAGGAGATGGAACGGTAGCTCATCAGTGCATCCCGTTCTTCCCCCTTGTTTTCTGTGTTCCTGTTGCATCCCTCAAGCAGACTGATAAAAAGTGCTCCTAATAATAGAACCAGGAGCTGCGCTGCATTTAAAATATCCTTCTTATGGTCAGTTTTCATAAATTATTCACCTGTGCCTTCATTCAGCCAAAGTTCGTAGTCAACTCCCTCATGGCCGTCATACCTGAAAATGTCAAAATCGCCATCACCTTCAACGTCTTCAAGGTAGGAGTTGTAGGCTCCTTCGGTGGTAAGGACCTGTGACCTGAAGGTAAGGTTGTCTCCCTGGTTAAGGAAAAGGATTACGGGGCTGTCCTGGGGATCGCCCTGGTCTGCATTATTCCCCGACAGCACATCAAAATCTCCGTCCCCGTCCACGTCTCCGACCTGCAGGGTGTGTGCAAATGTGTTTTCACCCACCTTGTGCATGGCCCAATGATCTGACATTGGATCCATGAGATCATACCAGGCTATGCGGTTCCTGAACTTCTCTGAACAGGAGATAAAAACTTCGTCCATGCCGTCCCTGTCAATATCTTTGCAGATGATCTTTGTGGCATTGTATTCCCATGTCTTTCCGCTATCGCTGTTCCAGTACGGATCAATATTGGTGACTTTCCAGTCTCCGCGCATATCTCCCCCGGGGTTATGGAACCAGAATGCTGTGGAGACCACATCAACATCCCCGTCGCCGTCGACATCGCCGACGTGCTGACCTTCATGGAGTTTAGGGACAAACACATCAGCTGCCTTGTTCCATATCTCAGGAAAATCCTGTCTGTAGACGATCATCCGGTGTGCATCGAAGGTGGTTCCTGCCACATCAGGTTTGCCATCGGCATTCAGATCTACCAGGTCCAGGTCTTTGATGCAGCTGGGATATTTGCCAATGTAATGCGGCTTCCAGTCAGGCGCCTCATACCAGTAAAGATCTGTTGGTTCGCTGCTCCCGTCCCATTCCCCGGTATGTACCGGACCGAGGACATCGATATCGCCATCGTTGTCCACATCTCCACAGGCCAGGTCCCCGGCTGCAAACTCGCCTCCTTGCGGACCTGCTGCGGCGACCAGGTGCCTGATCGAGGGTTCTCCGCCTTCAACAGTCTCATACCAGCAGAGTTCTCCACCGGAGGCATTCTCTGTAATTACGAAAAAATCCACCAGTCCGTCCCCATTTATATCTGCATGCGCTCGTGCCCACCAGTGTGTGGCTACTCCGTCGACAATGGTGTGCTGAGTGAATTCCACCTGGGCCGAAACATGACTGGTCATGAGAAGTATAGCCGCGACGAAAAGGGTTTCTTTAAGGCTTTCTGTTTTCATAATTACATTGCTTTTTGTGATTAGGAGTTTTAGGCTTTTTACGGAGGTCCAGATAGGATGATTTATTCTGAGGTGAAAACTCTTTTTGGAACATCATCAGGCCCTTGGTCATCACCAACATCCCTGGGTTCACAGAACCATACAAGCTTGCCTTCCAGCGTCAACCCCTCCGGACAGTTTTTTGCGTCAGGATGGGTCTCAATGAACCGCTGCAGCATCGCATTCTGCATTTGCGTGCGTATCTCTTTGTTTTCCGGACGTTTTGAAACATCCATGTACTCCTTTGGATCATTCTCAAGGTTATAGAGTCTGTGCACGATACCGGATGGTCCGTAACCTGTTGCATAGTCAATCCCCAGGTCACGGCTGCCGGTATGGAAGACGTATTTCCACTTGTCCGATGTGATCATCGCCAGGTTATCGGTCAGGTATTCCGAGAAAGCAAAGGTCTTGTGCTCTTCACTCTCATTGATGATAACCTCCACAAAGCTCTCTCCCTGGGCTTCCTTAAGTGGCTCAGCTCCCACCATTTCCAGGAGGGTGGGAACCACATCGATGTATTCGATTATGGCATCCTCGCGTTCGCCGGCCCTGTATCTTTTACCTGCTTTAACGATCATCGGCTGGTGGGTGGCCTCCTCCCACATGGTGTGTTTCTCAAACCGCTTGTGCTCATAAAGCAGGTAGCCATTATCGCTCAGGTAGATGACCACCGTATTCTCTGCAAGACCCATCTCATCGATGGCATCCAGGACGATCCCGATATTCTTGTCCATGTATTCTGTCGAGGTATAGTAGGAGGCAATAATTCCACGCTTCTGCTCATCAGTCATGTTCCTGAATTTTGCAGGTATCCAGCGGTCATCTTCCGGACTTCCTTCTGGAAGTGGCATCATTTCCGGATCATATTTATCACGATATTCGATCGGGAAGTAGTAGGGTTGGTGGGGTTCGTGAAATGCAAGCCAGACCAGGAAAGGGTTGTCGCTGTTGCTTTTCATGAATTGGACAGCTTCGTTTGCATAGAAGGTACCCTTGCTGTGTGCATCATCGATGGGGTGGGGCAATACCTTGTAATTCATCAATTCTGCAACACTGCCTGCTTCAATATCTTTCCTCGCATAATAATCCATCTTCCCGGGAAGGGGCAGAGGAGGATTTTCTTTCAGGAACTTGTTGTATTGCGCACCCCCAATTACCGTATCAAATCCATGGGTGGGCAATCCCTCTTTATACAGGTTGTACCAGACCCAGTTGTTCCAGTGTGTTTTTCCGATAATTGCTGTTTCATATCCCTGGCCCTGGAGGTGTTCTGCAATGGTGGTATTCTGCTCATCAGGGAAGGGGGTGAAGAGTAGGTTCACGCCGGTTGCATGAGGATATTTGCCCGTAAGCATGGACTGTCTCGAAGCACTGCAAATTGGGGCATTGCAATAGCTCCTGTCGAAAGTGATTCCTTCATCGGCGATCCTGTCGATATTGGGTGTGCGGATGATCTCATTGCCGTAGGTGCCGGTGACGTTCAGCGCATGATCGTCGGACAGGATGACAACAATATTTTGTAACTCAGGGAATGCACGTTTTTCGCATGAAGCAGTCAGCAATAGTATTGCCCCCAGGAAATACTTAAAACTTCTCATGATTGGTCAGCAGGTTTGTTTAACCTGCAAGATAGGGAGAAAAGAGGAAAGGGCAATGTTCAGTCGCCAGTCGCCAGTCGCCAGTTGCCGGTCGTTAGTTCCAGGTTGTGGGTGGCTGCCAGTGTGGTCAGCAATCAGATACCATGGGGGCCTGTGGTTTGTTGAAGGGTCACCCTTCTCTCGACGCTCGACCTTCGACGCTCAGCTTAAAAGAAATTTGTTGACGTCCTTGGCGACTCTTCTGCCGCTGGCGATGGCATTGACTACCAGGCTGGCGCCTGTGATGGCATCACCCCCTGCGAATACATTTTCAATGCTGGTCTGATGATTCGCACCAACCTTGATGTTATTTCTGTCCGATAAGTCCAATCCAAGATCGGTCACAAGGCCTTCAAGCACGGGATGAATAAAGCCCATGGCAAGCAGTACGAGGTCGGCATCAACAGTCTCTTTGCTTCCGGGTACACCTTTCATGGAATAACTTCCATTGACAAGTTCCCATTCCACTTTCTCTATTTCCGCGGAGACAACCCGCTGTTGCAGGCCATTAAATTTTACGGTGGAGAGTCCCCATCTTCTCTGGCATCCCTCTTCATGTGAGGTGGATGTTTTCAGTATTTTACCGTAGAATGGCCATGGGTTGTCTGCACTTCTTTTTTCGGGTGGTTTGGGAAGAATCTCGATCTGTGTAACGCTTTTTGCCTTCTGCCGGATGGATGTACCCACGCAGTCAGAACCGGTGTCTCCACCTCCGATGACCAGCACATGCCTGTCTTTTGCCGAGATACGGCCGTCATACGGGATCTCAGCACCGGCGACCACCCTGTTTTGCTGGGTCAGGAAATCCATGGCGAAATGAACACCGTCGAGGTCTCTTCCCGGAACCGGCAGGTCCCTGGGTTTCATGGCTCCGATGGTCAGGCAGACTGCATCAAATTTACTTACCAGCTCTTTTGCAGAGATGTCTTTACCTACCTGGACATTACAGCGCATCTCCACGCCTTCCTCCTCCATGAGATGGATGCGACGATCTACGGTACATTTGTTCAGTTTAAAGTCTGGAATACCGAAACGAAGGAGTCCGCCCGGCTTTTCATCTTTCTCAAAAAGCGTAACAGTATGTCCTGCTTTGTTCAGCAGGTCAGCTGCGGCCATACCTGCCGGTCCGGAGCCGATCACGGCAACAGTTTTCCCGGTCCGGTGTGTGGGTGGTTTGGGCTTGATATACCCTTCCGCGAATGCTTTTTCTATGATCGCAACCTCATTTTCCCTGATGGTCACAGGTTCTTCACCGATGTTCAAAACGCAGGAGTGCTCACAGGGTGCCGGACAGATACGTCCAGTGAATTCCGGAAAATTATTGGTGGAATGAAGCAGGTCGATCGCAGCTTTCCAGTCTCCTTTATAAAGCTTGTCGTTCCACTCCGGGATGAGGTTGTCAACCGGACAGCCCCACTGGCAGAAAGGAATACCACAGTCCATACACCTGGAAGCCTGCAACGCCCTGTCTTCCGTATTAAGTGTCTGTTCAACTTCACTATAGTCAGATATTCTTTCGTGGATCGGGCGGTTACCCGCGTCCTTTTTCGCCACTTTCATGAATCCTTTTGGATCAGCCATATTCGATTTCTTTTTACGTTCAGCAATTCCTAGTCGGTGGACATATGTTCCACGTCCTTTTCAACTTCCGATATGCGCTGGTTCAAATCAGCCAGCTTCTGTTCCTGTAACACTTTCTTATATTCAAAAGGTATGATCTTCAGGAATTTAGGAATGTATAGATGCATCTCTGAAAGGATTTTCTCTGCTATCTTACTTCCTGTATGTTCATAATGACGGGAGATCAGTTCAGTAAGTTCCCGTATATCCGCCTGTTCATCCAGAAGTGAGAGTTCCACCATCCCGAGGTTGCAATAATAGTCGATGTTCCCGCCTTCATTCAGCACATAAGCGATTCCGCCGCTCATACCGGCAGCAAAGTTCCTTCCGATCTCTCCGAGTACAACGACTCGTCCGCCAGTCATGTATTCACATCCGTGGTCTCCCACACCTTCAACAACTGCTGTGGCTCCGCTGTTCCTGACAGCAAAACGTTCTCCTGCCATTCCTGAAATGAAAGCCTCGCCTTGTGTTGCACCATAAAGCACCGTATTACCGATGATGATGTTCTTGTTGGCTTCGAAGGTCGATTTTTCGGGGGGTACAACCACGATCCTTCCTCCAGACAACCCTTTGCCAAGGTAATCATTGCTGTCACCCTCCAGGTAGAATTCCATTCCCCTGGAGAGGAATGCACCGAAACTCTGTCCGGCCGATCCGGCGAACCTGCACTTGATGGTTCCGTCGGGGAGTCCTTCTGACCCGTATTTCCTTGCGACCTGTCCTGAAAGCATTGCTCCTGTTGTGCGGTCGGTGTTCCTGATCGGTAGATGTATGGTGACCTTTTCGCCGGATTCGAGCGCCGGTTTGGCCTTTTCGATCAGTTCCCTGTCAAGGATCTGTTCTATCTTATGATGCTGTGTTTCGGTATTGCGCAGTGGATTTGTCTTTGCCTCACCTGGCATGTAGCAGATGGAAGAGAGGTCAAGTTTCTTGCTCTTCCAGTTGACCACTGCTTCATCTTTCGTGAGCAGATCAGCCCTTCCAACGATGTCTTCAAATTTTTCAAATCCAAGTTCAGCAAGATATTCCCTGATCTCCTGTGCAACAAACCTGAAATAGGTCTCCACATAATCGGCACTTCCGTTAAACCTTGACCGCAACTCCTTGTCCTGGGTGGCAACGCCAACCGGACAGGTATTCAGGTGGCACTTTCTCATCATGATGCAGCCCAGGGTGATCAGTGCAGCTGTCGCAAAACCAAATTCCTCTGCACCCATCAGGGCAGCCATGATCACATCCCGTCCATTCTTCATTTGTCCGTCTGCCTGCAATACGACCTTCTTCCTGAGGTTGTTCATCACGAGAATCTGTTGCGTCTCGGTCAGCCCCATCTCCAGGGGCAGCCCCGCATGCTTGATCGATGAGCTCGGACTGGCTCCGGTCCCTCCTTCAGCACCGGCGATGGTGATCAGATCGGCCGAAGCCTTTGCAACTCCTGCCGCGATGGTCCCCACGCCTGTTTCAGAGACGAGTTTGACACTCACATTTGCATCCGGATTGACATTTTTAAGGTCAAAGATCAGCTGCGCAAGATCTTCAATGGAATAGATATCATGGTGCGGCGGTGGCGAGATCAATGTAATGCCAGGAATGGAATACCTGGTCTTCGCAATGATCTGGTCGACCTTGTGCCCGGGCAGCTGTCCGCCCTCACCCGGCTTGGCGCCCTGTGAGATCTTAATCTGTATTTCGTCGGCATTCACCAGGTATTCTGCTGTCACACCGAATCTGCCGCTTGCCACCTGCTTGATTGCGCTCCGGGCGCTGTCACCATTTTCCATTGGTTTGAACCTGTTCGGATCTTCACCCCCTTCACCCGTATTGCTTCGTCCGCCTATCCTGTTCATTGCCACTGCAAGGGCCTCATGTGCCTCCCTGCTGATGGAGCCATACGACATGGCGCCGGTGACAAACCTTTTCATGATGGCTTCAACGGGTTCCACCTTTTCGATGTCTATGGGATCCCTCTTGAATTCCAGCAATCCCCTCAGGAAACCGGGTTTCTTGGTGTCCCGGTCGACAATGGCACTGTACTCTTTGAACTTTGCATAACTGTCTGTGCGCGTCGCCCATTGAAGCAATGCAATTGACTCCGGGTTCCATGCATGTAGTTCTCCATGTTTCCTGTAATGATAGATCCCTTCGGTCAGCGGTCCATCAAGTGGTTCAGGACTGAAAGCTGTCCTGTGTGGGATCAGTGTCTCCTCTGCGAGCTCTTCGATCCCGATCCCGCCAATCCTGGAGTCTGTGCCTTCAAAATATTTATCGATCAAAGATTTGTCAATTCCAACCGCCTCGAAGATCTGAGCTGCCCGGTAACTTCGCAGGGTCGAGATTCCCATCTTCGACAAGATCTTCAGCAATCCCTTTTCGATCGCATGCAGGAAGTTCCATTCCGCACGATCGTAATCCATCTGGATCTTGTTATCCTTCACCAGTTTATCGATGGAAGAGAAGCACATATACGGATTGATGATACTGGCACCATAACCGAACAGTAGTGCAAAATGCATGACCTCCCTGGGTTCAGCTGATTCCAGTACGATATCTATCTGCATCCGCTTCCTGGTATTGATGAGGTGGTGGTGCACCGCAGAGACAGCCAGCAGGGAGGGAATGGGGGCCATTTCACTGCTGATACCCCGGTCACTCAGGATGATATAATTCTTCCCTTCATCAACGGCTGCTTCGGCTTGTTTGC
>JGI12048J13642_10189061_pt1 | contig 13815 bp, 9 predicted proteins | sample ElkSlonscriptome_16_FD_13642 | JGI IMG/M metagenome (IMG submission 13642) | reverse complement strand
TGCGAACCGGTGGTGTGGCCAGGACGGAACGATTGCCCCACCAGCCGCTACCAACGACCAAGGTGAAGGCAGACAGGAATCCTGCGATGAAAAGGAGCGCCGAGGGCTGATAGCTGAAGTCGAACAGCTCGCGCGCCAGCAACCAGCCGACCAAGGCTGCGCCGACCGTGGCTAGAAACGCCGCAATCAGCGCCATCATCCCGTATTCGATGAGCAGGCCGCGGCGAATTAGGGCGTTGTCCGCGCCGAGGGTTCGGATCAGGGCCGACTCATGGCGCCGTTCATCACGCGTGGCCTCCAGAGCAGCCAGCAGGACGACCAGGCCGGCCAGCAGGGTAAACACGAAGACCACCTGGGCCGCCGAGCTGACACGATCAATGATATCGCTGACGCGATCGAGCAGGGCACCGACGTCGATCACCGACACGTTGGGGAAGCCGCGACTGATTTCGCGGAGCACGCTCTCCTCGCCGCCTGGCAGATAAAAACTGGCTATGTTCTGGTGCGGCAGGCGCTGGCCAGCATCCGGACTCATGAGAATGAAAAAGTTGACGTTGAACGAATCCCACTCCACGTCGCGAATACTGGTGACGGTGGCCGTGAACCGCTGGGCACCCGATTCGAAGGTCAGGGTATCGCCCAGGCGAGCGCCGGTTCGCTCCGCCCAGCGTTGTGCCAGCGAGACCTGAGAGGTGGCATCGGCGGCGAAAAACGTTCCCTCGACAATCCGGTTGGCTGGAGGCAGCTTCTCGATCCAGGAGACGTTGACCTGACGGCCAAAGCGATCGTCGTCGAGACGTCCGGTGGAATCGACCAGGTTGACGTTGGCCATGGGTCGAATTTGCAGGCGCTCGGCGCCGGCCTCCAGCAGGGCGCGCTCGACTGAATCGACCTGGTCTGGCTGAATATTGACAGCGAAATGATCAGGCGTCGATTCGGGCAGGCTACCCCGCCATTGGCCGAGCAGTTCCGTGCGCACGATCATCAACAGGAGCAGGGCCATCAGACCGAGCCCGAGGGCGGTGATCTGGATGACACCGGCAGCTCGCCGTCGACGCAGCCCGGCCAGCCCGAAACGCCAGGACGATCGAGCCCTTGTGGCCAGCGCGCCGCTGGCACGCATGGCAATCCAACCGGCCAGCGCCAGCACAAGCGCCAATGCGAGACTGCCGCCCAACACGATCGCCGCCAGCTGAAGGTTGCCCAGTTGCACGATCGGAATGGCCATTGCGCTGGCCACCGGCACGATCCAAAGGACCCAGCCGAGGCCAATCGTGCGATCCAGCGATTGATTCAATATCCGCATGGGCGGAACCTGGCGCAGGTTGATCAGCGGCGGCAAGGCAAAGCCGACGGCGAGAAGTAGAGTGAACAAGCCCGAGCTCAATACGGGCCAGAGTCGCGGCGGCGGCAGGCCCGTTTCCTGACCTTCGACCAGGACCTGCGCAATCGCGGCCTGCGCAATCAGGCCGGCCAGCCCCCCGAGGACGATGGCAAGAGCGACCAGCCACAGCAGCATCATCGTCAGCGCACTCATGACCTCCGAACCGGTCGCACCAAAGGATTTCAGCAGCGCCACCAGATCCCGCTGGGAGCGCGCGAACCGCAGCGCCGACAGCAGGATACCCACGGCCGAGAGAATCAGAGTCGTCAGCGCAGCAACCCCCAGGAAGCGACGGGCCTGGGTCAGTGCCGCGCCGGTCTGTTCGTCGGCGTCGGATGCAGTGACGATGGCCTGAGTGGCGCTGTCCACCTCGCGCTTCAGCCAAGTATTGAACGCAGCAACCGCTTGCTCATCGCCGGCGGCCAGCAAGCGGAAGCGGGCACGGGTACCGGGTCCTAAGAGCTCGCTCGACCGAAGGTCTTCGATACTCACCAGGAGGCGGGGGGCGAGCACGAACGGTCCGCCGCTGCGGTCGGGTTCGAAGGTCAGGGCGCGGGTGATCGGCAGCTCGTGGACACCGAACAGCGCCAGATCGCCGACTTCGGCATCGAGCTGACGCAGGCCGCGCGGTTCCATCCAGGCCTCGCCGACGGCGGGAATGCGATCCGCCGCCTGGCTGTCGCCAGAACTGCTGGAGGCAGTCTCCAGTCCACCGCGCAGTGGATAACCCTGCGACGCCCCCTTGACCTCCACCAGAAGCGAGTCCTCGCCCACGAAGAGCGCCGTGTTAAGAGTGATCAAGCGGGCCGTTTCCAGTCCCAGGCGCTCGGCCTCGAGATCGAAGCGCTCCGGAATCGGCGCTCTCGAATTGACAGCAATGTCTGCGGCCAGGGCTTCACCGGCCTGCCGTTCGAGCGCGCGCCCAACCCGATCGGTGAAGACGCTGACGGCCACCAGTGCGGCCGTAGCAACTATAAGACCGGCCACCAGCAGGCCCAGGGTGCCAGAGCGCCCTTGACGGAAAAGCAGCCGATAGGACAGGGCAAATGAATTCATCCGCTGGGGCGGTCTGCTGCGCGGCGCGATTCGTCGACCTCGTGACTTCCGTCGGAGGAGTGGCGACTGATGAGGCGGCCATCTTCGATTTCCTCGATACGCGCGCAGCGCTGGGCAAGCCGGGGATCGTGAGTGACCAGAACCAGCGCTGTACCGTGCTCCTGATTGATGCTGAACAGGAGATCAGCAATGACCTCGCCAGTGCGTCGGTCCAGATTACCCGTCGGTTCATCGGCAAAAAGGATGCCGGGGTCGCCGGCAAACGCTCGAGCGATCGCAACGCGCTGTTGTTCCCCCCCAGACATCTGACGCGGGTAATGATCGAGCCGATGGCTCAAGCCAACGTCTTCGAGTGCTTTGGCCGCACGTTCTCGGGCCGCAGAAAACCCACCGATCTCAAGGGCGAGTAACACATTTTCGAGCGCGGTCAGGCTTGGCAGCAGGTGGAAGGACTGAAACACGAATCCCACGCGTTTGCGACGCAGGCGGGCCCGCGCATTTTCATCCAATTGACCCAGATCCTCCCCAGCCAGATGAATGCGGCCCTGAGTCGGTAATTCCAGGCCGGCCAGCAGGCCAAGCAGCGTGGTCTTGCCGGAACCGGAGGCCCCGACGATAGCCAGCGTTTCGCCAGTGTTCAGGTCTAAGCTGATATCGTTCAAAATATCAAGTTGACCGCTCGGCGCTTCAACCGTGTAACCGACCTGGTCACACAGCAACAATTGATCTGGCTGACTCATGTATAAATTTCGCTCCAAAATCCAGTGGTTTCGATTGCCAACCTGCATGCTCTGGCTGCTGATCACGCTGTTCTTGCCCTTCCATGCCGCGCAGGCGACCGATCAACGGCTCCTGATTATCGGCGACAGTTTGTCAGATGCCTACAACATGCCGCGTGAAGCGGGGTGGGCACATCTGTTGTCCCAGCGCCTGGGGGATGACTGGCGAGTGATCAACGCGGCCATCTCTGGCGAAACGACAGCGGGTGCCGCCTTTCGGACGCCGTCCTTGCTCGAGGAACACGCCCCGAGCCAGGTCCTGGTCATTCTCGGCGGCAACGATGGGCTCCGGGCGCTCAGTCCTGCGCAGGTTCGAGGCAACCTTGAAGTGATCATCGAGCAGGCCCTCGCCAGCGGTGCCCAGGTGGCGCTGATGCAGATCCGCCTGCCCGCCAGCCTGGGACCGATCTATCTGCAGCGCTTTGAGGACGTTTATCCTGAGCTGGCCGCCGCGCATGATATTCCGCTGCTGCCTTTTTTTCTCGAAGATATCTACGATGAACCCGGTATGATCATGGATGACGGAATTCATCCGACCGAGGCGGCGCAGGCAAGCATGCTCGAAGCCATCGTGCCGCCGCTTGTTGACTGGCTCGATGCTGACACTCGAGAACGCTGAATTGCATTCTTGCGTCTCCTTACCTTTCGCCTCGAATCGACGAGGCTACAACGAATAGTTTAATCATGTCCGAACGTGAAGTGATGGAATACGACGTGGTCATCGTAGGCGCCGGCCCGGCCGGCTTGTCCTGCGCGATACGCCTCAAGCAACTCAAGGACGATCTCAATGTCTGCGTGATCGAGAAAGCGTCCGAGATCGGAGCGCATATTCTCTCGGGCGCCGTGATCGAACCGGAACCGCTTGATCGCCTGATCGAGGGCTGGCGCAATGACCCGCCGCCAATCTGCGTGCCGGCCGGACGAGATGAGTTCATGCTGCTCTCACAAACCGGCCAGAGAAAGATGCCGACCCCACCGCAGCAGAAGAATCATGGCAACTTCATCGTCTCACTGGGCGCGATGTGTGCGTGGCTCGCTCCCAAGGCCGAGGCGCTGGGCGTTGATCTCTTTCCCGGCTTTGCGGCTGATGACTTGTCCTGGGCCGATGATGGATCGATCCAGGGTGTGGTAATCGGCGATATGGGCGTTGACCGCCAGGGCAAGGAAAAGGACAGCTACGTGCAGGGCATCGAAATCCGTGCATCCGTCACGGTCCTTGGAGAGGGTTGTCGTGGGCACCTGACCAAGCGTGCAATCAAGCGCTTCGATCTGAGGGCGGATTGCGACCCCCAGACCTACGGCATCGGAATGAAGGAGCTCTGGCAGCTTCCGGAAGGGCGGGTCGAGCCCGGCCTGATTCAGCATACGATCGGCTGGCCATTGCCCGATCACATCTATGGCGGCAGCTTCGTCTACCACCTCGACAAAAACCGCGTGGCAATCGGTTTTGTCTGCGCCCTGGACTATCAGGATCCGGCGTTCATGCCCTTCGAGGCCTTCCAGCAGTTCAAGCATCATCCCTCAATGCACGCGCTGCTCGAGGGTGGTGAAATTCTGTCTGCGGGTGCTCGCGCGCTATCCGAGGGCGGCTATCAATCGCTGCCTCGCGTTGAGATGCCCGGGGCGATCCTGATCGGTGACTCCGCCGGTTTGCTCAATGTGCCAAAGATCAAGGGCACGCATACGGCCATGAAGTCGGGCATGTTGGCCGCCGAGCACCTGGCCGGCGAACTCAGCAGTCAGGGCTTCGATGCCCGGCTGCGGGAATCTGACATCATGGCCGAACTCAAGAAGGTTCGGAACATCCGGCCCGGATTCAATCGAGGGCTGTGGAAGGGGCTGACCACCGCCGTGGTCGAAACCGTGACCGCCGGAAAGCTGCCCCGGACTTTTCGCAACCACGCTGACCACAATCAATACCGTCGACTGGAACAGGGTGGATTTGATTACGACTGGGTCGAGCGCGATCTGGCCCCGAGAGATCGCCTCGCCTCGGTCTACTTTGCGGCCACCGAGCACGACGAGGATCAGCCGATCCATCTGAAGATCCTCGAGCCCGATGTCTGCTTTACACGCTGTGAAGAAGAGTATGGCAACCCCTGCACCAAGTTCTGCCCGGCCAACGTCTATGAGGTGGTCGAGGATGACGCCGGTAAGCGCATCCAGATCAATGCCGCCAACTGCGTCCATTGCAAGACCTGCGATATCGCCGATCCCTATCAGGTCATCGACTGGGTGACGCCGGAAGGCGGCGCAGGTCCGAATTACACCAATCTATGAAAGCTGGTCTGGGAGCCATTGAAGGATGAGCGGCGGAACAAACTCTTTTGGACGCAGCATCACCGTGACGACTTTCGGTGAAAGTCACGGCCCCGCGATCGGCTGCGTGATTGACGGCTTCCCCCCAGGGCTGGAAATCTCTCCCGAAGAGATTCGATCCGAATTGATGCGGCGCGCCACGGGTCAGAGCCGCCATACCTCGCAGCGCAAGGAAGAAGAGGACGTTCAGATCCTGTCGGGATTTTTCGACGGGCGCACCACGGGCACCCCGATCGCGCTTCTGATCTACAACACGGACGCCCGTTCCAGGGACTACAGCAAGATCGCATCGCAATTCCGTCCGGGGCACGCTGATTACACCTACCACCACAAATACGGAATTCGCGATTACCGCGGCGGCGGTCGTTCTTCGGCTCGGGAAACCGCCATGCGCGTGGCCGCGGCCGCCCTGGCGAAGAAGTACCTCAAGCAGGCGTTGGGGGTCGAGATCATTGGCTGGATGGCGCAGATCGGTGATCAGGTCTGCGATGAAAATTTCGACGCCACGACCATCAACGCCAACCCGTTTTTTTGTCCGGACCCTGAAAAAGTGCCTGAGTTGGAACAGTTCATGAAGCGGCTTTGGAAATCGGGCGATTCGGTCGGTGCGCTGGTCAAGGCGCGCGCGACCGGCGTGCCGGTGGGTCTGGGTGCACCGGTTTACGGCAAAATCGACGTCGATCTGGCTGCCGCAATGATGAGCATCAATGCTGTCAAAGGGGTCGAAATCGGCGCCGGTTTCAGATCGGTCGAGCAAAAAGGGACAGAACATCGCGACGAAATTACGCCGGAGGGATTTCTCTCCAATCACGCGGGCGGCGTGCTGGGCGGTATTTCAACGGGTCAGCCGCTGGAGGTGGCCGTTGCTTTCAAACCAACCTCTTCCCTGCGCCTGGCCGGTCGCACCGTTGATGCCGATGGCAAGGCGACCGAGATTATCACCACTGGCCGCCATGATCCCTGCGTCGGAATACGCGCCATTCCGATCGTCGAGGCGATGCTGGCGCTGACAGTGCTCGACCATTATCTGCTTCATCGTGCCCAGTGCGGCGACGTGAAGCCTCAGACGCCCTTGATCCCGGGATGACCGATCAGGTCAGATCAGTTAGTCTGCACCTTGTTGTTAAAGGTCGTCGGGACAGTCTATGAGCACGAGCGATAAAAGCTATCGCGTCGCCGTGGTCGGGGCCACGGGCATGGTGGGCGAGACGCTGCTTGAGCTGCTTGCAGAGCGCAAGTTTCCCTGCAGCCAGGTTGTGGCATTGGCCAGCGAGCGATCGGTTGGCCGGGAGGTCAGCTTCGGTACGCGCTCGCTTGTGGTGGATGATCTCTCGACTTTTGATTTCGAGGGCACTGATTTCGCGCTGTTTTCTGCCGGCAGCTCCGTATCAGCCCAGCATGCTTCACGGGCGGCAAAGGCAGGCTGCACCGTGATCGATAACACGTCTCATTTCCGCATGCAGGCCGACGTGCCTCTGGTCGTACCCGAGGTCAATGCAGAGGTGCTGGACAGCTGGCCGGGGCAGGGCATCATCGCCAATCCGAATTGTTCGACGATTCAAATGCTTCTGGCAATTGCACCGATCCACCGGGCCGCAGGAATTTCTCGAATTAACGTGGCGACCTATCAATCGGTCTCAGGCGCCGGCAAGCGAGCCATGGAAGAGCTGGGACGCCAGGCGGCAGATCGGTTCAATTTCAGAACGCCACAGCCCGAGGTCTTTGATGCACCGATCGCATTCAATCTCATTCCGGCCATCGATCAGATCGAAAGCAGCGGATTCACCCGAGAGGAGATGAAGATGCATAAGGAAACGCGTCGAATTCTCGAATCGGACTCCATTTCGGTCAATGCCACAGCAGTTCGTGTTCCCGTCTTTGTCGGCCATGGAGAGGCCATTCATCTGGAAACGGTCAACCCCATCGAGATGGAAGAAGTCCGCGAGCTGCTTGCGCAGGCGCCGGGTGTGACCTTGCTTGATAATCGCTCCTTGGCGACACCGCTGGAGCACGCTGCCGGGTCGGATACGGTCTGGATCGCGCGTCTCCGTCGCGACCTAAGTCATCCTCAAGGGATTGATTTATGGACGGTTTCGGACAATATTCGGAAGGGCGCAGCGCTCAATGCGATCCAGATCGCCGAGCACCTCGTCAGCAGACCAACGAGAGGCCATTGAATACCGGTCTGAGAATAGGTCAGACGGGCGCTTTATGGAGTGGTTTCTAATTCCCTGAAGAGATTGGTATACTCGCTTGAATTATCGCAAAAAGTTATTCGTCAAAGAGGGTGTCCGGGTCGATGCAATCATCAACGATTAAGATTCTTTCAGCGGGCCTGTTGCTTGCTACCGTTGCGCTCTTTCCCGCCGATGGCTTGCGTGCCCTGGGCTTGGGAGAGGCGCGCGTCGATTCCTATCTGGGCCAGCCCCTTGATGTAAGTGTTCGCCTGGTCGAGCCCGAAGGAGACGCCGTTGATTCGCTCACCGTCACTTCGGCTTCCACCGAGGATTACGATCGCCTGGGCATTCCTTCGAACGCGCTTTCCCTTGGGCTGACGGTGACGGTGGACCGAGGCATCGATCCGCCCCTGGTCAGAGTCCGCTCGAATCGTGAAGCGACCGACCCGGTGGTTCAAGTCCTCATCGACGCGCGCTGGGCAAGTGGTCGCGTGCTGCGAGAATACACCCTGTTCCTCGATCCGCCGACCCTGCCGGTCGCGCCTCCGATCCGATCGGTCGATGAACCATCCGCCGTTTCTAATGAGACTGATTCGGCAGAATCAATGCCGTCCGAGCCGACCGCCCAACAGGCACCAGCGCCGCGCACGCCTCGTTCCGCGCCGACGCGCGCTGAGCCTGCGCCAGAACAGCAGCCAGAACAGCAGCCAGAACAGCAGCCAGAACAGCAGCCAGAACAGCAGCCAGAACAGCAGCCAGAACAGCAGCCAGTCCCTGCTCGAGCCGAGCCCGAGCCAATGGCCTCGTCAAGGCCTTCCAGAACCGCTCGATCGGTCGGGCCGATCGCGCCTGGTCAAACCCTATGGAGCATTGCCTCGGCCTGGCGGCCGACCACGGGGCTGACGATGAATCAGGTCATGCTCGCGATTCTCGATCAGAATCCGCAGGCGTTCATCGATGGCAACGTTAATCAGCTGCGCCGCGATGCGACCCTTGAGATGCCGAGCACCGACGCTATCGCCAACATTGATGCGAGTGAAGCAGATCGTCGAATGCAGGCTCAGATGATGGCGTGGCAGCCCGTGGCCCAGACTGAACAAGTGCCGGTCGTCAGCGATGATGCACTGGCTGAGGTGATCGATGAGAGCGAGCCTACGCCGGTCGAGGATGTCGACGATTCCAATTACCGCCTGGAAGTGGTTCCGCCGGAAGGTGAAACCGCCGATGACGTGCCTGCGGTGTCGGAGGCCGAGATCGAGGAGGCCAGCAGCCGGCTGACCGACCTGGAAGATCAGTTCTACGCCGAGGACCTGGACAACGAGGCAATGTACCGCCAGGTCGACGAAATTCGTGGAGCGATCGAAGCCCGGGACATGGCGGGCCTGGCGGTCGCCAATGAAGAGCTGGCAAGCCTCGAAGCCCGCTTGAGAACCGCTCGAGAGGAGCGTGCCCGGGCCGAGGAAATGGCGGCACAGGAGCAAGCCCTCGCCGAAGCGGATGCCGAGGAGACAGTGGATGGCGCTGTTGATGAGGTGGACGAGGTCGATGAGTACTTCGACGGTCTCGAAGAGGAACTGGGCGTTGGGCAGGACGGTGCGATCGGACCGGTTGCAGACGATGATTCGATGCTCGGCGAGGATAACGCCGAAGAACAGCTCGAAATGGCCGAGTCCCCTGTGACGCCAGAGATGGATGAAGCCGCTTCCAATTCGCCGGCCCAGAGCGAGCCCGAAACCTCAAGACCCATCACCGTCGTGGGCTCCGATCGGGAAGGTGGTTCACCGGTCTGGCTCTTGGCGTTGATCGGTGCGGCACTGATCCTTATCGCCGGCATTGGTTTGTTTGTCTGGAACATGTTGCGCAATCGGTCCAATGAGACGTCACCAGGAGAGCCGGCTCTCGATATCGACGAGCTGCGCTCGCGGGTCCACCAGGATCCCGACAACCTGGATGCGCATTTGGCCCTGCTGAACGGATTGGCCATGACCGATGACGAGGATCGCTTCTCCGATGCCCTGGATTCGATGTATGCACACGTCGACGACGACAATGATCCGCGTTGGCAGAGCGCGCTGAACCTCGCTGTTATGAATGCGCCTGACCACCCCCTGCTGACCCCTCGAGAGGTCACGGGTACCGGTGCTGAGGATTCAATGGACGGTCTGGATGACCAGACGCGAGAGATGCTGGGCATTCTGGAGCGGCCGGAGGATGAACCGAGCGCCCGATCCGACCACGACGAAGACGAAGCGATCGATTCGACGCTTGAACTGACCGGGGCTTCCGAGGAAAGTGACGGGTTCTTCGATGAGACCAGCGAAGACAGCGCAGAAGACACCCTGGCTTTCGACGATTCATTAAGCGCGGACGATGGTCAAGAGGACGATGATAATGAGATGGCTGCCGATGATTCCGGGTTTGATCTGGCAGCGCTGTCCGATCGTCTCGATGAAGAGGAGTCGCCAGCGGATGGCAGCGAATCGCGGCCAGATTCAGCTTCGGCTGACCTGGACTCCGATGGCTCAGATCTAAGCGATGATGAATCACTCTCAGACTCGGATGCTGAACATCCGGCTCTGGAACCGTCATCAGACGATGATCTGGACCTGGATTTTGAATTCAGCAGTGAAGAGGGTCTCGAGAGCGATGGTGATGCGCTATCCCTGGACGGGCTTGAGGCCGCCGATGGCGATTCCGATAACGAATTCGATAACGATTCCGATAAGGAGGACGGGGCCAGCCCGGCCGATACGCTCGATCTCTCCGGTGAGTCGGCGTCCAACGACACGGTTCGGATGGATCCCGACGAACTGAACGCTCTCGACGTAGACGCCGAGGATGATGGTGACGCCGCCGATGAGGGTGACGCCAGTGCGACCGTGCGGGCCGACGACACGCTGGATCTGGTGTCCAATAGCGATCTGGATTTCGAGGACGTCGGTGACCGCGAGATGGAAGCGTTCCTGACCGATGGGGATGAAATCGTCGACGGTGGGGATGATGACGATCTGATGGCCGATGGTGAGGCCGCGTCCATACTCGATACCGACGAGTCCGATTCCGACGACGATGATCAGGGCGAGCCGGTGCTCAGCGACGATGATGCTGACGTCAAGCTGGATCTGGCCCAAGCCTATCTTTCCATGGATGACTCGGAATCAGCGCGCACCCTCCTTGAGGAAATCATCAGCGGAGGGTCCAAAGCCAAACGGGCTCGTGCGCGGGAACTGCTGGGCGGAATCTGAACCGTTGACCTGCCATGCGACTGGCGGCTGGAGTTGAATACGACGGAACGCAATTCTACGGTTGGCAACGCCAGCGAGAATCGCCCACCGTCCAGGAGTGCGTAGAAACGGCCTTGAGTCGTGTTGCCGACCATCCCGTGCTTGTGCACTGCGCCGGCCGGACCGACACGGGCGTTCACGGTCGCTGCCAGGTGATTCACTTCGACAGCACCTCCGAACGGGGAGAGCGAGACTGGGTGCTCGGCACCAACACCGAATTGCATCCGGCGGCGACGCTGCTTTGGGTCAGGACCGTGTCCGATGCTTTCCATGCTCGCTTCTCGGCAGCCCGGCGATGTTATCGATACCGAATTCTGAATCGCTGGGTGCGCCCGGCGACTGACCGGCAGCGCGTCGCCTGGGTACGGAAACCACTGGATGTGGAGCGAATGCATGCCGCCGCTCAAGCGCTGCTGGGAGAACACGATTTCTCCAGTTTCCGTGGGCATCATTGCCAGGCAAAGTCACCGGTCAAGACCGTCGATGAGGTCAGCGTTCACCGTCACGGAAGTGAAATCTGGATCGACATTCAGGCCACAGCCTTCGTCTACCATATGGTCAGAATTCTTTCGGGTTCGCTGATCGCCATTGGTCAAGGGCATCGACCGGTCGACTGGATCGAGGCTTTATTGGAAGCAAGAGATCGCAAACTTGCTGGAATGACAGCGCCCGCACACGGACTGACCTTCATGTATCCAAGCTATCCCGATTTTCCGTCCCTGCCGGTTCGTGACGAGGTGACCTTCCAGGCTTCATCCCCAGCTCGCATGAGCGACCCAGCTGAATGAATCAATCATCGCCATGATTCGGACCAAGATTTGTGGCGTGACGCGCGTCGAAGATGGAATCGCCGCCGCACGCTGCGGCGCCGACGCTGTGGGGATGGTGTTCGTCGAAGCCAGTGCCCGCTGCGTCTCCATCAAGCGAGCCACCGAGATATCGCGCGCGCTTCCCCCTTTTGTAACGCGAGTTGCCCTGTTCATGAACCCTGATTCGACGCAGGTACGCGATGTTCTCAACCGGGTGCCGATCGATGTTATTCAGTTTCACGGTGCCGAAACAGCTGATTTCTGTGGCCAGTTTGATCGACCATGGATCAAGGCGCTTGCTCTGAGCAGCAGTGATCCGGGCACCTACGAGCGCTACGCTGATGCTGACGCCATTCTTCTGGATACCCACGCGGGTTATTCCATGGGGGGCAGTGGTCAGACCTTCGACTGGTCGGATATCCCGATGCTTCCCCGCCCCTTGATTCTTGCCGGTGGCTTGACACCCGACAATGTCGCTGAGGCCTGTCGGAATGCAAACCCGGCGGCCGTTGACGTCTCCAGCGGTGTCGAGCGCCGACCCGGGGTCAAGAGTGATAGTCTTATTCAACGGTTCATCAACACAGTAGATGAGGTAAACAGAGATGGTTGATCCCGCTTTTAAACTCGCTCCGGAAACTCAGGTTCCTGACTTGAGCGGGCATTTTGGCGTTTTTGGTGGGCGGTTCGTTTCGGAAACGCTGATGCCGGCGCTGGAAGAACTGGATCAGGCCTGGCGAAAACACCTCTCTGATTCGGACTTTCTGGCCGAACTCGACCACGACCTGGCTCACTTTGTGGGTCGGCCTTCACCGCTGTATGAGGCAGAACGTCTCAGCGCCCAAGTCGGCGGCGCCCGAATCATTCTCAAGCGCGAAGACCTCAATCACACCGGCGCCCACAAGATCAACAACACGGTTGGCCAGGGGCTGCTGGCCCGCGCCATGGGCAAGAAACGGGTCATTGCAGAAACCGGCGCAGGACAGCACGGAGTGGCCTCGGCAACGGTCGCAGCTCGACTGGGCATGGAATGCGTGGTGTACATGGGCGCAGACGATGTTCGTCGGCAGGCGATCAATGTCTATCGCATGAAGCTGCACGGTGCCGAAGTGGTCAGCGTGACGGCGGGATCACGGACCTTGAAGGACGCGCTGAATGAAGCCATGCGCGACTGGGTCACCAACGTCGACGATACCTTCTATATTCTCGGAACGGTGGCGGGACCGCATCCCTATCCGGCCATGGTCCGTGACTTCAATGCCGTGGTCGGGCGAGAAGCACGCTCGCAGATGGTCGAGGCATACGGCAAACTTCCGGCCGCCCTGGTGGCGTGTGTTGGAGGTGGCTCGAACGCTATCGGCCTGTTCCATCCTTTTATTGGGGACAGCAAGGTCGCGATGTATGGGGTGGAAGCCGCAGGCCGGGGGCTGTCGGGTGAAGAACACGCCGCCAGCCTTTGCGCCGGTCGAGTCGGTGTGCTGCACGGTAGCCGGACCTATCTTCTCGACGACGATGACGGCCAGATTCGCCACACCCATTCGGTCTCGGCAGGACTGGATTACCCTGGTGTGGGTCCGGAGCACGCCTGGCTGAAGGACATTGGCCGAGCGCGCTACGTCGGAATCACCGATGACGAGGCGCTCGAGGCCTTTCATCTCCTGACGCGGACCGAGGGCATCATGCCCGCTTTGGAGACCGCCCACGCCATCGCCTATGGCATGAAGCTGGCGGCAGAGTTGCCGAGAGACGAGCTGATTCTGATCAATCTGTCCGGCCGAGGCGATAAGGACATTCACACGGTGGCGGACCTGGAGGGCATCGAGTTTTGAATCGCATCGATCAACGATTTCAAGAGTTGAAGGCCAGCGGACGATGTGCGCTGGTGCCCTATGTGACCGCTGGTCACCCGAGTCCGGATGCCAGCGTGGAGGTTCTGCATGCCGCAGTGGCGGCCGGTGCCGATCTGGTCGAACTCGGCATGCCGTTCTCCGATGTCATGGCCGATGGGCC
>JGI12048J13642_10126972_pt1 | contig 13818 bp, 5 predicted proteins | sample ElkSlonscriptome_16_FD_13642 | JGI IMG/M metagenome (IMG submission 13642) | reverse complement strand
GAAAGAACAGGAAAATGTCATTCTAAAAAAGACCATATGATGAAAAGACATTTTATTACGATCCTTCTGCTGTCGGCAATCGGGTTGACAGCATACGGTGCAGAATTCCCGGTGTCAAAAATTCCTGACAAGCTTTCAAACGGAGCAAAAGCCGTTGTAAGGCAGGATGATGTCCTTCTAACAATCGATGAAGATGGATCTGCAATAGAGAACGGTACCTACGCCATCACTATCATGAATGAAAACGGCAAAGAGCTGGGCTATTTTTACGCTCCATATAATAAGTTCATCAGGATCAAAAAGATCAAAGGGGAATTGTATGACAAGAATGGTGACAAGGTCCGGAAGTTCAAAAAATCTGAGATCTATGATATCAGCAACATCCAGTCCTACAGTCTCTATGAAGATTCGAGGTTAAAGATGGTGATCCCTGAATACAACGACTATCCATATACAGTTGTATATGAATATGAAAAGGAGTTCAGAAGTATCTTAAGGTATCCCTCTTCGATGATCATCCCCGACTACAATGTGTCCACAGAGAGCTCCAGCTATAAGGTGGTAATTCCACAGGGAAAAGAGTTAAGGTACTATACTGTTGGAGTGGACGCCGAACCGGATATTGTCCAACAGGAAGGGAACCAGGTCTATTCGTGGTCCTTCTCAAATGTCCCACTAATCAGGGATGAACCGGCAACCCGGAATGCAGCGGAGTATTTTCCCTCTATTCATCCCGTACCTGTTGAAGTGAACTATGGAGGTGTCTATGGCAGTTTTCGGACCTGGAAGGATGTAGGTGAATGGATCTGGGGGATGGTGGAGGACAAGCGCGATTTTTCCCCGGAGACCAAGACAGAAATAAAGCAGGTCATCAATGACTGCGGCAATGACCGGGAAATTGTTGAAAAGCTATACCGGTATATGCAGGACAAAGTCCGCTATGTAAATATCTCCATCGGACTGGGTGGGTTTGAGCCGATCGAGGCACAGCGGGTACATGATGTGAGTTATGGCGACTGCAAGGCATTGACAAATTATATGGCCTCCATGCTCGATTTAGCCGGTATCAATTCAGTATACACCCTGGTAAGAGCAGGCTCCTCCCCGGCAGCCATTGAGACGGAATATCCTTCTCAGCAATTCAACCATGTGATCCTGATGGTTCCCCTGGAAGAAGATTCGATCTGGCTTGAATGCACCAGTCAGCGTCTGCCACCGGGCTACCTTGGCACATTTACAGATGACCGGACCGTCCTGTATATCACAGAAGACGGAGGAGAACTTGGCAGAAGCCCATCTTTCCGGATCGAAGAAAACTACACCAGCAGTAACACCCACATTACAATCGACGAACAGCTGAATGCAGTGATCAAACGCGACAGGAGGTTTGCAGGGAACTATTTTAACAGCAAATACTCAACGATTCTTAACCAGGATGACACAGAACAAAAGAGGAGCATCCAGAGCAGCCTCGGACTCTCCGGGTTCAACCTGGTTGATTTCAATTATACCCCTTCACTGGAGCCTCCCGTCTACGTCGATGAACATATTGAAGTGGTGGATGACCGCTTTTTGACGACATCCGGGGATTATATCATGATGCCATTGAACACCCTGGTTACATCTATCGGACTGCGAACACGGGTCAGGAACCGGAAGCAGGAAATCTTTATCAGGAGGGACAGGATGTACATGGATACCGTGCGTTTCACGCTGCCCGGAAATGTGGAGGTCGCGGAGATGCCGGCACCGGTTACCCTGGAGTCGGATTTCGGGACCTACAGTTCGAAAGTGATCCGTGAGGGAGAGGACCTCCTTTTCGTGCGGGAGATCAGGATATTCAGTGGATGTCATCCTCCAGGAAGATACCAGGAGTATTACGATTATTACAAGGAGCTTGTCCGGACTGACGGACAGCAGGTGATGCTGAAGTTTGTTGGATAGTCTTGTGCAGTTTTCCGGGTAATTACAAGCTGTGTAGTGTTCTCATTTAACTGCAGGCCATTGTAACCTGTTTGCATTACGCGTTATGCTGAATGTTTCGTGGTGCTGCCGATCCCGGCAACTAATTGCTATATTTGGAGGACCCTAATAGAAGCACCTATTTAGACCAATGAAACTACTATCCTTCAAATTCAATTTAATGAGAGCCGGGATCATTTTGCTCGTTCACCTGTTCCTGCTCGCCCCTGGATTGATCAATGCGCAACTCAGGATCATGGAGGTATGTGCCTCCAATTCAACAATCATAGCTGATCCGGATTTCGGAGATTATTCAGACTGGATCGAGTTGTACAATGGCACCAGCATCAATATCGACCTGTCGGGATATGCGCTCTCTGATGACACCACAGATCTGCTAAAATGGCAATTCCCTGAAGGTGCCAATATCGCCCCCGGTGCCTTCCTGCTGGTCTTTGCCGATGGAAAAAACCAGTCATTGCACACCAGTTTTAACCTCGATAAACAGGGTGAATACCTCTTACTTTCGGATGCCGGAGGGGTCCTGGTCGATTCCATTTCATATCCCTTCCTGTTGAATGATATTTCATATGGCAGGATCGCCGGTTCACCCGAAACGTTCAGTGCATTTCGTCTACCCACCCCCGGGACCGCAAATCCGAATAGTGCCCCTGAAATGATTGCCCCGTTCCCTGAATTCAGCACGAAGGGTGGCTTTTATGACCAGCACTTTAAGGTCGGATTTGCTGCTCCTCCAAATGATGCAGCCATTTATTACACAACCGATGGCAGCTATCCGGATGAAAGTGCACTCCTTTACACCGATAGCATTGCAATCAGTTCAACTACAGTTGTACGGGCAATCATCATTGGCGCTGACCTTATCCCGGGGATCGCGAAAACAGAAACCTATTTTGTCAATGAACCACAAAATCTGCCTGTGTTTTCGATGGTTACAGACAGCGTGCACCTGTTCAGTGATGAGACGGGGATCATGGTACAGGGTACCAACGGCACGCCGGGATACTGTACCGACATCCCGCACAACCTGAACCAGGATTGGGAGCGGCCGGTGAATATCGAATTTTTTGAAATGGGCAGTGAACAGGTGATCAACCAGCTGTGCGGAACAAAGATCTTCGGGGGGTGTTCCCGGATCAGGTATCCACAGAAATCGCTCGGATTCTATGCCCGCAGCGAATACGAGTACAGTTCATTCAGCTACCAGCTGTTCCCGGACAAGCCTTCAGATGAATATGAAACATTCATACTGCGGGCCTGTGGTGATGATCAGCCGCATACCTTTTTCAGGGACCCGCTCACTCAAATGCTCGTAAAGGATGTGATTGATGTGGATATGCAGGATTACAGACCGGTGGTACTGTACATCAACGGCCAGTACTGGGGGATCATCAATTTGAGGGAGAAGATCAATGAACATTATGTGCAGGACAATTACGGAATCCACCCCGACAGCGTGGATATTCTGAAAAGGGTAGGAGAGGATGACTGGAATGTGATTTCAGGCGATAATACGGAGTATAAGGCAATGATGGATTTTGTTCGGAACAACGACTTGTCAGAGCCCGGGAATTACAGCTACATCGAATCCCTGATCGATATCGATGAGTATATCAACTACCAGGTGGTGCAGGTTTACCTGGGCGCGCGAGACTGGCCTGGAAATAATATAAAGTACTGGCGGTCAAGCGTAGAGCCCTACACAAAATGGAGGTGGATTCTGTATGACCTGGACCATCATTTCAAGGAGTATTTTTCAGACATCATGGAGGAGGCTACTGAAGTGGATTGCGGATGCGGCTGGCCAAATCCTCCTCGTTCCACCTTGCTGTTCAGAAAACTGCTTGAAAATGAAGTTTTCAGAAATGAATTTATCGCAAGGTTCAATCTGTATGCCACCACTGTATTTTCCAGGGAACGCATGCATGCCATGGTTGACCAGCTCCGTGATGCGCTGCTTCCGGAAATCCCCAGGCACATTGTGCGGTGGGGCGGACAAAAAAACACACACCTGGATGAAGACTGGATGTCACCAGTTTTCAATTCCCTGGAGGAATGGGATACAAAGATCCAGGTGATGCATGATTTCATTGACCGCAGGCATGAGATGGCTTTGCAGCAGATGCAGCAATATTTCGGGATCGAACACCCCGGAACAAAATCGCTGAAAGTGGCACTCAGGGGATCCTCTGCTGCATCAGTTACAATCAATGGTGCAATGATACAAGACACACTGTTCGAAGCACACTATTCCCATGGGACAAACCTGCGGTTTGGCTCGCAACCCGGGGAAGGATATTTCCTGGACCATGTTGACCAGCTGATTTATGATCGAAAAGACACCATGTTGATCAGCCGGGGAGATGTATGGCGTTATGATGATTCGGGTTTATGGCCTGATGATCGATGGAACACGAATGAATATGATGATACGGGTTGGAATACCGGGGCTTCGGAGTTTGGATTTGGTGATGGGGACGAATCCACTGTCGTAAGTTTTGGATCGGATCCCAATAACAAGCATATTACCACGCGATTCAGGAAAACATTTACACTGGAGGATCCTGAGGCATTCAATAATTTTGAGATCCAGCTGAAAAGAGACGATGGAATTTCGGTTTTTCTGAATGGAAATGAGATAATTAAGAACAACCAGCAAAGATGGTATGTTGGAAATGACACACCTGCAGAGGTTGCTGTGACCGGCGAGGAGGAGAACAGGTTCCTGGTATTTAATGTTAATCCGGCATTTCTCGTAAGCGGCGAAAACCTCCTGGCAGCCGAGGTACACCAGGCCAGCCCTTCCAGTTCTGACCTTAGTTTTGATCTTCAACTAAACGGCACAATGCTGGTTCCGGGTGAAACCATTCGTTTTGACACAGGGGTTTCGGACCTTGAAATGATCCAGGACCAGGCCCTGACATATTATTTCATTGCGGATACCAATATCGTTGAGTCGGTCTTTATCAATGAGATCATGTCTGATAACAGTGCAGGATTCCAGGACGAATCAGGGCAGTATGAGGACTGGATCGAATTCTACAATGCGGGTCCGGATGACGTGGACCTTGCCGGCCTGTACCTCACAGACACCCTTCCGGCTGTTAAAACCTGGAAATTCCCGGTTGACAGACCTGAGCTGACTACCATCCCGGTTGGCGGGCATCTGCTGGTGGTTGCAGACAATGAACAGGGATCTGAGCTGCTGCATACCTCATTCAGGTTGAATAACGACGGGGAGGAGGTTCTCCTTCTTCAGCGATCGGGCGAAGATACACTGGTCATTGATCGCGTCACATTTGGCAGTCAGTTCGAAGACATCGCCTGGGGAAGATATCCCGATGGATCACCGGAGTTCCGGTGGCTTGGACTCTCCACGCCCTGGCAGGCCAATGCTGTCCGGACCCTTGGTCCGGAATATACAGAGACCCTTTTTATCAACGAGATCATGACTGCAAACATCGACAGGTATTCGGATGAAGCGGGGGATTATGATGACTGGATCGAGATATACAATGCAGGTGATCAGCAGGTGGACCTGGCCGGACTGTACCTTGCTGATTCATTGCCGGCAGAGAAGCCATGGAGATTTCCACAGGGTGTTCCGGAGGTGACAACCATACTGCCCGACAGCTTCCTGGTGGTATTCGCTGATGAGGAACCGTTCGAAGGACCTTTGCACGCAACATTCAGGTTAAACGACACAAAAGAAGAGGTACTGTTGCTACACATCGTGGCAACGGACACGATCCTGCTGGACAGTGTTTCCTACGGGGAGCAATACAACAATGTGAGCTGGGGAAGGTATCCTGACGGCGGTGATGAATTTGCCTTTATGCCTGTCAATACACCCTGGTTGTCCAACTACCTGGCGCCTGTTGATACTACGTGGGTGGAGCAAAACCGAACATCAGGAGGCCTGGCCATTTTCCCAAATCCGAGTCATGGTGCATTTGTCGTGCGTCCTGGTGTTGACTTGCAACAGCATGCCATCGTTTCCGTATATACTGTTACGGGTACAAAAGTCTACACAGGTACGTATGAAGAGACGGGCCAAATGCATGTTGAAATACCGGGCGGCCCTGCGGGGATCTTCATTGTAGAGGTCATGTCAGGCGAAACACGGTACATGGGCCGTGTGGTGATTCGATAGTTGATTGCCGGTTTGGTTCTCCCTTTCCTACTCTATTACAACAGGATATGCGCGGTTATTCGATTGCAGGATATATGATCCACTGCCCAGGGCGGATACAGGAATGACCAAAGAGTTGGACGCAGGAATGGTGCTGAACAGTTCAACACCCGTTGCCGAATACAGTGTAATCATCTCTCCCGGGACAGCATTCCGGATCGTTATTTGTTCCGATGCGGGATTCGGGTATATCATCAATGCACCCTGATGATCCGGTGAAATTCCGATGGGGTGCAGGATGTAGAGGTTGAATACCTGGTAATAGGTTTCATCGTCATTTTTCATTTTAATCGTGACATTGATCATATCTGCCATTTCCGGGATTCCACTCAGTACTCCTTCCTGGTCGATTGACAGCCAGCTGACCGGATGATCGGTAATCAGGCTGAATGTTCCGGCACCTTCATATAAAACCTGGTAGAAATAAGGGTCATTCACATATGCGGTGTCAACAGGCTCTGAAAAGATTTTCAGAGCGGGAGCAATCTGCAGGTCAAATTCTTGGGTTAAAACGGTCTCACTGTTTTCAGCTGTGATCACTACATGCACTGTTCCGGGTGCTGGAGGGGTCCCGCTGAGTACGCCCTCCTGGTCGATACTCAACCATGGTGCAGGCGGGTCGGTTTCAATACTGAACGTCCCGGAACCGTTATAGATGACAAAATAGCGGTAGAGGACCCACTGGGTTGCATCGGTCTTTGGATCCGAGGTGATCTCCAGGGGATCGGTTACGGTAAGGGTATAGGTCTGACTGACTGTCACATCATTCCTGTCAAGTGAAACTACCACTTCAAAAGTGCCTGTATTCGAAGGGGTTCCACTGATCAGGCCGTTCTCATTGATGGAAAGCCATTCAGCTGCCGGGGTGGATTCAATGCTGTAATCAGCTTCACCTGTATGCATCACCTGGTATTCATAGTGGTATCCGCTTGAAACCATGGTAGTCGGAGTTGAGGTAATTTCCAGCGGATCATCATAGATGATCAGGGTATATTCCTGCTCCCTGTCTCCATGATCATCGGTAACCGTAATGGTGATATGCAGGGTATCGGATTTTGAGGGGGTACCTGAGAGCAAACCCGATGGATCCATTTGCAGCCAAGACTGTTCCTGTTGGGTGGTCATACTGAAAACCGGATCTCCAATGGCCCCAGCCATGCTTATTTGGTAGCTGTAGGTTTCACCAGTGATTGCTGACTTTCCAGGTTTTGATGTAATGGATGGGCCCAGTTGCAGCGCCGCATCGAGCAATGCTTTCTTGATATCATAGTATCCTTTTTTTGGTGAATAATCGATCGCCCAGGGTCCGCCGTCACGGTTTTTATTTGCGGTTTCTTCTCCACGGATGTGCCAGATGTTGATTCCAACGATACCATTTTCTGCTTTTGAGGCCAGAACTTTTGTGATTGCATAAAAGGTATCGGCTTGTTCATCCCAATGTGCTTCAAAGGGTTCATTGATCCAGGAGTTGAATTCCGTGATGTGGAATTCCAGGTCATTGGCATGGCACCAGTCGATGAATGCGCCAAGTCGTTGCATATTGTCCCCCTCTTTTTCCCATCCGGCCCAAACATGTGCCTGCCAGCCGATGCCATCTACCCGCAGTCCGTTGTCACGAAGGTACCCGACGGTCTGTTTCAGCTTTTCCCAGCTTTCCTGGCTGTAGGTATGCTGGTTGATGATGAATTTGAAGTTGTAGCAGTGTTCTGTGGCCACCTCAAAGGCTCTTTTGATATAGATGGGAGGTCTCAGCGCAACAGACTCGTCATAGCCCATTTTGGGCCACGGGTTTTCCCAGCTATCGGTCCCCGGTTTGGGTCCAAACCATGTTCCGTCTTCATTCAGGATCTCATTCACCACATCGAGCCAGATGATATGGCTGCTGTCGTTGTACCTGTCGCCCAGTCCGGAGATATATTCCACCAGCATGGTCTCCAGCTCTTCGGCGGTGCGGGAATCTTCTTTTGCCCATGAGGATACCTGCGGACTGATGGGAGCATGGAGCCGCAGGACCTGGTTGTTTTCCCTGCAGTGATTTACCCAGGTGTCTGATCGCTCCCATCTCCATGTGCCTGGAGTCGGGTGTATGTAAGATTGCTTGAAATCATTGGCCGGCGTTACGTAACTAAATTCATTATCAAGGATCGTTTCTGTAGGTGTTCCCAGGTACCACTCGTGGCAAGCAGTACCAAAGAAAAGGCTGTCACCGGGATAGAGGTCGCTTACCAGGTTTTTAATATGGGTGGTGTCCTGGGCCGTGAGGTTAAGGGAAATTATGATCAGTATACTTACATATCTAATTCGTCTGTACATGGTGGAGTGATTTCAGTTGGGCTAAAGATATGGAAAATTCGGTATGTGGTATGCTTACTGCTGCCAGACAACAACAGCAGGAGAGTTGAGATGATATCAAACCAGGGGCGGAATCAGGGACTGCAGAACATTGAATTTATTAGTAGTTTTGTTAAAGATGTTATTGTGGTGCAGGAACGCCGGAAGTTTTCCTTGTGGGGGAGGGCATATTATTATTCGTCATATGGCCTCATGATCCCGGTGCACCCCGGTAAAGTTTACAATTTAATCTTGGTATATATGAAAAAGTTGTTGATGCTTCTATTATTCGTGGTTCCTTGGATGGTTTCGTGTGATTCTGCGGACGAGGAAAGGTTGAATGTGCTTTTTATTGCAATTGATGACCTGAAGCCGGAGCTTGGCTGCTATGGTGCTGAGCGTGTCATATCACCCAACATCGATGCCATCGCCGAAGAGGGCACTGTTTTCCTGAACAATCATTGTCAGCAGGCAGTATGCGGACCCTCACGGGCGAGCCTGCTCACCGGGATGTATCCCGATCAGATCAGGATCTGGGGATTTGACATGATCAGGGAACGGAACCCGGATATTGTCACCCTGCCGCAGCACTTTAAAAATCATGGTTATACGACAGTAAACATCTCTAAGATTTTTGATTACCGTACTGTTGATAAGGGGATGGATACGATCTCCTGGAGCTGGCCCTATTTCCCGATGGGGAAGGACATGGAGAGCTGGTACGCGGAAGAGACCGGTCCGGTTGCAGCCTATTTTTACCAATCTGAAAAAGTAAAACGGGTATTCGAGGAGAAGCAGGCCCTGGCAAGGGAGCAAGGGGGCAACCCGAACCAGATGACACACGAGCTCATCAAGCCGGCCACAGAGTGTCTTGACGTACCGGATCACGCATACAAAGACGGTGTATTTGCACTGAAGGCGATGGAGGACCTGGAGATCCTGTCCGGAACCGGTCAGCCTTTCTTCCTGGCAGTGGGTTTTGAAAGACCGCACCTGCCATGGACGGCACCCAAAAAGTACTGGGATATGTATGAGCGGGATGAGATCGATCTTGCATCATTCAGGAAACATGCGGCAAATGACAAGGATTATTTTTACACCACCTCTAATGAGTTGCGCTCCTACAGTGACGAAGACGGGGAAGATGCATATGGGAAGCTGGCCGACGGGATTCCCTTATCCGACAGCGTTTCCCGCCAACTGATCCACGGATACCTGGCGGCGACCACATATATCGATGCCCAGGTGGGGATGATCATGGCACGGCTGGATTCACTGGGGCTGAAAGAAAATACCATCGTGGTAGTTTGGGGTGATCATGGCTGGCACCTCGGGGATCATGGGATATGGGGGAAGGCCACGAATTTTGAGCAGGCCACCCGTTCCCCGATGATCATTTCGGCACCGGGTATCGATCCGGGTCGTACGGCCGTTCCCACTGAGTTCGTTGATATTTTTCCCACGCTTTGTGATCTTGCCGGCATCCCATACCGTGACTCCCTTGCAGGCGGTTCAGTAAGATCCCTCATGGAGGGAAAGACTACCGGAACCGAATATGCCTATAGTCAGTACACCCGCGAAGACCGCATGGGATATGCCATCAGGTCAGATCGTTTCAGGTACGTGGAATGGATCGCCGAGGGTCCGCATACCATAACCGGAACAGCCGCACCGGATTTTTCCAATGTGGCAGATACACAGTTTTTTGATTATAAGGAGGACCCGATGGAGAAGGTTAATGTGAGCGGGTTTCCGAAATATGAAGAGCAAGAGGCAAAGCTTGCAGATGCGCTTGCCCGATGGAGGGAGGAACTCTGGTCAGATCGCTGATTATCAACCTTAGGAACAGCCTGATCTTAATTTGCATCCACCTGGATACACCTGAAACCGATCGTTGAGGCCCTGTCCAGACCGGGGTACAACAGGAAATATTTTACATGTGCCTCAAGCGGCTGCGGTCCGCCTGCTTTTTCTCCGTAGGGTGCACTGGGAAGGTACCACCAGGAACTGGGCAGGATCCATGATTCGCATCCTCCCCGAAGGGTGACAAACCTGTTGTTGCCATCCGATCTTTCACTTTCGTTCCACTCGAACACCTCGTTGAACTTAAAATCCTCCCCGTTCATCTCACCTGCCAGTTGCCATTGCCATTCATCGGGCAGCTGCATGTCTGCCCACACGGCATAAGCCCGGGCGTCATCCAGACTCACATACACGACAGGGTCATTCTTTATCTCTGCCGGACAACTACCTCCATTCCAGTGTTTCAGGAAATTGGTTTTGAAACGCGGACTGTAGCCTGATTCCTGGAGGAATTTCTCATACTGACCGTTGGTTACCACACGTGGCATGATGCTGTAGTTATCAAATCGGGCAGTATATTCATGATGAATAGTAAGCACTCCGTCTTCCCGTCTGAGATCGAGGTCGTGGTTGTCCTTTGCCCTGGCATCCGGGTAACAGTGTCCCTCCCTCCAGATATGGTTTGCTTCCAGGGTATGCCTGCCTCCTTTCACTTCCAGCATTTGAAGATCTCCATGCATGCTTATTCCCGGACGGGGATAGGGGAATTCCAGGGCCTCCTTGATGGAACGCTCCGTCATGTGCGGGTCCGTCTCATTTTCCGGAATCTCCCTTCGGTTTTCCTGCTGTTGCTTTTCCAATAAGGTCTGCAGTTGATCTCCCGCTTCCCGGGTGACCAGCAGACAACCGAAATCTTTCACTGCCATGCTGATCTGACCATTTTCCTCATCAGGATTCTGTTCCTTTCCGTTCCAGAGGTCAAAATACCTGCTTCCTTGTTGCGGCTCGATCCTGTAGGTCATGCTGGTTGGCGCAGCGGATGTATTTACAAGGTTAACAATACGGTCGTTTCCCGCGGACCATTCGGAATATAACAGTGAATCACCTCCTGCCGGAATGCAAGGTTTCCAGTTGTCGGATATGTACATTCTGCCGAACGACTTCCAGATTGCATTCATCCTTCTCAGTCGCTGCCGGTCTGCGGCATTCCATGGATTCATGGTTCCGAAGATGTTCTCCCACACCTGGATGCCCTGTCCATTGATCCATGCATGCGCCAGTTCACGTCTGCGGTCCTTGTTCATCCGCCTGATGTAGTGTTGCTTGTGCTCCGGCATGATCCATTTGATCACCGACAGGTCGGTGTAGTGTATGGGATGGATCTCCTGGCCCCAGGAAGAGGTGAGCGCATTTTCGCCGACCAGGTCCTTGTATTCAGGGTATATTTCCGTGGAAAACGCAATGTTTTTACCCGTAACACGCTGGACCGCTTCAAGCATGAATTCATCTTGTGAGAATATGGAGATCACCCCCGTGGAGGATTTCCAGGTATCCAGGTAGATGCCATCGAAGCCGCATTTGTTTACCATCCTGGCCAGCTCCCGGTTGTCGGATTGCCCGGACCGCCTGGTATCGAGGTCCCATGGATTGTAGGTAAGAAAGACCCTGATCCCGTTCTCATGAAAGGCATCAACAACTTCCCGCAACCCAAACAGTCCGCCCGGCAATGCTTCGAACATATCAAACTGGTTTTTTCCATCAATCCCAATATTGGGGTAGCTGTGCCAGAGGACCACCGACTGGAAACCGCCGAATTCTTTTTCCATCTTTTCACAATATCGATCCACCGTCCAGGAACCTGTTTCCGGATTCCAGAGATCCTGGTCCCATACAAAGGCGAAACCCATCACGAAATTGTCATGGGTCCAGTCAAATTCCCCGGGGAGCGTGAGATCATTGTCTTCAGCCTGTTCCCCGATCATCTTTTTTATTGCTGAATGGTACGCGGTGCGCTGATCCGTGGCAGGCACCTCCAGGACTACAGAATCGATTAAAAGAGAGGGTTGTTCACTCCCTGGTTGCTGGCGTATCCTGATTGCCGGGGTGATCGAGAAACTGTCGCTTGAATATACAGGAATGCGGGTAGCAAGGCTGAATGTTACGTCCCCGGCTTCGGGCATCACTTTAAGTGAATCTGCCCCGGTGATCTTTTTCCTGACCACGTAACTGAGCTCTTCCCCTTTGGTTTTCAGGTCGTAATCGGCAAATACTGTAACAGGGTGCTCCAGGTCACTGATCCTCCCGTGGATCACAATGTTTTCATCTTCCTGCAGGTGCAGGTCATACCCAATCTTATCAAAATGAATACGTACGCTTTCTCCGGCTTTGGGAGTGGCCCTGAGTGCGGGTTGAACTTTCCCGATCTTTTCCCTGACTGATGCCCGGTAATCCAGCAGGTCTGTGTACCACTCCTCCCAGCCTTCCTCTCCGGGTGTCGCAATGAATGAGCTGTTCAATTCCAGGTTTGTCTCATAGTACCATTGCAAATTGTGTCCGGAGGGGGCAACGGTCCACTGGGAGTAGGGGTAGGAGATGGTGTTGGGTCGGTTGCAGCCGAGGGTTGCCAGGAATAACAGTAGGAGGAAGATGGGGGTTTTTGATGGGCGGATTATTTGATTATTCAGTACTCCTATTATTTCACCAACCATCGCCGGAAGTTCATGATGCTTCTGATTTATCAATGCAAGTTTTTTCTTTCTACACCATCCCTGTACCTGTTTTTCACGATAATATGCTTCATGAATGAACATATAAGTTTCATAGTACACCAGTTTCACAGGTCTGTGTTTGCGTGTGTGAATTGCTCCCTGACCATTATGATGTTCCCTTAATCTTTTTTTAAGATTCTGGGTGCTACCAGTATATAATGAACCATCAGCACATTCCAGAATATACATATAACCGCGAATCATAGGATAAATATATGAAATGTTTGTTTAATGATTGGCTTGGCTTCGACAAGCTCAGCCTGCGCCTGCTTCGAATGTGGGAAAGTAAATTGGGGACGGCAGGTTTCGACAAGCTCAGCCTGCGCCTGCTTCGAATGTGGGAAAGTAAATTGGGGACGGCAGGTTTCGACAGGCTCAGCCTGCGCCTGCTTCGAATGTGGGAAAGTAAATTGGGGACGGCAGGTTTCGACAGGCTTAATCAGCGAAGGATGTGGGTGGTAGTATTTAGTAGTTTAAACGGAGTGGCGGATGGCTGAGCTTGTCGAAGCCATCGCTCACGACCTATTCAGGCTTAAAACAGAAATACCCTGGGTTGATCTCTGTTTGGAAAGTGTCGATGACGGTGCCGTCGGGTTTGTACCTGTACACGGTCCCTCTTTGCACCTGGTCAATGGCATCGGCGAGGTATACTTCGCCCGACCAGGGGTCAATGCCTATTCCGTAAAATCCCCCGGATATGGAACCTTCGTATGGACTTTCGATAAATATTTCTGGTTTCAG
>JGI12048J13642_10330213_pt1 | contig 13820 bp, 20 predicted proteins | sample ElkSlonscriptome_16_FD_13642 | JGI IMG/M metagenome (IMG submission 13642) | reverse complement strand
GGATATGTTACCCCGGATCTGGAGTTCGACCCATACTTTGGGTGGGACGCTGCTATCCAACTATCAGCACTCCACAAGCCGTTGCCAACCACCGAGCTAATGGATCTAGCTAACGGTCACGTGTTCCGCATGCACCAAAACTCCGGGCTATGGAGAGACTTAGATTCGGTAAGCAGTCTAGGTACAGGAGATCTTCGAAAGGTGGTGCTGAACTACCTGGCCAGAGAAGCGGAGCGGTGTGGGCGCAAGTTGATCCTGTGCGGGAACTCTGTCCATTTTGATCGTTCCTGGCTACTGCACCATATACCGGAGGCCGGACAATACCTTAGCCACCGGCACGTGGACGTTAGTTCTCTGTTGATCCTTCACAAGGCGGCCAAACGTACGGAGATACGAGTCGACAATGACAACCCACACAGGGCATGGGAGGGCGTAAAAGCTAGCTACGCCACTTTTCACGCACTAAGGGAGTCCTGGGGCGTATGACAAAGGCACAGCTAGAACAAAAGGTTCGGGAACTTCAGGCGACCGTGGACCGCCTAAGCCTGGCAAATGTCCTGGCCACAGAGAGGGCCACCAGGCTGTCTATTGAGGTGGACTTCTGGCGGTCAAAGGTGGCGCAATGCAGCGAAGATCAAAAGTAGGATCGCTACACTCGTTGGACCCAGGGATCCGTGGGTGCGGTGTGGCCGAGTTTGTAAACTCTGTCCTGGTACGGTGCGCCTACGTGGTCAATACCGTAGGCCACGGCCAGAGGGTCACCCAGCAAATGGAAATGGCCGGCGAGGTCGCGGCCTACATAGGGGAGTGCCACACCTTAGTGGCGGAGTGGCCTCGGGTTTACGCTAGGGATATTCAGAAGTCTAACGCCAACGACCTCCTGCCATTGTGTGGTGTGGTGGCATCCACCGCCACGATCGTTAGGCCCTGGTCGATCATAGAGTATCGTCCTTCCGAGTGGAAAGGGGGCGTCCCAAAAAAGGCTTTTAACGATCGAATACTGTCCCGATTATCACCGGCCGAGCTGGCGATCGTGCCCAACGACCACAACGTGATCGACGCGGTAGGGATCGGGTTAAAGGCATTGGGTCGTCTAGACAGGAAAATGGTAATAGCAAGGGAATAATATGGGTATGAAGTCAAGAAAAAAGGTAGGCGGGATCAAGCATGATGGGGGCAAGCCCAGGCTAGACCTAGTCCCACCGGAGGCCACGGCACTACTGTCCCAAAACCTAACCGTGGGCGCACACAAATACAGTCCGCGCAATTGGGAGGAGGGTCTGGAGTGGGGTAGGTGTATAGCCGCAGCAAAGCGTCACCTAGATCTTTTTGCAGCCGGGGTCGACATGGATCCGGACTGCCCTACACTATCGAACATAGGTGGGGCGCTATGTAATCTGGCATTTTTGGCCGCCTACAGTACCAGGGGCACAGGATTAGACGATCGGCCCCGTTTGACAGATGATCAAAAGCAGTCCATTATCAGGTTGTTATCACCTATGGCGCTACCGGAGTCTAAATAGTGAGGTCCCTAGTCGTGGTCCTGGTCCTGGCGACCTGTACACCAGCATACGCGGACCCACCTCCCCCCGACCGTCCGATCAAGTTCCCGGAGTCCGTGGAGATCATCTATGGGGCTGGCGAGTCGAAACGGCTGCCCCCAGGGTACTGGCTAGACGAGTCACACTGGGACACACTAGACCGGGAACTGCGGCGCCTTCAGGACGCCGAGACCCGCCTAGAGGCGGAGAACGAGGTGTTTAGAAAAGAGGCCGGTATGTCTTGGCGCATTGCACTCGCGGTGTTTGGGCTAGGCGTTGCCGCCGGTGTCGGCGGCGCCCTGTGGATTACCCGTTAGGAGTTGTCATGGATCGCAAGTGTAAATCGTGTGGAGAGGTGAAGTCCGAGGACCAATTCTCGCCTAAGAAGTACAGGTGCAAACCCTGTAGATCGTCGGCCGAGTCCCAGCGCCAAAAGCTGGCCAGGTGGAAGCGTAGCGCCAACGTCACAGAACCGCTTGACGTACCGAAGGAAGGTCACTATGTCAAGGGGACCTCTACGCTGGTCGACATGGTTACCGGAAAGGCGAAACTCCAGTGGATCAAGACGAACAAGGATCAGGAGGCGATCACTAGAGAGCTTTCCGAATCCATCGTTCGCACGCTAGAGAGTAGCGGGATCGCCCCCCTACCTAGCGTTACCCCTATGTCTGGGGTGAAGGATCCTACTAGCCTAACGGTATATCCTATCGGCGATCACCACTTTGGGATGCTGGCCTGGGCCCAAGAGTCCGGTGACGACTACAATCTTAAGTTGGGCGAGGAGTATCTCTCCACCGCGATCGATCAGTTGGTATCGGTCTGCCCCCCTACGGAGAGAGCGATCGTTGCTATACTGGGGGACTTCGTTCACGCGGACAATGCTGCCGGGACCACGACTAGCGGCACGCGGCTGGACACGGATTCACGGTTCGGCAAGATCACTGATGTTGCCATGCGCTCCGCTATACGCTCTGTAGAACGGGCCCTAGAAAATCACCAGCGTGTCGACCTAGTCGTGGTACCCGGTAACCACGACTCTAACGTGGCCGTTATGTTGGGGGCGGCCATGAAGTATACGTTCCGCGATAACGATCGCGTTACCGTGTCCGACGCATGGCGCACGATGCACTTTTACGAGTTCGGGCAGAACCTATTGGGGTTCTACCACGGGCACACCTGTAAGCTCAAGGACCTCCCGCTACTGATGGCCACCGATGTCCCCGACCTGTGGGGCCGGACCTCATTCCGAACATGGTTCACGGGACACCTACACCACCGCCTAGTAGAGGAATATAACGGCTGCACTGTAGAGATCGCTAGAGTGTTGCCCGGCAAGGACGCATGGCACGCGGCCCAGGGGTACAGGGCCCTCCAGGAGATGCAGGCCATTGTCTACGATAGGGACGAGGGCGAGGTGGCCCGATATACGATCGGTATCCGGAAGATCAAAAACATCTTGGGTAAGTAGTCTGGCTTACAGATCCTAGGCCGTGAGATCGGCTAGTCTGGATCTATGGCAAATCGGCAATCGGTCAAAGTAGCAACTCCGGTCCCCCCTACCATTGCGCGCGCGGACGCACCTAGGGCCCAGCCCATACCCCCGGCCTACGATCCCCGCTGGGTCCTAATGGGGCTGGAGGGCACTGTACTGGCTTGGGCCTGCGCCTGGTGTCGCACCCTCTACGGGGCCGATATCGGGTCGGGGCCCCCGAAAGGGGGTTGCGGATGCCCTAAGGGCTCCCACGACAGGCGCCAGGACAACATCGGGACGGTGAGCCTTAGGCGTCCGGGCCGGTAGGCTCGCCTACGACGCTAGCGGCACCTCCGCTAGGGCGATCAGCTACGGCCTTATCCCCGGCGGCCTCGGCCTTCTTAATCACCGCGGCACCCAGGACAGAGGACAGCAGCTTAGGTAACCAGGACGCCCAACCGGGTAGCCAAGCCTCCAGAGCCGACAATGCTGGCAGGAGAGCTCGCTTGAGCGCCTCGTAGCCGCCCACCGCCTGTAGCGCTGCCAGGGCTGCGGTGCCCGCCAGGGACCAGCTAAGTGCCGCTCCGCCCACAGCTGCGGTTACCAGGGTGAGGAGGGACGCGGCCCCCCAGGCCAGCGCCAGGCCGCCCAGACCGCTCTCCGCCCAGGGCTTACCGGCAAAGATCCTCCGCACCGCGGACACACAGAGTAGGGCCGCTACCGCTAGTTTGAGGGTCAACGGGATATCGTTCTGTAGCAATAGGCCGCCGAACTGGGAAATAAGGTCAAAAATATCTTGCATTTTCTAAAACTCCTTGAGGATCTTGTCACTATACAATCGATCCCACACACGCTGCAACGATGCGAACTCGTCCAGGCCCTCCGCTTTCGCGGCCCTCCAGATCTCGCGTAGAGGCGCCATGGATCGCCCAGAAACATACGTGGGGATCTGTATATGCGGATTGTCCCCGAAGTCCCGCCCCGCCTTTAGGCCGCGACGCTCCGACTCCTCTACCAATACGTCATAGGCCCTCGCCTCCCAGTCCGCCTGGATCCCAGGAGTATCTAAGTCCCGGTCTGGTACGAAGTCCAGGGCTGCGCCCCACTGGTGCGCACTGCGGCCCGGCGGAGCGGCCCGGTAGCCAGTACCACTCTTATAGGCGTGATAGCGTTCCGCCTGGGTCTCATACGATCGAAATCCGTTCGTAACGTAGTAGTGGTGTCCCCGTCGATCGCAGGCCTCCAGTGTGTCCAGAACCGCCCGCAAAAGTGGCGGGTAGATCCGCCAAGGGTTAGCGCGCCAGGTGTTCTCCTTACCACGTGCGGTGGACTTGAAGAACTGGAGGTAGGGGGCGCGGCGTAGTGCCCTCAACCAACCGGCCTGGCCCTTTAGCCTCCTCATGGTGTTAACTAAGTTATCCACTTCAACACCCCCCCGACCTGGGCCGCGCCTACCGCTCCGACAGCAAGTATTAGGATCAGGGTCATGGCAATCCAGCGCTGGCGGGCCTCCACCTTGTCTAAGCGCTCCCTGGCCGGTGTTATAACCTCGTCCTGGTGCTGGCGAATGGACCGAACCTCGGTTATACAGATGTCTAGCTTGGCACTCATACCTCTAGACAAACTCTCTAGTAATTCTAGGCGATCCATGATCACACCTCCCTTCCCGGTTCGTAGTAGTTCGCCGTCACTCCGTAGAGGCGGTTACTGCCTGGGCCTGCGTTTTGGGACTGCGCGTAGGCAACGAGGCACCACCCAGGCTGTATGTCGAACCCAACCGGCAGGTTAAACGTCCCCGACCCGCCTATAGGCGCGGTGTCCGTGGCTAACGACGTCCAAAGGTGAGGCGACGCGCCGGCCGGATCCCACACGTAGGCGGTAAAGGTCCAAGCGGACCCGGATCTAGATTCGTAGTGGAAGTCCAGCGAGCTAACGCGGATCCCGTTAGGGAAAGTCGGGTTGTCGTTGGACGGGATATTGATCCGCAAATAGTGGCGACGGTTGTCACCTTGCACGTAGGGGGTAGGTACCGATCCGTAGGGCCCGCTAGTCCTGGCCGGTATCGTGAGGGATCGGATCCGTTCGTGCTGCTGAAAGAACGCCTTTAGGAACGCCCACCACAAATAGACATTCTGCCAGAACCAATTGGCGTTCTCGATCCCAGGCCGCTCGCCTAGATACCCATCCGCCTTTTTGGTGGCGGTAGGCTCGAGGTATTTAGCCTCGTCGGCCAGCGAATCCGTGGCCCAGTCGGGTAGGTCTGGGGGTAGGCTAGGCATTATTCGGCACCGATCTCATAGTAGCTGTATTCTATAAAATATAACTCGTCGGCGGCATTTAGCAAATTCACCTCGATCATTAGGGCGCGCCCCTCCACCACGTTGTAGCTAAACGACACAGAGGTGTCCGTTAGTCCCGCCAGACCGTTGTCACTCGCGATGTTGGTCCAGGACGTCGCTAGGGCGGAGGCGTCGCTTTGCTTTAGTGCGTAGGTGAACCCCAACACCGTATCGGCGAACACTCGCACCTCGGTTATCCTGGGGCGGTTACCGGTCCCCGACTGTGCCGTGGTAGGGAGCTGGATCACTCGATAGTGATCTATGCTACCAGCATAATGGGGCGGTAGTTGAGACCCATAGTCCCCGTCATACACCGGTGGGATCCGGACCGACCTAAGCCGCGCGTATTGTGTGTGGAATGACTGAAGGAACTCGCACCACAGGTATATGGTGTAGTAGATCCAGTTAACGAACTTGGCTAGGGCGGTGGTGCCGTTGACGAACCCACTGGACTTCAGTCCGGCTCCGGGCTCCTCGTAACGGTCCGCCTCGCCCCTTGCTCCGCTATCTGTGATCCACTCGGGTAGGTCGCTAGGTGCCGTTGCCATTAGAAGGCTCCTATATGGTAAAAGTCTAGTTCGAACCCGTAGAACCGGTCCCCAGAATCAGGTACGTTGACACCTGTTTCAAGCGTTATGCCGTTGTTATTGGCGATCTCGTACGACAGCAGTGATAGGGTCACGGTGAATATACCGGAACCTGGCCCCTGGGTAGCAGACCCCACGGTAGCCCACGAGGTGGATGGGGAGGCATCATAACGTAGTACGTTCAGAGTAGGGGCAAATAAGGCATCCCAGTGGGCTCTGGCCTCGACTAACCGGACACGATCGCCGGTTCCGCTAGCCGCGACGTGTGGCAAGTTTACCGTCCGGTAATGCCACCGCGTGCCTGTCACGTATACGGTCTGGGCAGAGCCGTAGTCACCGTCCGGCAACGCAACCCACGAAAGGGTGCGCAACCGCGCATACTCCGCGTGAAAGGACTTAGCAAAATTGATCATACCAACGGCCAGGGAGATCAGGGTATTGATCACGCCGATCGTTATTGCCGCCCCGCGGGTGAACCCTACGTCCTGAACGTCCTGGGTAATGCTACCCCCTCCGCCCCAAGTGGTAAGTTCCTGTCCTGGGATAGTCGCCATTAGACCTCACTCCCCCAGTAGCCGCCCCCAAAACTACGATCGTTGACCTCTAGCGGGGCCACCTCGCAATCTGCGTCCGGTGTGGATGTTAGGTCCGCCGTTAGGATCAGCACGTTTCCACTGGTGCCCGGAAAGTTGCCGGTGTCGAGGTCCTTCGTTATCACCGTGGCAATCTCCTCATCGCTGGTACCGGGTGCTACTACGATCTGCCCGGACTCTGGGAACCCCGAGTAGTCTCGGACTACGATCCTGGCGTAGCCGTCACCGCCAAACGCGGCCCCTGTGGTGTAGTCCTCTAGGGTACTGCCGTTGCTGGCCGCGAAAACATAACCGGCCCCGGTCGTGTAGACAATAGCGCAACCGATCCCGGCGGCCGCAGCTAGGCAGAAAATATCTTTGAACGCCTCGGCAGACTCGGCACTACTGGCACCGTCGAGGATAGCCCTAACTCGACCAGGATACAGTTCAAGGCTGGCGTCGCTGGATAGGAGCCCCGCCACTTTCAGTAGGTCCGGGATCGACCCGTTCGAGTTTAGCGCGGCGATCTTTCCTAGAATCCTGGCCCGGTAGGCCGTATCGGTGCGCCCACCTCGGGACTCACTCACCACCCGCCCTACTACGTCCAGTTGGGCCCCCACCGCCGTCCGGGGATCGTAGGCGGTTAGTGCTAGCTGTATCTCGGCCTCTAGGTCCTGGTAGCGGTCACCCACAATACCTAGTAGCGTAGCCCAACCCGACTTGCCCTTGAACTGTTCTAGTAATCTGGTGGCCATGATGGCCGTATGCTGTTCTAGGGGGAGCACTAGATCTCCGAGTCCTCGGATACTGATATGTCTAGGTCGGCAGTGTCTAGTGTGGCCAGCGATCGCGCGTTGATCGTTACCGAGTAGTTACCGCCCGGCGGATCGCTAGTGTCGACACCCGTATCGCCGCTAAGATCAACGCTCTTGATCCCATCGATAGCCATAACGGATTTGATGATCGCCGATATCGTGACGTCCTGGCCCGGGACATAGGCGTCAAGGTCTTCTAGCACCTTTGCGCGGACTAGTGCCGCCAAGTCGCTAGTGTCGTATCCAGGTAGGGAATCAATCTCTAGCTCCACGTGGATCTGAACTGGCGTCGGCCTAGTGAACTTCTGGGGATATCCTGTACCTTCGAACTCGTAGTTATAAGTCGTCGACCCGGATGTCCCCACACCTCCGGCCACTCTACGGAACAGGGCTCCGGCGATGTCACCGTCCTCGCCCCCCAACACTACCGCCTCCAAGTGATTCGGAGGTATGGTGTCAACAGTGGCATCCGTATTGTTTACGAGTAGGTTAGCATGGGTGACACCGCTCTGTGCCCGGATCTCCTCCAACACACCGGGGACGGACGGGCTATCCTGCCCAGCCAGCCCTTGCTCCTGGCGTATACGGTAGGCCGGGTCCTCCTCATAGTCGAATCCCTCGGCCGCGTCCAGAATGTTGGTTACCGCGTCCAGGCCCACCACAGGAGTGTCGATCTCGGTTAGGGTGTCCGCCAGGGCTGGCACGGCCCCGGTAGTTGTGGCTGTAGCCTGGACGTCCTTCGCCGCCGGAGTGCTACCCGAGTCAACCTCGCCCAGGTAGCGCCAACTAACGGTGTTGTCCGTGATCGACGCGCCTGTCCCGGTGGGTCCACCGGACCCGGCGGAGGTCCCGCCTCCCACACACTGATAGACCTTTTTCCCGTCGTTATAAACCCGGGTCCCTAGCGCGTAGGCCGTGGCCGAGGACCAGGCCGACACAGCGTCTAGGGTGACAGTCGCGTCTGTAGCGAACACGTCCCCCAGATCCGAGGTGCTGATCTGGGTACCGCTAGGTACAGACGTCGAAGCGTCACCCATCAGTGTGACCGTGGCGGTACTACTGGTTAGCGTGCGCCTGGTGGTGCCGCGCAGCGCCCCGATAATGTCCTGTGATTCGCCCTCCGCCTCGTCCGGATCGCGGGACGAGTGCAGGGCCTCCAGCGCCTCCCACAAAGCCGACTCACGATCCGCCAGGAGGGCGATCAGCTGCCCGTTTGGGGTGTCCGGATCTACGTTGACGTTAGCGCCAAATGCCAACCGCCAGGCGGCCTCGAACTCGGCTACGATGTCCTGGTAGGTTTTAGTCTCAAATCCTGTGCTCGTTAGTCCGGCCATTATAGGGTAACACTCCCATCCACTACTCCGAACTCTGCCCGAACCGCCCAGTCTACTGCTAGGTGGCGGGACGTACGATCGAAGGTTAGCTCTAATCTAGTTATATCGGTAACATAGGGAGCGGTCAACATTCGCCGCCGTAGGTACTCGCGGATCAGTGGAATGTTAGGGCTTTTACGGAGGACCTCCTGAAACCAGGGGATCCCTATGGACTCATCGGCGAAGAACTCTCCGAGTCTTGTGTTGAGTTTGGTTCGAATGTACTGCCCCACCCCGTCCAGACCTCTGGTTAGGTTGATACCTCCGTCTAGGAGCAAGTCGCCATCCTCGTCAATGGCTAGCCCGATAACGAGATCTCTGGACGGTTGGGTCTCGGGGTCTAGTGTTACCTCGGCCAAATCCGTGATAGTGACTTCCCAGGACGTCTCCTCTAGGTTCCCCAAAGAGTCGTGAAAAGCCACGCGCACAACGAGGGAGCTATTAGCCCACCCACCATGACGCAAGATAGAATAAGAAGTCCCATTTGTGATCGCGCTGGTCCCCACAGTGTACCGAGACCCGGCCCCGTTGGCGTAGGCTACCTCGGTACTCTGGGAGGTCTCTACCATGATCAGGACGTATCCTAGCCCGTCCGCGTCGGACACACTAACTACTAGATCCTCGGATCGCCCTATGGTCGTTTTGTTGATCGATAACATATCACTTGCCCTTTAGGATCGTCGTACCAGTAGCTACCGGTGGTGTGGTGGTAGGTCCGGCCGAGGTTGTGGATCCCCCTCCAGTAGTCACCCCAGGCACTGGATGTGTGTGAGAGCTTAGCCACGTTAGCAGGTCAAACATCTCACTGAATTTGACAAGGGCCTCTCCGTCCCCGGCGGACTCACCAACGTTGACGATCGCGCCGGTGATATTGATTTGGGGTCCGTCCGGCTTACCCAACTGCATATGCGACGAGGGAACTCCCTCCAGCGGGCGAGCGAACGGCCTGGCGCACGGTATTGCGATGGCATCCGATAGCGAGTGTCTGGCATCTGTGCCGGGTGACACCTGTCCTCCATTCCGCAGCCACACGTCGAGGCTTAGGCCGCTAAACACAAGCATGACGTTGTCGCCCTTTGCTAGCGGTAGTGTGATCTGGAACCCCCCGCCGTTAGGCCACGCGATAGGGACATCGGTGATCACCGGGAAAGGATCGGCTACTTGCTCTCCGTCCTCGTCTACGTAAGGGTCGTTTATTAGCGGTTGAATAGATGCCCGTTGCTGGCCTGGGTCGTAAGACTCGACGCGACCGGGCAGACAGACTCGGATGTTGCGGTAGGCCCTCTCTAGCGCCGTGTTTATCACGTCGGCTAGTCGTATCCCCTGTGTCATAGCACCCTCCCCTTGCATTTGGAAACCCACTCGCCGGACTCACTATCGCCGGAGTGTTCGACCTCTGTGAGCTTGACCGGTCCTGTGTGGGTGGAGGATCGGATCGCGATCTTGTTGCCTGGTACGAGGTCGGATCGTAGCAGTGACCTAAACATTAGTTCGCGGATCTTGGACCCGGCTTGCGGTGTGCCGAACTCCGGTGTACCTAATAACCCAGAGTCCGCGGTTAGCTCGATCACCGTGTTGCCTTTTGGGGCCTCCGGCCGCAGTGCCAGAATGCCTCCTCCCTGGACACTCCACTCCAGACCTAGCGATCGGAGGATCTTGTCAAGCTCGTCCGAGGCGTTACCACTTGCCGCCCAGCCTGATACAAACTGCTTAGAGTACGGTGCCAGGGCCTGGGCTAGGTTACCCTCTCCGACGCCCATAGCGGATACTAGTTTTTTAGCTACCGTTAGGACGGGGACACCTGCCTTAAATGATGCACTCACCCTAGCGAAGGTCATGGCCCTACCGCCGTCACGTGCTTCCACACTTGTGACCCAGTTCGTGTATGTACGAGAGGACTCTGCAAACATGATATCGCCGTGGAACACCTGTCCAAAGATATCATCGTAGCCGGCTAGGATCGAGATCACGGATAACTTGTGTTCGAATAGGCTGCGGAGGTTCTCCGACAGGTTGTAGATCTCGACACGCGCCAGATTGGGCTCCCTGCGATAGGTTAGGCTGGCGGCAAACTTGATTCGCAGGCTATCAATGTCGGCGGCTTGGCCCTCGCGATCCACTACTGTAAGCCTGTAGCGCCTATTGAAAAGTAATTCCGCCAAGGGATGTTCCGTAGATGCCCGACACAGAGTCGGAGGTTATGTAGAGTAGCTGCACCCGGGCCCCCAGGTCAAACTGGCCGGGGGCCGTCTGCCCTAACTCGGTGTCTACCGCCACGAAAGCGCCTGGAGGCATCCTAGGATCGGACACCCGTTGCATCATGGGGAATGCTACCACCACCCGCTTGCCTTGGACTATAGGCGATCCGGACTCGTCAAATATGGACAGGTACCAGGCGGAGGCCCGCTCGTTCCACCGGGCCCGAAGGACTACAGGCACGTCCTCCAGCGTGATAGCGAACTCCTGGTCTGGGGATGTTGGGTCTATGGGTATGGTCTGTATCATAGTCCGAACATTTTCCTAGCGGTTGCAGCCGCGGACCTAACGGCACTCACAAACTCCTTGGGGATTTGCTGCCCCCTCCGTGACTTTCCTCTAGCCTTAGGGGTCCGGGTGTTGGCGGCCAGCGTAGTCGTGGAAGTCTTGACTTTGCGAATCTGCTTTAAGACTAGGGTAAAGGGTAGTGCGTCCCCGGTGTTCGCCCCTCTGGGGAACGATAGGTTCACCACAGCCATATCGGCGTAGCTAGCCAGCCCGGTGATAAGAGTGGTGGTCTGCCTCGAGTTCCTAAGCTCTAATAGGGCCTCGAAGGCCTCGGCCGACGAGGACGACTGATCGGCAAAGCCCACGTTAGACACGAGGCCCTCGATGGTTACCTCCACAGGCTTGACTCTAACGTGGTCCGTAACGTCCCCGCCCTCGTCCACTGGTTCCGCGGTCACCTCGTTAGGGTAGACGTGTGTTTCGCGAATAGAGGCGCTAAGCTCGATCGCCCCCACGGAGGTTAGTTGCGGTGCATATACGATCGTCGCATCGGGCATTTAGCGAACCCCCCTGAACTCGGCGCCTAGGGTCTCGTTGATCTTATCAGTGGATATCCTGGCCACGTCCTCGGCGGACATGCCCTCCGAGGCGTTCACCGTCTGGTTTATCTGTACCGTTTGGTTACGCGTGGTGGTATTAGCGGGGGACGACGCTGCGCTAGCCGCAGGGGAATTGCCCCCACCGAACCTGGGGGCGGCCAGGTTGGGGACTCCGGCTAGCCCCCGTGGGATCGAGGCCTCGGGGCCTAACCCCACAAAGTCTAGGACGGAGTCCGCTGCGGACTCGAAGCCCCGCTTGATCCGGTTCGGGATATCGGCGATCTGGTCGAACAGCCAATCAAAGAACCCGGTAAACCCGGAGATCCAAGAGTCAATGGTCTCGGTAAAGGTGTCACTGATAAACTGGGCCATCTCCTGGAAGGCCTTTCCTAAGCCCTCCAGTGTTAGCTCCCCCAGACCGAACCACTCCCAAAGCCGTTTAAGGAGGTATACCAGGCCGGTAACCAGGCCCGCTAGTAGGATCACCGGGGCGGCTGCGGCCGTCCAGGACGCTATGGCGACTGCGGCTGTAGCGATAGCCTGGGCCTTCGCCACCACTAGTGCCGCCACAAGGGAGCCTAGCGCCTTGACAAGCAAGAACGTAGCACCTATTAGCGCCGGCATTGCAATAAGAGCGTTCTCCTGCACCCACTCGTACAGCTCTCGTAGCCAACCCACCAGAGTAGCGACGGCTTTGATCACCATACCGGCGGCCTTAGCCATGAGCTGTAGTGTGGCGCCCACGGCCTTGATAAAGATGTTGATCCGCTGGGAGATGATCTTTTTGTTCGCTAGGAACCACTCCGTTAGGGATTGAATGTATTCGGTGAATGTTCCGATCAGTGGGCCGGCGATCTGATCCTTTAGTGCCAGTTGCGCCCGCTTCATGTCGGTTAGGGCGTCAACGTATTTTTCCCCTTGGGCGGAAGTGAAGTTGCTTAGGCCACCACCTAGGCGCTTGAACTCTTGGCGCAGATCCCTAAGCCCCTCAACGCCTCCGTTGAACAGTGGGATCATCTCGGCACCGGCCCGGCTGAACAGCTTCATGGCCACGCCTGTCTTGACGGGCCCGTCTTCGAGTCGGTTGAACGCCGCTACGATGTCTTCAAACAGCGTCTCGGTGTCCTTAAAGTTACCGTTGGAGTCCTTTACGTCTACACCAAGCTCCTTAAAAGAGTCCTTTGCGTCCGCTAGGCCACGCTTGGCGTCAAAAACTACGCGCTGTAGGTTGCGCATGCCTTTGATAAAAGATTGCTGTGACACCCCGGCCCTATCGGCCGCGAACTCAAGCTCCTGTAGACTCTCGGCGGTTAACCCTATCTGTGGGGCCGTCTTAGCTAGCCTATCACCCTCTCTGGCGGTGGAATCCACCAGCTTGAGAATCCCTGCCCCGGCGGCTACAGCCGCAGTGCCCACCGCTAGGAACGTTTTTTTCGTGGCGTTCAGTGCGGACTGCGCCTTGCTAAAGCTCCGATCGTCTACTTTGAATCCTAGCTTGGCAAATAGTTCTTTTAGGATCATCGTTTGGTGTCTCGGTTGCGCGCCTCGTGGTAGGCGTCTAGCATATGGTTAGCGTCGGCGATGTCTACAATGTTGTAGTGAGTCTCTATCTCGTGAAGTGTCGCTACTCCCTCTAGGATAAGTCGCCAGGCTGGCCACACCTCGAGGTCTTGATCATCTATGCGGACTGCGTGGCCCCCGCCTCTGCCATAGCTCGCAACTGGCCGAGGCCTCCGCCTAAAAAATCGGAGTAGTTAAACATGATCGCCTCCTTCAGAACCTTGAGGATCGTTAGGCTACGCCCAGCGAAGTGGCGATCGAATACGTTAAGGAGAATCGCATGCCCCTCTCCGTCCGTAACCGTGGCCCCGGCTAGCAGGTCCCGGGTTAGGGCTTCCAGTGCGGACTCGTCCAGACCATCCAGGGCCCCGCCTAGGGCGTCACCCAGGGAGGCTAGGCTAAGCTCCTCTATGCTCCCCACGTCCTGTAGCTTGGACACGGCTGGCACTAGGCACCTAGCCAACCTGTTCCATACCCGC
>JGI12048J13642_10210582_pt1 | contig 13820 bp, 8 predicted proteins | sample ElkSlonscriptome_16_FD_13642 | JGI IMG/M metagenome (IMG submission 13642) | reverse complement strand
TTGATGTCTCATATGCATTGATCAGACTTGAATATAAAAATGTCTCGCTATTGACCTGAACGAATTGCCCTACCAACCATACGATAGCAGATTGTCGCAGAAATGCCGCATCACTTGCAAATTGTACTGTGAGCGACTCGGTCACACCATCAACAAGGCGTTCCGCAATCAATGAGGCTGTTTCTGCGCGCAATTCAGGTGAAAATGGCATATCAGAACGGGCACGGTCAATATAGGGTGATGGCAAACGCAATTGCCAGGGATTCTGCTCTGACCAGCGCAACGTGAGTGCTTGATCCACTTCGATACTAACCGCAATTTGTGGCACAGGGTCACAACTCAACGCCGCGCAAGCAGTTGTTAACCACAGGTCAATTTGTGATGCCATCGATTCTGCTAGTTGCTCATCCACCTCGCGATAGCTTATACGAACATGCTCAGTCTCTAATAATTGTGATACACCCCAAAAATCATAATCAGGCGGCACATGGTACCAGCCTCCGGGGATTGTCTCCTCGCCATTTTCATCAAACACGGGAGAATATAACCAGTAAAACCAGATCTGTGTGAAGGGCACACCGTCAATAATTTCTTCAACTTGTACCCGTGCCCGTCGGTCATCAATCTCAATATCGCGGATTTGTCCGGTCAGTTGAATATTGTTCTCAACCTTAAGTTGCTCATAACGATCAAATACCTGTGATTGATAGTCGATCCAACGGGTATCTGCACTACGTTGTATCGCAAGGAATTCCTGTTCACTACCAATCCGCAACGAAGCAACTTCGGCATCAATGGTAGCGCGTAACAAATTCTCTTCCTGTCGTTGAATTTGTTGTGCCCGCAATGCAAGCAAAGCGACTGCCACGCCAATAATCCCTAAAACTACAAAAACCATCAAAATCAGGCGCAGACGCAATCCACGCCGTCGTCGTGCCGCCGCAGGGTCTTCGCCAGCAACATACGTATTTTGTTCCGCTTCAATTTCCCAATCTAGCCGAATACCCAAAGTTTTACTCCGTAATCCCTAACCTGTGATGAGTTCTCCCGCGACCACACGATGCAGATGCCCCTCAGAATCACGCACCATCAGCGCACCACCCTTATCAACATCTTCTGCCACACCATGCACATCACCAATCGTAACCGCTTGCCCAATCGTCACCAGACGGGCTTTCCATGCGGTAACAAGTTCACCTTTTTGCATTTTATTCTGCCAGTGATCGATTTGTTCCACTATCTTGGCGACAATCGCACTGCGGTCAACGGTTTCGCTAAGTGCGGTTTCTATGCTGATGGCGATGTCTTCTAGGGGCGAGTCACTAAAATCGACGCGCACATTGATACCCATGCCCAGAATTACCCCTTTAAGCGTGTCCCCAGACCATATAGCTTCCGGCAAGACCCCGCTCACCTTTTTGCCATTGAGCAACACGTCATTGGGCCATTTAATCGCCACATCATCCGCATCATAGACCTCAAGCATATCGACAATTGCCATTGCACCCAGCATCGTTACCTGTGAGGCATATTTTTGTGTGGGGTTGAGGATAATCGACATGGCTATTGCCTGCCCTGCCGGAGTTTCCCACCCACGCCCTTGCCGACCACGCCCGCCAATCTGTTCATCCGCGACAACGACTGCACCGGTTATCGCACCGTTTTCCAACCATTCGGAGGCGACATTCTGGGTACTGACCACCTGCGTATAAAATCTAAACGGGCGCGATCCTAACTGCGCCTGTAGCGATTCTGGTGTTAATGTCATAAGGTGATTTTGCCTCAATCTTTTGTTTACCTAAAACACAATATTCATCATGACTACACGAGATAGGTTTGATTCTACCACGCCTGTGTGGATTTTTCGGCGCTTGAACGGTCTAAACCTCATCACGTATAATAATCGTAGCTAATCTAATCGCTATTCGGTTAGTTTTAGCAAGTACGACACGTCTAAATAAATAGATTTCATCAGATAAATGCAAAGCATTGATAAAAGGATCAATTATTATGGCAAGTAATAGGAAAAACGGGCGCGATGTCGTCATTTTAGGTAGCGCACGCACCCCTCAGGGGAAGTTTTTAGGCGCATTATCATCACAGACCGCCGCACAACTCGGTCAGGTTGCGGTAAAAGCCGCCGTCGAACGTAGTGATATTGATGCCAGTCATGTAGACGAAGTATTGCTCGGCAATGTCGTGAGCGCAGGGGTTGGGCAAGCACTTCCACGTCAGATAAGTATCGGCGCGGGTGTGCCAGACACAGTCGGTGGCATTACGGTGAATAAAATCTGTGGGAGCGGATTGAAAACCGTGATGCTCGCGAGTGCCATGATCCGTGCAGATGATGGCGATCTTTTTCTCGCAGGGGGTGTGGAAAGCATGAGCCGTGCGCCGTACCTCAATGACTCGGTGCGCCAGGGTAACAAATATGGACATATCGAACTCCGCGACTCACTCCAAACAGATGGCTTATGGTGTTCGCTTTGCGATTGGGGAATGGGCAACGCGGCAGAATTCATCGGTAAACAACTCGAGGTAAGTCGCGAGGAGATGGATGAATTCGCGTATCAGAGCCATATGAAAGCCGCCAAAGCCACCGATGAAGGTCGCTTCAAGGCAGAAATCGTTCCGGTGACAATCAAAACACGTAAAGGCGAGATTATCATCGACACAGATGAACCCATTCGTCGTGAAACCAGCATGGAAACACTCGCTAAGTTGCGCCCTGCATTTGAAAAAGACGGTCAAGTAACGGCGGGCAACGCACCCGGCATGAATGACGGAGCCGCGACATTAGTGGTCAGTAGCCGTGACTATGCAGAAAAGCAAGGACATGCACCGGTAGCCCGCGTCGTCGGGTATGGTCAAGCGGCGATGGAACCCTCATGGATTTTTTATGCCCCGGTGAAAGCGATCCCGATAGCGCTCGAACGTGCTGGATGGACAATGGATGATGTTGATTTGTTCGAGATTAACGAAGCTTTCGCCTCACAAGTCCTCGCAGATCGCAATGGATTAGCGCGTGATGGGCATCATTTGCCGATGGAAAAAGTCAACGTGAACGGCGGTGCGATTGCGCTCGGGCATCCGCTCGGTGCCAGTGGCGCGCGGGTACTCATCACACTGATCCATGCACTGCAAGATCGCGGATTGAAGCGTGGATTAGCGGCACTATGCCTCGGCGGTGCAGAAGCAGTCGCTATGGCAGTTGAAATTGAATCATAAGAACAAGACACGAGGACACCATGTCCAAATTAGATAATCATGATGCAGAAGCACTGGAAAAAGCACGTCAAGAAGTGATGCGATTCAAGGAATTGCTTGATGTGGCAGAGCAACAATTTAAAGAGGGGGCGACATTATACGATAAGTTATTCGCTCAACTGACCGAGGGCGAGAGGATGTTGCCTGAAAAAGAACGGCAACGAATCGCCGCAAGCGCTGTGCTAAAAGATGCTAGCACGCTCAAGCAAGCAACTTTACACATGCAATTCGTTGCACGTAATCTCGAACGCGACTTTGAGGAACTTTACGGCATCATTCTAGAAAACTCGTAGCGACTTTTTACATTACTATGGGCTGATTGTGAATGAATTAGCCCATTCATCTACATTTTACTTTGGGAATTTGGTTAGTCCCCTGCTTCAGAGAGCATCTCACGCGCGTTTTCAATATAATCCAGCGATTGATGACGGAAGTAGGTGTTATACAGTTCAGCATAATGCCCATCTTGCGAAATCAATGCATCATGACTGCCTTCTTCGATAATCCCACCATTTTTCAGCACAATAATGCGATCCGCATTACGGACAGTGCTCAAACGATGCGCGATCAAAATGGAAGTTGCATTTGCGAGAATCAGATCAAGCGCTTCTTGAATTTGTGTTTCAGTGAAGGGATCAATGCTCGCAGTGGCTTCATCCAGAATAAAAATTGAGGGTTTATCGAGCAATACACGCATCAGGCTCACCAATTGGCGTTGCCCCATGCTCAATCGTGACCCACGTTCGCCGACATCAGTGTGCAACCCTTCCGGCATGGTTTCTAACCACTCACCATCACCGACGCTATTCGCCACAGCAATCACTTCTTCATCAGACGCATCAGGTCGTCCATAACGAATGTTATCCATGACTGTGCCACTAAATAAGAAGGGTTGTTGCGGGACGATACCGAGTCGCCCACGATACGATTGTAAATCAAATGCGCGAATATCACGCCCATCAATGCGAATTTGCCCGTCTTGAAATTCATAGAACCGCGTGATTAGCTTGGCAACTGTAGATTTACCCGCACCAGTATGCCCGACAAAGGCGACACTTTCGCCAGAATCAATCTTCAAATCAAAGTGATCCAACACATGGTTATCTTTATCATAGGCAAAAGTTACATCATCGAATTCAATCAATCCGTTAAGGTCACCGGCAGTTTGTGAGTCCGTTTGCACGATAGTATTTTCAGAATCTATCAACGCAAAAATCCGCTCGGTTGCGCTAAGGGCTTGCTGAAATTGGCTCCAGATCGCCGCCATACTGATAAATGGGAACCAGAAGCGATCTACACCTTGAATAAACAAGAACCATGAACCGGCATTTACACGATCCCACAACACATACTGTGCGCCCACATATAGCACAATCGCAATTGCAAAGCCGGACAAAATATTCATCACAGGAAAGATCAACGCCAAGACAAGATCGCGGGTGAGATTGATGCGATAGGAGCGGTGATTAACTTCCACAAATTCATCGTAGATCATTTCTTCTTTGCGGAAGTTTTTGGCGACGCTGATGCCCGCGACACTTTCTTGAATCATGCCATTCACCAGACCCATCACCCGCGCACCCTGACGGGTCACCCGACGCGCCATATTACGGAATCCGAGCGCAGAGATCACAATAATTGGCATGGTGCCAATAAGTACCAGCGTTAATTCTACTGATCGGCTTAATAATACCGCCAGCAAAATCACGATTTGAAACATCTGCGCGATGACATCACTCGTCAGCAACATGACATCACCAAATTCTTGTGTATCGCTGGTAATACGGCTGATGATCGTGCCGGATTTGTGCTTATCATAAAATGCCATGTCACGGTTTACCGCCGAGTCAAAGGCATCTTTACGCATTTTACTGATGACATTACCGAGCACCATGCTCAACAATAATCGTCGAGTCCAATTCGCCAAATATTGGAATACAGCCGCGACCAATAATGCGCCGACCAGTAAAAGTATCGTATTATCCTGTGCGTCAGCTTGTAGTAAATCGACACCTTCCGCAACTAAGACTGGCGGTAAAGCAGATACAAACGACAACACCATAAACGCCAGGAAAATGATGATCATTTGGCGCTTATATGGTGCAAAATAGCTATAAATCCGCTTCAATAAATAGCCATCAGTATATTGTCTATCGTAGCTCTCTTCCTGGAGCCCACCCATGATTGCTGCCATATCAGGAATACCCCTGTGTGTTTATGCGTTCAAAACGTGTTGTGATTGTGTGGATGAAGATTCGTAACGTGCGAAGATCCGCTGATACGATTCAGATGTGTCTAAGAGATCGTCATGTGTGCCCTGTGCGACAATTTTGCCCCGACGCACGACCACAATATGATCTGCCCAGCGAATTTGTGATAAACGATGCGTAATGAGCAGGGTTGTGCGCCCTTTCGCGGCTGACCAGATTGCCTTCTGAATTTTGTCTTCAGTCGCGCTATCAATCGCACTCGTACTATCATCTAAGATCAACACAGGGGGATCGGTTAAGAATGCCCGTGCAATCGCCAACCGTTGCCGTTGACCACCGGATAATGTAACCCCACGTTGACCAATTTCAGTCTCATAGCCATCAGGAAAGCTCATAATAAAGTCATGTGCTTGCGCCTTTTTCGCCGCCGCAACAATTTTATCTTGAGGCGCATCCGGGCACCCGAACGCAATGTTATTTGCAATTGTCCGGCTGAATAGGAAAATATCTTGCTCAATAATACTAATCTGGGAGCGCAAAGACTGTAAATCCCATTCTTTAAGCGATACCCCGTCAATCTCAACCGTACCAATACGCGGATCATACGTACGATTGATGAGCTTAGTCAACGTGCTTTTACCGGAGCCAGTTTGACCGACAATTGCTACAGTTTGCCCCGGTTTTACAGAAAATGAGATGTCGTGCAACACAAGGTCTTCGGCTTGTCCATCAACACTATCATAACCAAAGGACATATTCTTAAACTCAATTTCGCCCTGCATCGTCTGCTTGTACTGCTCATTGTCTCGATCAAGTGAGGTTTCTGCGGTAATTACGTTTAGAATACGCCCTGCACTCGCCAGCCCAAGCGCCAGCCGAGACAATGAGTTCAGTGACGTAAACACCGGAAAACCAAAGAGAGCGAGTAATGTTGTAAATGCTACAATGTCGCCGACTTGTATCCACCCCAATTGAAATAAGTACGCCGCGTGCAAAAAGCCCAACACAAAGGATAAACCGAGCAACAAATAAGAGAAGTAACGCGCCTCAATCCGCCCTTGATCGATGAAATTATCACGCACCTCATCTGCTAAGGCGTTAAATCGACCCACTTCATGACTTTCTTGCGCCGCACCTTTCACAACTTCAACACCATCGAGTGATTCCGCTAGGCTAGCGTTCATGTGACCAAAGCTCTTACGCACCCGCTGTGCTACAGGATGAGCGCTCAGAATAAAGCGCACTTGAACAACAAGGTGTGTGGCAAGAAACAGCGCTGGAACAAGTAACAAAGAGGGGTGTATGAGGGGTGAGGCGATAAGTGGGGCGATCAAAAACATGCCCGACCCGACCAATAAGTTTACGCCCGGGTACATCATCAGGTTAAGCTCACGCACATCGTTTGTCACCCGCGCCATGGTTTCACCCACCGGGATAGAATCATGATATGACATGCTTTTACCCAGTAAGCTGGAATAAAGCTCATCACGCACATCGCGCTCAATGCGTTGGGCAAATGCCGCCGCCGAACCATTACGCATGAACTGCACAACACCACGGATCAATTGCGTGATAACAATAGCAATCGCCATCGTCCCAACGAGAGCAAGATCAGCAGTTTCGTTCGTGACCATTGCATCAAAGGCATTGCCGACAAAAGAGGGCACTGCGGCGGCAAGGATCGCATTGGTAAAAGCCCCAAAAACGAGTGCCATCGCTAACCATGGATGCCGTTTCACATGTGACCAGATAAATTTACCTGGCGATTGATGATTAGAGTCTTGCCCTTGTTCAACAACAAATTCTGCTGACATGCACCATCCCTAAAACATAATACTTTTACAAAGTTCGCCACCTGCCCCTCCACATATAACGTGACTGTTAAAGACAAGTCTTGGACGAAATCGCATTTCAATGGGTTATTTGAAACAGAACTACCATTCATAGTGTAGGGGAACTTGCACAATCTGTTGGTATTATTTGGATTCACTTTAGCGAGGTTCCCGACCAGAAATAGCATTATTGTTCATAACTTATTCAGTATAAAGGACAGATCAGCCATATACGTAATAATAAACTAAGAGTTCACTGAGACTTTATGTAAATGAAAACCGCCTGAAACACGACAGACGGTTCAAGTAGTTTCATTTGTCAGGGGATATAAACGAACGTGATGCTTAGGAGCTTGTACCACTTAAGCGATTTTTTACGCCGATCAAACTCTTAAGCACACGTTGGGTAGCGGATAATTTTTCAAGATTATCCAGCCCGACTTCATAAGTTGCCGCACCAGCCCAGAGCTTGCCATCGCGCACCTGCATCGCACCCATCGCCAACATGGTTTCGCCATAGAGTTTATTCTCACCCAATTCTTGAAAGATGTCTGCGGCTTGGCGATAACAGTTATACGCTTGCTCTTTGTCACCCAGTTCGGTGTAAACACCACCCATATTACCCAATACCTGGGCAGTACGTTGTTTGTCGTCATTTTCCCGAAAGGAGGTTAACGCTTGTTGCATAATATCAAGCGCCTGTTGTTGCTCACCTAACGCACGGTGTACCAGCCCAATATTAGTCTGCATCTCCGCGGACATCTCTGGCTGACCGGCTTCTGAATAAGCGTCCATCGCCTGCCGGAATACCCGCGCCGCCGCCTCATAATCATGCTGTTCATAGAGCTTTACGCCCTGATCTTGTAACTCTTTTGCACTCGTCATCAAACACCTCACTTACATGGTAATATCTACGATACTGGCACCCACCTCGCGTAAGCGATCCGCAGGCATTTGGCTCAACATCACAGCAATGTGGATAAAACCAATGTTGACCGGATTCGACGCAAAAGCACGCACATCTTCGGGCAAACTACTGAAATGTTTCCATGCTTCACGTTGTTCCAGCAATTCACCAATCTGGCTTTCTGTTTCAAGAAAATATTTCACATTGCGCTTAACTTGGCTTGCCAACACAGAAAGCTCGTGCATCGGGATCGGAACATCCCCCATTTCATACTGTTTTAGTGTTTCTATTGGAATGCCACTTGCCTCACTAATTTCCTCATAAGAGACTTCCGCCTCTTCCCTTGACTGCCGTAACATCCCACCAATCATGCGATTCCGCAGGTTGATAAATTCCGGTTGCTTATCGCTCGTTTCGCTACGCGAAGATTTTAAGGTCTCCGCGCCCCAGAAATGGCTTACAGGCACATCCAGATAATATGCCAATAGCTCCAACTGAGGTAAACTAGGAACTGCTTCGCCATATTCCCACGCTTCAACAGTTTGCGTAGGCACACGTAATAATCGCGCACAATCTTCAATCGTGCGGGCGGCACTCATACGCGCATCACGTAACAACACACCCAGCATTTTGCCACGGATATGATATGAATGTTCAAAATCGAATGGCTTATCTTCTTCAGGACCTTGTTGTGCAGCCCGTTTCGCTTTCATCTTCGCGGCAATGTCATCAAAACTCATGTGTCTATCCTTACGTCAAAACTGCCTTTTAGGTTTGGGATATGTCTGCTACGCAAGCACCACATAGACCATTATCAAACATAACTATTTGGATTATAGACCGTACCTAAGATGCAAGCAACCAGCATGATCTTCATTCTTCGTTTAAACTTCACTTGTACAGCCCATAAATTGTGTATAAAACGTGTGTAAAACAACAAAATTTGTAAATTACAACGCTGTTATCTGAATTATTAAGAAACAAAATGTTTCATATTTCTGACAAGCGCATATAATTAGATAGGATGCACATTAATGATGACAAACAATCAGCATGACAAACACAGACACAAACTTAACTGATAAGACGCAAAAACCTATGGTTGTGCAATCACAAAAACCAAAATCGAACATGCTAACAATTCGCCTACAAAAAACTCAGGTGATGATCACAAAATTAGCACTCATTGACGATCTTAACGCGCTTGTACAAACACTTGTGGAAGATGTTCATACGCTGACAGGGTATGGCGATGTCTTGTTATTGCTGATGAATGAGGAAACAACCGAGCTTTCCTTCTCTGCCATCACACAAAATACCTCCTCTGAGCCAGAAACAACGACAGATGAACCACTGAATCCACAGCAAGAACGCCTGAAGAATGTATATATCAATACATTTAACACAGACGATGCAATGCTGGAAAAGGTATTAGACAACAAAGCTGTGCTCATAGAGCCATCCAAAATCCCATCTGAAACTAAGTCCCCGCTTGGGGAACTGGCAAAAGTTGCTAATTTCTCAAAAATGTGTGTACAGCCATTACAGGTCAATGATGCTGTTATTGGTGTGCTGATCATTGAATTGAGTAGTAAAGACACGCTATCGGTTGAAGACCACACCTTAATGCAATTATTAAGTGCGAATCTTGCGGTCATCATACATAATCGGCGCAAACACGCGCAGACTGTTGAGCAACTTGCAGACAAAATGCGAGAAATGAGCATCCTGCAACAGATCGATCAAGAGCTTAACGATACCATCGAATTAAACACCGTCTTCAACATGACATGCGACTGGGCGTTGCGCTTTACAAATGCAGATTCAGCCTCAATCTCACTATATTATGAACTGACAGACACACTTGAAACGATGTTCAACTATGGCTATTCGATCACCGATGAAGAGATCGAAGCGCTACGTGGCAATTCAAAAAGTAGTATTGCCTACCGCGTAGCGCGTACCGGACGCGCAGAAGTCGTACCGGATGTCAGCATTGATATGGATTATCAACAGGTTGAGCAAAACATCGTCGCACAAATGTCCGTGCCTGTACTCCGTGAAGAACGAGTCATCGCAGTATTGACGCTCGAAAGCAAAAAACTCAACGCATTTACAGATGCACATCTGAATTTCGTCAAAAATCTGACAAATCGTGCCGCTGTCGCCATTGATAATGCCCGCCTCTATAATGAATCTGAACATGAACGCGACAAGCTCTCGCATATTTTGCGTAACATCGTGGATATGGTCATCGTCATTAATCCCGAGGGCAAGATTCTGCTGATGAACCAATCAGCAATGTCCGCGTTACGCCTCTATTCAGCCAGCGAACATCTTGGGCAAGTATTCGACGAGGTCATTCAATTCCGCCCATTAGTTGACCTTTATAAACGCGCGCGGGACTCTCAGGAAAGCATGACTGAAGAGATTACCCTGCCCAATAACCGTGTTTATTATACAAAAGCGGAGCACCATGAAGGAATCGGTTGGATTTTAGTCATGCAAGATGTCACCCCCTATAAAGAGATGGACAAACTCAAAGGCGAACTCATCGCGACAGTGTCCCATGATCTTAAACAACCCTTGAGCGTCATGCGTGGTTATTTAGATTTACTCCAGATGAAAAATCAATTTGATACCTCGTCAGAAAACTTTATTAATATGATTGATCGATCAATATTGAATATGAGACAGTTGATTGATGATTTGCTGGATCTTGCTAAGATTGAATCCGGCATTGATCTAAATCTATCACCAGTATCGCTCAAAAAATTAATCCGCGAAGTTGTTGAGATCAACAGTAGTCGCGCTACATTGAAGAAAATGGCAGTTAACGTTGATATGCCTGCGGATCTGCTCACTGTGGAAGGCGAAGAAAATCGACTGCATCAAATTTTCAATAATCTAGTGGGAAATGCGATAAAATACACCCCACCTGAGGGTAAAATCGATGTCATTGCAGAACGACGCGGTTCAGTGATACGGATTGAGGTCAAAGATAATGGGTTAGGTATCAGCCCAGAAGATCAGGCACACATTTTTGAACGGTTCTATCGGGTGCGCCGTCCAGAAACAGAGAGTATCGACGGCACTGGCTTAGGGCTTGCTATCGTAAAATCACTCGTAGAAGCGCATCATGGCACCATCCGATTAGAGAGCAGTCTAGGCGAAGGCACCAATTTCATCGTCACCCTACCCCTTGCCGATGAACTCTCAATACACTCACAATCTTAGGTCATTCAAAGTCACAATAAAACAGACAACTCTTGTGCAAAGTCGTCTGTTTTTATTTTGGTTATTTATAACGCGATGAAGCGCTTATTCTTCGGTTGAATCCGGCTCTGTTTCAGATGATGTTTCGTCGTTAGAATCGCCATTTCCATAGAGCTTCATCTGTTCTTCCATAGAAACTGGCACCGGTCTTACCTGCATGATCTTCTCCACAAGGTCCTCATGCCCTTCGTTGAGTAGATCAAGGTCTTGCATTGTCCACACCGTCGTAATCCGCCCACTCACGTTGGGCCACTGATCTTTCGACCATACGTAACGCTGACGCGCAAATTGCCAGATTTCCTCCGGTTGTTGTTGCCAGGTATAATTCTGGAATTGTTCCCAAATTTCATCTAACGGGGTACGCGGGAACAATGCGCGTAACATCGCCTTACGAACATCTTCCAATGTACGACAATGGCTTGTCCAATTATGGCTATATTTGTCGATAAACGTGAAGATGCCATAATGCGAATAATACTCGATTGTGTTCATGACCTGATCGCGCATCGCCAACGCATCATCATATGCCTTTTCTAGTTCAACGCTCGGTTCTTCAAAACGTTCACCATGATGACGCACTTCCATTGTTTCTTCCCATGTGATTGGCAAAATATCATGCGTATGACTGACCAGCCGTCGAATATTGTCCGGCGCAACGTTAAACTTAACCAGCGCACCGCTAGAGATCAATTCTTCAACCAACTCGGCGATACCATGCTGACGTGCTTCATCCATTGCCCGGTCATTACCACTCCCATAAAGTCGAGACCGTCCGGGCGCACGGGAGCGCGAAATTTCTTCATCTGTAATCGGGAAGAGGCGACGCACACCACCACGATAAATGAATAGTTGAAACAATGTGATTAAAGTGGCAAATACAATAATCGGTGGCAAGGCATTGGTCTTTTGTGTGACCAGTACAATCGCCATGATATAGCTCGCCACCATACCTCGTAACCCAGCAAACCGTAGCGATTTCGCTTCCGGTGATCCGGGTTGAATGCCACGGTCAAGCAAAATATCATCACGCACAAAGAAGATCGTCGTACTGGTAATCACAAACGCACTCACAAACCCGAACGCATAATAAGATTCGACCAGTGTCACACTAGGAATCGCAGGGATGAAAATCGCCGCCGCAATCCATATTACGACAATACCCACACGATCATCTTCAAAGGCACGGGGCAATCGCCCTAATCGTGCGGCGTTTGCCGCCACTGCCGCACCACCAACATACCCCCCACCTTGCGCGAGGAGCAAAATAATCGCCAACAACACGCCTGCAACCAGCAGAATAGCTGACCCTGTACCAAAAACCAGTTCAAACTGAATCAGCAAGGTGCTGTAACCCTCTGTTGCCGGAATATTCCACTGTTGCGCGGCAAATAACTGCATAATGCCCGTGCCGATTAAGAAAATCGCGGCAAGAATGAGCGCAGTATTGATGACCTTCCACTTTGGGCGGGCGGCGTGTTTACCGCTTGCGGGAATGACCTCATAACCGGAAAAGCCGAGCATCGCGCTACTCATTGAGCGCAAGAAATATTGCAAGAACAATGTCGCCGTCAGGGGTTCAATATCCCGCGCCACCTGCGTCACATAAGTATTGCCCTGTTCAAGAATCTCCGGCACAGTATGTGCGACAACACCGGATGACTCCAGCCCATGCACAATCGCACCAACCTGATCGCCAAGCGATGGATCTGTCAATGCTGTGAAGGACACATAAGATAGCGCAAATAAGGTAAATACCGTGAACGCCCCGCCCCCTAATAAGAACATAGGCACAGCGCGTTTCGGTCCCACTGCCACCAACACCGCCATGATGAAAAAGGCGTAAATTTCCGCTAGAATCACACGTTGAGGTGCTAATTCAGGAATAATCAATAGCGTCGCGTCTGTCGCCGCAATTGAACTAATGATGATCGTCAGCACAGCATCAATAAAGAACATGCTTGTGCCCACCCACGACAACCAGCGCATTCGCGCGGGTCCAATCGCCTCTACAAGTGGACCACTACCACCTGCGTTTGGCTTTAGATATGCGCCAGCCTTATATGCTGGAACAATGCCAAAAAAGAGCATGACCGCCAGCGTTGCGAAGGCGAGCATCGCCACCTCATGATAGCCATGTGCCCCTTCAATGGCTAGCAATGTTTGATACGCCGCCACACTGAACGCATCAGACGCAATCTCAAAGATCAGCGCAAAAATACCAAGACCACTACCGCCAAGCAACAATCCTTCAACAGCAAGGCGGGGTACACGACGATCAGCATCACGTCTTTCTTGCGGATCGATATAACTTTTCAATAGAAACATTGT
>JGI12048J13642_10093566_pt1 | contig 13821 bp, 9 predicted proteins | sample ElkSlonscriptome_16_FD_13642 | JGI IMG/M metagenome (IMG submission 13642) | reverse complement strand
AGTTTGCGATCGCCTCTAGCGTTACTGGAAGGATTAACCTATACGGTAATATCCGAAGTACCCGTGCGCGATCGCACCCGACTCCAACAAGCCCCGGAAACATACCCAGACAACATCCAAAAATACTATCTTGATGTTCCGCCAGACATCGCGGATAAGATTCGTGAAAAAACCGAACAACTCTTAGCCACCTCCCCCCAACCCCTCACCTCATCCTACGAAAAAGCCCTGTATTTGGCTCAAGCCGTAAAGCAACGGTATCGTATTCCCGATAATCCCTTTGAACTTCCCTATTTACAAGACGATGAGGATTTAGTCGAAGCGTTTCTGTTTAAACATGAAGGCGGTTATCCGGATCACTTTTCCACAGCCTTAACTATCATGCTGCGTTCAATTGGGATTCCAGCGCGGTTAGTTGTGGGATTTGGTACCGGTCAATTTAATCCTTTCACTGGCTTATATGTGGTCAAAAATACCGATGCTTACGCCATGACGGAAGTTTATTTCCCCAACTATGGCTGGTTTGCCTTTGACCCCATTCCTGGACATGAAATAGTTCCCCAAAGTGTAGAAGATACAGAAACCTTTAGCGTGCTGCGTCAGTTTTGGCAGTGGGTTGCTGGATGGCTACCCACACCCGTAAGCAATTTTATCGGAGAATTGTGGAATCTAATTATTGGTTCGCTGCTGCGGCTAATCGTGCGACTGTGGGCGATATTCTCCAGTGGTTGGATGGGATTGTTTGGCGGATTAATTTTCGCGATCGCGCTGGGGTTCGTCGGTTGGTTAAGCTGGGTACAGTGGCAAACCTGGCGTTACCGTCGCTGGTTAGGGAAATTACCCCCCATGGAACGGCTGTACCAGCAAATGTTAAAGGTTTTGAAGGCTAGAGGATATATTAAGCACCCCGCCCAGACGCCGTTAGAATATGCTAGGGTCATGCGTCAGCAGCAATCCTCTGAATCAGCTACCGTGATTGATGACATTTCTCAAGCTTATGTACGCTGGCGTTATGGTAAACAAACGCCGAATATCGATGAGCTGCGACAGCGACTGCGGGAGTGGATTAAAACGACTGCCCGCTTGCCAAACAGAAGTCTGAGACGGTGAACTTTTCGGGAAAATCTCGAATTGGTACAGGAATTGAGTTATTCTTTGCCTGTCATCTTTCCCTAAACAAACATTTTAGGAGTTTCTTATGTCTACTGAAGCCATTCCCATCAAACCCGCTGTCTTAATTACGATTATCAGTGAATCTGTACTCAAAGAGCGTTTAATCAAACTGCTCAAAAGCAAAGGGGTAACGGGATTTACCATCAACGATGTCCTCGGTGAAGGGGGTCATGGCAGACGCATGGGAGATATTGTTGGGTATAACACCAATATTGAGATGAAAAGCGTTGTCTCCGCAGAAGTCTCTGACGAGATCTTCCAAGCCTTAACCGAAATGGAGAATAGTCATGCCTTAATTGCCTTCCGTCATGATGTAGAAGTGTTGAATAATTAAGCCAAAAGAGCTTTCTCTTTATCCGCTTGGGCAGTACATGGATTCAATATATAGCGGTCGCCATAAAGGTTAGCACAGATTGAATAGCCCAAATTTCACCTAGCTGTAATATAGCAACCGCTATAGCGGTGAGGACAGATCATTGGTAGAGACGTTGCATGCAACGTCTCTACTAAATTCTTATGGGTTTTGTCCGATATCAGCGGTTGCTCTATTATCCTGGTCGAAGAAAAGGGTAAATGTACCTTTTATTTTCCAATCGATAGAAAAAATGGGGGATTCCTAAAGAGCTAATCGTGATTTTGGAGGCTTGATTGAAGACTAAAAACAAGACAGAGTTTAACTCATCCTCCAGATGGACGTTGGCAGAATACTCAATTGGCGCTATGATTGACACCTAAAATCAGTGAAATACTTATACAATAACCGGAACAGACTTCAGTACAGCGCCAAAGACCAACAGCGCTAAGATAGGATGTCATCGGGATTTTCCCACGCTTTTTATATTGTCCTATTCATGCCTGCAAGAAGGCTGTCCGGACGTTTGCAACTTACTTCAACTTACTTATGGAAGCATGGATGGTCAAAAGTGTTTCAATAGCTACTTGAAGACCATAAGTGTAGAGACTACCTCCGATTGGACTATATCTTTAGTAAAAAGTGATGCTCCCCAACCCTGATGTAATGACAGCACGCCCCTTCCCCAGCCAACCCCCTAATTCAACGAATGGCACACCCTATATCGCTGCTTCTGACAGAACACCCGTTTCCGCCCTGAAAGAACTTGTGGCTTGCTTACACCGAGAACAACACAAAATCCAAGATTTGTTAAGTTCGCTGGGATTTGCCTTACGCAGCTTCAACAATTTGAATCAATTTTTAGAATTAATTCCCTTGATGTCAGCAAGGGTAACCGATACGGAGGGAGGCGCATTGGTTTTGTTAAAACCAAATGGTCAACTCCGGCTAGAACAGATGCATTGCCAAGATAATCAAGAGTGTCAAACCTTGCGTCCAGCACTTGAACGGGCAACTCAGACGATCACGACTCAAGGCAATGAGGATGGAAAATCGGTAATGAGTCCAGAACAGTTGGACGCAATTTGGTCATCGTTTGACGATCAGGTCGATCGCTATTTAGACACAGATATTCAGTTATTTGGCACACCCATTTTAATTAAAAATGTCGAACGCGGGCGTTTGTATGTGTTTACTGATGACCTGAATTATAGCTGGACGCCAACTCGACAGAAGTTAGTGCGTTTAGTAGCCGATCAAACAGCCGTCGCGATCGCGAATGATGAACTGACTGTAGAACTTCGCAAAAAAGAACGCTTAGATCGAGAGTTAGAAATTGGCGCAGAAATCCAATTACGCCTCCTCCCCCGTCAATGTCCCTCGATTAAAGGAATTGAACTGGCGGCTCGGTGTCAGACGGCAAGTCGAGTCGGTGGAGACTACTATGATTTTATTCCCACCAACTACGATCAGCTTCGCCCAACCCAGCCGGGTGATAATCAAGCCCTTGATCAGCACAAAGCCTCTGTTCCTTGGAGCGTTGTCATTGGTGATGTCATGGGTAAAGGTGTACCAGCCGGCTTGATTATGACCATGACGCGGGGTATGTTGCGAGCAGAAGTGCTAAACCGTCACTCCCCAGCCCGCATCCTGGAACATCTAAATCGGGTGATGTATGCTGACTTAGAAAATTCCAATCGATTTGTCACCCTGTTTTATTCGGAGTACAATCCTCAAACCCGCACGTTGTCCTATAGCAATGCGGCTCATAACCCCCCTTTCTTATGGAAAGCATCCACCCATTCCATTGAACGTCTTGATACGGATGGGATGTTGATTGGCTTAGAGGCAGATTCTCCGTATGAAGATGATCAAATCCAACTCGATGTAGGAGACACGATTATCTATTACACGGATGGATTTACTGATGTCGCCAATCAACACGGTGATCGTTTTGATGAGGAAAATCTGATTGAAGCCTTTCGGTGGGCGTGCGAACATCGCCAAGGCTCTCAACCCATCCTAGATTATCTATTTGAGCGGGTGGGAGAGTTTATGGGCGGGAAAAACCGTAACGGAGATGATATGACCTTGGTCGTGTTGCAGGTAAAATCTTCCGAGTAACCTATTTAAAGGCAATCATCGCCATGGCTGTTGTGGAAGTACAAGCTCTAATGTCTGTTGTCACTGGTTTTCATTCCCTGATTGACCTGGTGAGTCCATGGCTAACCGATGGACTGGTGTTAGCCCAGCAATTTGAAGAGCCGGATATTTTGGGTCAAATTCAACAGGCGTTCAATAATTTCATTGAATCGGGTCAAGTCTGGGCATTTTTGATTGGTTTAGTTATCGGTTATATTTTTCGGGGGATGAGTTCGTTTGGGTGATTTGTCCTTTGTCATTTGTCCTTTGTCATTGGTGAATCGGTATTGTGACGGAACAAACAACGTGGAGTCAGCGATTTGAATCGGCACTACATCCGGCGATCGCACAGTTCAATGCCAGTATTGGGTTCGATATCGAGCTGATTGAGTATGATCTGACGGGTTCGGTGGCTCATGGGAAGATGCTGGCACACACTGGCATTATTTCAGCCGCTGAAGCGGAGCAACTGGTGAACGGGTTAGAACAAATTCGTTCAGAATACCGCCAGGGAAAATTTAATCCCGGTATTGACGCTGAGGACGTTCATTTTGCCGTGGAACGACGCCTCACGGAACTGGTTGGCGATGTGGGGAAAAAGCTACATACGGCGCGATCGCGAAATGACCAAGTGGGTACAGATACGCGACTCTATTTGCGGGATCAAATTAGCCAAATTCGGACTCAGTTGCGAGATATGCAAGGGGTTTTGCTGACTCTGGCTGAATCCCATGTCGAAACCTTAATCCCTGGCTACACCCATCTCCAACGCGCCCAGCCGTTGAGTTTAGCCCATCATTTGCTGGCGTATTGGGAAATGGTGCAGCGAGATTGGCAACGATTGGGGGAAATTTACCAGCGGGTGAATATTTCTCCTTTAGGGTGTGGGGCGCTAGCGGGGACGACATTCCCGATTGATCGGCACTACAGCGCCTCACTGCTAGATTTTGGTGATGTTTATCGCAACAGTTTAGATGGTGTGAGCGATCGCGACTTTGCCATTGAGTTTTTGACGGCGGCGAGTCTGATTATGGTTCACTTGAGCCGATTGTCGGAAGAAATTATTCTCTGGGCATCTCAGGAATTTGGCTTTGTTACCCTCAAGGACAATTGCTCGACGGGTTCGAGTATTATGCCGCAAAAGAAGAACCCGGATGTGCCGGAATTGGTACGAGGGAAAACGGGGCGGGTGTTTGGGCATCTGCAAGCCATGCTGGTACTAATGAAGGGATTACCGTTGGCGTATAACAAGGATTTGCAGGAGGATAAAGAGGCGCTATTTGACAGTGTGAAAACGGTTAAAGGATGTCTGGAAGCCATGACAATTTTGTTACGGGAGGGGCTAGAGTTTTGTCCTGGGCGTCTCGCCTCAGCGGTGGCGGAAGATTTCTCCAATGCTACCGATGTGGCGGATTATTTGGCAAGTAAAGGGGTTCCCTTCCGAGAAGCCTATAACTTGGTGGGTAAAGTGGTGAGAACTTGTCTAGGGGCGGGTAAACTGCTGAAAGACTTAACGGTGCCAGAGTGGAAAGAAATCCATCCTGCCTTTGAGGAGGATATTTACGACGCGATCGCACCGACTCAGGTGGTTTCTGCCCGCAATAGTTATGGGGGGACAGGATTTGAGCAAGTCCGACGCGCCTTGGTGGAGGCTCAGGAGCGAATGGTAGGTTTGTAGTAAGCGCTTTAGCGCTAGATGGCACTCTTCGTGCCGACTACGAACCCAGGAGCGGATGGCAAGTTAGTAGTATGTAGTAAGCGCTTTAGCGCTGTCTGGCACTCTTCGTGCCGACTACGAACGAACCTTCCGCGAAAAGTCAGCACCAGATCTAACCCAACGTCCCAGATTCGGCTACACTTTGGAATGGTTCATCCTATTAAAAGTACTAGCAGCAATAATGGAGATTGGTCAAAAAGTTCAAGTCTGTCGTCTCAGAGACCGGGTATCGGGCGATATCGTGAATAAACTAGGGAAAGTTGGCATCGTCAAAGACTTTAAAATGACAGATGGCAGCGGTGTCGGTGCGATCGTCGAGTTTGACGACAACACGGCAACCTGGTTTTTTGAAGATGAACTCAAACCCGTCAGTTAGTGACGACTTCCCCAGCAGCGTCCAGCAAAATTATGGCTTTTATTCTCACCTTTTTAGGCAAAGGCGGCACCGGTCGCACCACCATTGCGATCGCGGCGGCTAAAAAGTTCGCAAATCTTGGTCAGCGTGTCCTTTTAGTCGGGCAAGATCCCACCCCGGCGTTTGGACTTTTATTGGGAACATTCCCTAGGGCTGATCCGACGGAGGTGGAACCGAATCTGAAAGCGGTTCAGCTTCAGTCTACCCTCCTCCTGGAACGGAGTTGGGATGAGGTGAAAAAGCTAGAGGCGGAGTATTTGCGATCGCCAACGTTGAAAAATGTCTATGGTCAAGAATTGGGCATTTTACCAGGGATGGATAGTGCTTTAGCCCTGAATGCGATTCGCGAATATGACGCCAGTGGTGAGTATGATGTGATTATCTACGATGGCAGCGGCGATCAAACCACATTGAGGATGCTGGGGATGCCAGAAATTCTCAGTTGGTATTTTCGCCGCTTTCGCCAAATTTTTACCGAGTCGGATCTGGGTAAGGCGATTTCCCCGTTTATCCAACCCGTTACCAGTGCCATTCTTAATGTGACCTGGACACCCGACGATTTTGCCAACAAACCAACTCAGCAAACTAACCAAATGCTGGAACAGGGTAAAACCGCTGTGGCTGATCCGAATCGGGTGGCGGCGTATTTGGTGACAACGGGAGACACGGCTGCACTGGCGACTGCCAAATATTTCTGGGGTAGCGCCCAGCAGGTTAATCTGACGGTGGGAGGGGTTCTGTTGAACCAAATTCCGGCAACGGACACCTTAGCGGCTGAATTTGCCCCGTTAACGGTTAGCGCATTGCCCCAGTTATCTCAGGTGGCTGATTGGCAACCGTTGATGGATGCCCTACCTGATTTTAAACAAGCGATGCAATCGCCTAAATCTATTAGCATAGATGTGGCGAATCGTCAAGTCAGTTTATTTTTACCGGGCTTTGACAAAAAGCAGGTGAAACTCACCCAATATGGTCCAGAGGTGACAATTGAAGCCGGGGATCAGCGGCGTAATATTTGGCTTCCGCCCCAATTGAGTGGTCAAGCGGTGAAAGGGGCAAAGTTCCAAGATCAGCGTTTAATCATTTCGTTCTGATTGTCTTATGTCTTATGTCTTATGTCGGGGTGGGTGTAGGGTGCGTTAGCGGAGCGTAACGCACCATTTCAAAGGAGCGTAACGCACCATTTCAAAGGATAATAGTTAAACCTGCCTCTACGTATCGGTTAGGGCGGGTTTTGTACAAAGGTTATCATCAATACCAATCAGGAAATCCCTAAACCCGCCCCTACAAATTTAAAATTCAACACTCAACACTTAATACTAAAATGTCTAACTCTCCCTCAACCGAACAAACCGATAAAACGGGTAAAACTCGGCAACTTCTAGGCATGAAAGGTGCCGCGCCGGGTGAAAAATCGATCTGGAAAATTCGTCTCCAGTTAATGAAACCGATTACCTGGATTCCCTTGATCTGGGGGGTTGTCTGTGGTGCCGCATCGGGCGGTGGATATACCTGGACGCCGGAAGATATCCTGAGAGCGGTGACGTGTATGTTACTGTCGGGTCCGTTGATGGCGGGGTATACCCAAACCATGAATGACTTTTATGATCGCGAACTGGATGCGATTAATGAACCCTACCGCCCAATTCCCTCTGGGGCAATTTCGGTGTCCCAAGTGGTGACTCAGATTGTCGTGCTGTTGCTGGCGGGTATCGGTGTGGCGTATGGGTTGGATCAATGGGCAGGTCATGAGTTTCCCACGTTAACCTGTTTAACACTTTTTGGGGCGTTTATCGCCTATATCTATTCGGCACCGCCATTGAAGCTAAAAAAGAATGGTTGGCTGGGAAACTACGCCCTGGGTTCTAGTTATATTGCCCTTCCCTGGTGGGCGGGTCATGCTTTATTTGGTAATCTGAATTGGACGATTGTGATTCTCACCCTGATTTATAGTCTGGCAGGTTTAGGAATTGCCGTGGTGAATGACTTTAAGAGTGTGGAAGGCGATCGCCAATTGGGGCTGAAGTCTATTCCGGTGATGTTTGGCGTGGGGACAGCGGCTTGGATTTGTGTGCTGATGATTGATATCTTTCAAGCCGGGATTGCGGGGTATTTGATTAGCATTCATCAAAATCTCTATGCAGCGATACTGTTGCTGTTAATTGTGCCTCAGATTACATTTCAGGATATGTATTTTCTGCGATCGCCCCTGGAAAATGATGTGAAATATCAAGCCAGCGCTCAACCGTTTTTGGTTCTGGGGATGCTGGTTGCAGGTTTAGCGTTAGGTCATGCGGGGATTTAGATTATTCATTTACAGCGTTTTCAGACTCGATATGATATACCATTTCCAAGAGTAGAAAAGCACTGTTTCATCGTTCCTGTACTACACCGTGTTATACCAAATCCGGGTTAAGCTGTTCGGCATTTAAACCGTAATGTCAATAAGGGCGCAATCCTTGTAGTGCGTTTAGCGAAGCCATGCCGCAGGCTTTGCATCTTGCTCGCTACTAATACTGTATGTGCCATAATTTTAGAGTTTAGCTAGACAATTATTGATTACCCAGAAGCCAATATGTCACCATTTCGCCTCTCCCCCTAACATTAATTGCTCCTCGTTTTTCCAACTGATAGTTATACTTAAGTTGCTGATATGTTGCTTCAGTCACTTGAATCTGTCCCGCTTCACCAGAGGATTCCATGCGTGAGGCAATATTCACCGCATCTCCCCACAAATCATAGATAAACTTCTTCGTTCCAATCACCCCAGCCACTACAACGCCTGTATTAATCCCAATGCGGATTTTAATATCCTCACCCAGTTCAACTTGAAAGCGTTTCATCGCCGCTTGCATTGCCAGTGCCATTTGCGCGATCGCCTCGGCATGATCGGCTCGGGGAATCGGTAAACCAGCCGCCACCATATAGGCATCACCAATAGTTTTTATCTTCTCTAATCCTAATTGATCGACCAACTGATCAAACCGGGAAAAAATCTGATTGAGTAACTTAACTAACTCAATCGGTTTTAACCGTGCCGCTAGGGGAGTAAATCCCACTAAATCCGCAAACAAAATGGTCACATCGTTAAACTGTTCAGCAATAACATCAGGATTATTTCTAAGCTGATCAACAATCGGCTGAGGTAGAATATTCAATAATAACTGTTCTGACTTTTGTTTCTCTAAATAAAGCTCTGCTTCTGCTTGCTTGCGATCGCTAATATCTCGTGCCACTAAAATAGCCGTTTCTGTAGACAAGGGAGAAATCGTTTCCGCCAACCAAATCTCCTTGCCATCAATCGGCAGGGAATATTCAATCGAAACCGTTTCCTGGGTTGATATTGCCTGGAGAATCGCCTGGAGAATCAGATCCGCTTGGGGACGTGGCAAATCCTCATCGAGTTTTCTGCCGATCATCGCCTCCGGTAATTTGTAAACATTTGACATCTTGGTAGGAATCATATTTAGACAGCGTCCCGAAACATCTCTCACTGTAACCATATCAGTCATGGCGGCAAATAGCGCTTTCATTTCGGCTTGCACTTTCTTCTGTTGCAGCACCGTTCCCAATTGAGCCGCCACCCCATTCACCAAATCACTTAACCGTTTGTCCTCCGAACCGTTAGACTGGGTAAAAAACACCAGGATTGCTAATACAGAAGAGGGAGAACTCAATAAACAACTGTTGCCTTGGCGTGTCGGTTGCTCTGGCTTAACATTGGCAATAATTGGTACGCCAAAGCCCACTTTAAAACCACAGGCTGTGGCTGATTCCAATCGCATCAGAACATCATCGATCTGACTCAAATCGCTGATCCATTGAGACTTTTGAGTTAACCAAACCTGTCCCGGAATCTCTTCTCCTGGATAAAACGTGAGTAATTTACTATACTCTCGGAAACCTTCAATGGCTACAGACAAATTCGGCTCAAGTCCTTGGCGTTGACAATGCCAACGGCGGCTAGATATTAAAATTGACTCATCGGTGGAGGGAATCCAAGCTTCGCCATAAATCCAACCCGTGATTTCACATAACTGCTGCAATGCTACCTCTAAAGCTGTATCAAAATCGGGCGCTGCATTAATTGCCTGAGAGAGGTTTAATAAGAGTTTTACCTCTTCTTCCGCTTGTTTGCGATCGCTGATATCCTGCTGAGAACCGACAACCCGCACAGGCTGTCCGTTTTCATTCCATTGCACTTGTCCCCGTGCCAAAATCCATTTATAACTACCATCTTTGCAGCGCATCCTGTACTCAAACTTGTAGGGGGGAGTTTTTTGGGTTAAATGGTCTTGCAATGTGGCTAAAACTTGATCAATATCTTCTGGATGGACGAGATTACGCCAACGATCAAAGCTTTCCAGTACGGTTGGATCGGTGTAACCTAGCATCCCTCCCAAGTGAGGGGAAGAAAATACTTTTCCAGTGGCGATATTCCACTCAAAGATGCCATCCTGAGTACTATTTAGCACTAATTGCCAACGGTCTTCACTTTTACGTAACGCCGCTTCAGTTTGTTTTTGTGCGGTAATATCCGTAATTAAACCTTCTAGATAAAATACTCTACCATCGGGGTAAAAAATCCCCTGACCTTGTTCCCAAACCCACTTTAATTCGCCAGTTGCGGTGATAATTCGATAAGTGATTTGGTAAGAACGGTGATTATCTATAGCCGCTTGCACCTGATCAAATACAGCGTTTTGGTCATCAGGATGAATTAGTTGATTGTAGGTGAGTATTTTTTCCTGGGTGAATGCTTCAACCGGATAACCCGTGAGATCATAGCAGCCTTCACTGATAAAAAGCATCGTCCAGTCTGAGTCATTCAGACAACGGTAAGCAATACCGGGTATATTACTCATTAACGTTGCCAGACTGCGTTGGCTTTCCGCTAAATCAAACTCCGTTTGTTTGCGTTCTCGCGCTTCCATTGCCAAAGACACTAAATCAGCCAGTGATCGGGCGAAATTCTGGTCTTCTGGTGTCCAGAGGCGAATCATTCCCACTTGTCCTAAACAGACGATTCCGGCGATTTCGCCTCGGATTTGAATTGGTACATCTAGAACCGAGGTGATGTTACAGGGAATTAAATAAGATGCTGCCAATTCTTGAGTTCTGGGGTCAGTTTGGGCATAATCGGCGGCAATAACTTGATCCTCTTGTAAGGCATTAAAATAGGTCGGATAGTCCGCTACAGCAAGTTCAATTCCTTGACTATGGTGGTTTTGATTCTTGTCAAAGAGATCGAGACATTGGAGTTTAGTCCCGGTTTTGTCAAATAACCAAATCCCCGTGCGTTCAACGCCCAGACTTTGTACACCCGCTTGAGTAATTTCAGCGAAAGCGGCGTTTAAATCCCCTTGATGAATAGCGGGACTTTTGGCTAATTGGGTTAAGACTCGGTTATGATTCCGCAGCGCGATCGCACTTTCCCGTAAGGCTTGTTCGACTTGCTGTAATTTTTGCGTCAAGGCTTCAAGTTGGCGGGATTTTTGCTCCGACAGCCAGGTTTCTTGAATCCCTTGGCTGACTTGAGATAACATTTCAATCACCAAGTCTGATTGATTAAAGTTAAGTTCTTCAACTCCTAACCAAGGAAGCGGTTTAATCGGTGTTTGACTCCTGTGGATCACCTGAAATTGTCCACCGGGTAAAACTTGTCCAATATAGGAATGTTTACCCAGATGATGATTGGGTTGAATTTGAATCAATCCCCCCGGTGCGGCAAAACTTTGATTGTATGCGGCTAACCGCACCTGATCGACGGCAAAGGATTGGGCAGATTCGACGGCTAATTTCCACAGAAAAACTTGACTATAAGCTGCTTCAATTGGATCAGACGTAACTCGATTTGTGCCATATCGCGCCTGAAATTCCTGCACAAACCGATTATTTTCCGGCGTATTTAAACTCTGGAAATAACTCCAACTGGCATAATGTCCAACCGCCGCATCCTCCATCGTTTGCAGTTCCACTTCTGCCACACTTACTGCCAGAATCGGAATGTCATCAGCAGTGATCCCAGCATCTCGGTATTGACGATAGAAAAATTGATTGCTTTGTCCATTAAGGGTATTGAAAACAACATCCGGCTGGGTTTGTTGAATGCGTGCGATCGCGCCACTAAAATCCTTCTCCGCCAAATCCACATAGTCTTCCCCAACAACTTCCCCACCCTGTTGCTTGAGTTGGCAGGTGATAATCTTATTTAAAGTACGGGGAAACACATAATCGGAACCCAGCAGATAGAATCGTTTTCCTTTGTGAGATAGTAACCAACTGACGGCGGGTTCCACTTGTTGATTCGGACAAGCGCCTGTATAAAAGATGTTAGGAGACTGTTCTAACCCCTCGTACTGTAAAGGATACCAGAGGAGAGCATTTAACGTCTCAACTACGGGTTTAACCGCTTTGCGGGTAGCCGAAGTCCAACAGCCAAAAACGGTGGTTACGCCCTCAAATTGAATCAGTTGTTGGGCTTGGCGGGCAAATTCAGCTGGATCAGACGCACCGTCAACCACAAGCGGCTCAATGGTTTGACCCAACACGCCTCCAGCTTGATTGATTTGTGCGATCGCCATCAGTGCTGCATCAATTAATGGTCTCTCACTCAGAGCCATTGTGCCAGTTTGGGAATGCAAGATACCAACTCGCACTCCAGATGCAGAGGATGGTTGGTTTAAAGGCAACATGATTAAAGCCTACGGTTATTTTATACAGAGTGTATGAGGAATCTATAGCTAGTCCTTTTCAAGGCAATTGAGTGGCAACCAGGAGTAGTAATATTATACTTTAGTTCAAATCACTTATTTCATTAAAACTGAGGTTTATGGTTTGAGTATTTTTAGTTCTAATTCAGGTCAATTCAGGTCAATTCAGGTCAATTCAGGTATATTGAGTTCATCTTCACTCAGTAGGTTGATGGAAATAAACCCAACTATATTAAGTTATGTAAATAAAGCTCAAACCCTTACATAAACAAATATCGTAGCTTGCTTCTCAATGGCAGCGAGTTCTCAGCCGTTAACTTTTATTCTACCGACTTACTCCCACTCCACTTTTAAATAACGTAGATAATATGATAAATGCTGAATCTCTTGGTAAGACTTGCGTTTGCTAGTTTTCGCTTTCTCAAAATATTTTTAGGGAGTCATCTAAGATGAGCATCCCTCCTGTATAAACGGCATATAAAGGACAATCCTTCATGATATTAGCTCCTGTTTAAAACGTTAGTTATTAAATAGTGGTTTTTCAAATTAATAAACGTAGTCATTAAAACAATAGTTCAAAGTAATTCAACCTGAAATTTACAAGATGTTTCTTGACAACAAATACAGTGGCTTTCTTCCGAAGCATAAGTTCCTACCCGTTCCTCAACCGTACCTTCGCCATGCAGCAATGCCATAATTCCCGCCGCGACACCCGTTAACGTAAAACATTGGGGTTCTTTGGCTTCGATGCGGCGATATGTATGAGAATCAAACTCTAACTTGAAGCGGTTGATTAAGTCTTTTTCTGCTGGAGTATTCATTAGTTGTGAATGAGTGGCGAAATAAAGTTGTTCAGGATACTTTTTTGGCAAAGAAAAATAAGTGGTTAACGCTACCCCTGTCCTGGCTAATAGAAAGGTTTGGGAGCTAACGTTTCACGGTATGTGGTGCAACGTGAGTGTGAATTGTGTAGGGGCGGGTTTCACCACTATCTTTTCGGTTGCAACCGGATTTAACTAAACCCGCCCCGACTCAGGTTTTAAGACTTCCCGTGAAAAGTCAGGGTTTGGCAGGGGTAAGGTTTTCGCATTTACTATGGAAATGCTACATACAGAGTTTATTGCCTAGTAAGGCTGCCATTAACGATGAATGATAAATCCTGAGCCTGGGAGTGTATTCCATGCAACCGAAAATGACTATAGTTTGAGATTATATCAGTTTATAGAAAAATAGGAGCAACCACCGCAAAGGAAAGAGACGTTCCACCGGAACGTCTCTACAAGGTTAAACAATAGATAATTTGGTAGCT
>JGI12048J13642_11058001_pt1 | contig 13830 bp, 12 predicted proteins | sample ElkSlonscriptome_16_FD_13642 | JGI IMG/M metagenome (IMG submission 13642) | reverse complement strand
ATCTGAGAAGAGGAGAATATCTGTTTGTCGAGGGCGACCGGGGCACCTTCATGGGCTTTGTTGTTAACGGTGTTCTCGAAGTTTTGAAGAAATCAGAGACTGGCGACAATATAACCATAGCCCGCATTACCCGGGGAAGTTCGATCGGAGAAATGGCCATTATCGACCGTTCGACGAGGTCGGCGACCGTCGTTGCCATACAGCCGTCAACAATGGTCACCCTGACGGACAAGGGCTTTGAGCTACTGGCTGAGAAATCTCCGGTACTGGGGATCAAACTCATTCAAAAAACCGCACGCCTTTTGAGTCTGAACATGCGCAGAACATCCAGCAAACTCGCTGATCTTCTTCAAAACAAATAGTTTGTCCATTCCACTCTCATTTTTGCCGCTGTATTCTTACTATGAACACACATCCCACCGTACTCTTCATCGACGACGACGCCACGCTCATAGAAGATCTTATTGCCTCCCTGGGTCCTCATTTTGCCAACCCCTTCGTCCATGCAAAAAATCAGCGACAAATCTCTGAAGCACCACACAAACCGGGAGCCGCGGGGGCCGACATTATCTTTCTCGACCTGGGCCTCGATACAGGTGAAGCCGGGTTGCGGCTGTTGGAAAAACTCTGCGAGAAAAGAGCGCATCTAGTCGTAGCCGTGGTCCCTGAAGGAGACAGGTATCTCACTGCCAAGGCCATAGAGTGTAATCCCTTCTTCTATATTACCAAACCATATACCCTTGCAGAAGTTCAGGTCGTTCTCAAAAGGGCCAATGAAAAAATACGACACATACAGACGCAGGACCAGCAGAGAAACCAGGAAGAATTCTGCGGCATCATCGGCAGATCGCCGCAAATGACATCACTTTTCGATCTCATCACCAGAGTTGCCGAGGATGATTTCTCCACCGTCCTTATCCGCGGGGAATCTGGTACCGGCAAGGAGCTCGTCGCTAAGGCAATACATAAAAAGAGCAGGCGCAGATCAAAAAACTTCGTTGCCGTCAACTGTGCCGCCATCCCCGATGAACTCCTGGAGAGTGAACTGTTCGGTCATACCAAGGGAGCCTTCACCGGAGCCAACCAAAACAAGCAGGGGCGCATTCAGTATGCCGACGGAGGAACACTCTTTCTTGATGAAATTGGCGATATGAAACCGACACTGCAGGCAAAACTGCTCAGGGTTCTCCAGGAAAAAGAGTTCGAACCTGTGGGCGGCCTGCAACCAACCCCTGTTGACACCAGAATACTGGCGGCCACACACTGTGATCTAGAACAACTGGTATCCGAAGGACAGTTCAGAGAAGATCTCTACTACAGGTTAAGCGTTATTCCTCTGAATATACCTCCCCTCAAGGCCCGGCGACAGGATATTCCGTTGCTCATTGAAACCTTCATCGACACCTACACCACGGACAGAGGCAGAGAGAAATTCAGCTTTTCTCCCGAGGCACTCCAGGGACTGTTACGCTACAACTGGAAAGGCAATGTCAGAGAACTGGAAAACCTCATTCAGCACATGTCCATTCTCTACAGCGGCAGACTCATAGTACCGGCCGATCTTCCAGAAAAATATCTTCTCGCGGAAAATCAGTGCGGCGAGGAAGAGTATAGTGATGAAATTGCTGCGCCTGCTGTTGAGGGTGAAGAAGGCAAAATATCCGATTTCTTTACCCTGGAGGCCTTTGAATTTACTGGAGTTGAGATTGATTTTAAAGAAATGATCAACCGTTTTGAGAGCGAACTGATCATCAAGGCACTGCGCGCTACCGGAGGCAATAAAAAAGAAGCAGCACGCATCCTCAAGCTTAAAAGAACCACCCTGCTTGAAAAAATTAAAAAAAAGAAGCTCTTATCGGATAAATGGCACGATTGAGCTGGGGCGACAGGGTCATGCAGCCATCTTGATAATGTTGTGTTCGACCTTCTCGTGGATATCCGCATTCGTGGCCGGTGTCACCAGGATATCATGAACACCGTATTTGACTGCTTTAATGACCTTTGACCTGGTCCACTCCGAACCGGCGGCGACAATGGGAGCAGTGGACTGGGTGTTGACCTTGATAAGCACGCCATAGGCCTGTTCATCAATCTCCTGCATGACAATAAAAATAAGCCTCAACTCCGATGTGAGATGAAGGCTGATATTCTCCTTGAAGGACACGCATTTAGTAGTGACGCCACTTTTTTTCAGTTCGGTTTCTATTTTTTTCGCTTCTTCCTCATCGTTTTCGACAATGAGAACCTCAATCGCCGAGTCAGCCCCAGAGCGCTGTTCGTTCAGGGAAGCACCACCGGTACCAGACAGGCGGGGAGAATCGGCGGCGTGCTGGGCAGACTGCAGGTCTTCACCTGCTGACGATGTCTCCACCGCCTCCTCTGTGTCATCTGTCTGTGCCAGATGGAGGATATTAACCGGGAAAAGCATCGATACCTGACCGCATTCCCGGTCGCCGACCTTGAGTGTGCTGCTGCTCAGATAATAAGGCTGTTCGGGAATGACATCATCGGACTCGGTATCAACCTTCATTGGCGATATCACTTCAAGAGAGGTTTTCACAAACCTCATGTTTTTACTGAATTGTTCCTGGAAAACCTGGGTATACACACCGCTGATAATATTTGCCACTTCGCCATAGGCATCCTCGGTATCGGCCGACAGTTCCTCCTCGCTGATAGCCGTCTCCATCTCCGAAGGGGGCAGCATGATGAGTATGGATCCCAATCGTATGACGTCTTTGAGGCCAACAAAAAGATAGCTACTCTCCTCCTGCTCCGCCATAACATCCATTCGCGCCAACATTTGCCTGCCCGAGGCTTCTTCTTGAAAAAATTCCTCCTTGTCTATGTACTTATTTTCCGGGGGATCCAGATGAACATCCACCCCAAGAAGGGCGCCAACCTCTTCGGCAGCTAGCTTGCTGCAATTTTTCAGTATTGTGTCGATCTTCTTTTTCTGTTTTTTTCCTTCATCCGAGGTGAGCGGTGCCGGGCGTTCATTCTGCTGTGAAGGTTCGTCGCTTTCATGCTTTTCAGACTCCGCTGCTGCTCGCTGTTCATCGGGCGGCACAGCTTCTTCCTGCTCTCCGGAAGCCGCTGCTTGATCCTGCTCACTGGGAGCCGCCGCAGCTTCTCCCTGCTCCGCTTTTGCTGTGGCCTGTTCCTGTTCGGCCTCTTCTCCTTGATTTTGTGGAGTCGATGGTTCCTTTTCACTCTGCGGAACTTCCAGGCCAAAGGCTTCGGCAGGGATGAGCATGTCCAGATCGTCCATCTGATGATCATCGATCTTCATGCTCGCTTTCACCCAGTAGTACCATTGGTCGGTGAATGGGTCTGGCGATTCCGTCTCGACTTTTTGCGGCACCACCAGCGCTTGTTCTTTGCGAACAAAGCGACAGTTTTTGGGGAACATCTCCTCAAAAACCTTAGTGTATGAACCGGCAATGATATTGGCTATTTCTCCGTAGGAGTCTTCGATCTCCTCGGTATAATTCTCACTCTTCACCACCTCTTCGAGTTCGGAAAGCGGCAGCATGATAAGCGTTCCACCGAGACGAATAGCATCCCTGACGCCAATGACCAGGCCACCGCGCCCCTCGATCTCTCCGGTAACATCAATCTGGGCAACGATCTTTTTCGATGTCTGCTCGTCAAAATACTCTTCTTTACCGACCAACCTGTTGAAAAGGTGAGACATTTGAAAATCGACCCCCATCAGGGAGCCCACCTCTTCCTGCGATTTCTGACGAACCGCTTCGAGAACTTTATCTAGCTTTTGCTGAACTTTCATGGGGCCAACAATGTGGAGGAAAAGTGATGGTATCTATTCTAATCTGATGCTGATGTATCGGCAGGAACGGCGTCACAGTTAAGACATTCTTATGCATTACGCACATACTTTATCTCAGCGACGAACAAACCTTCGGCACAGGAAAAGGGCACTCTGACTCTTTCCGCGCCGGCAAGTCCATGTGTTCTGTAGGCCGTCCCGACTATTGTATTGGGTATGGCCAGTTCGGTGCGTATATTGAGGGAAGCGAGATATGTTTTGATACCGCCGGCCACCATATTGGCCACCTCACCGATAGCGTCTCGAACATCGTCATCCTCCTCTTCAATTTCCATTCCCAAAAACTGGGATGTAATAAATACAGCGACATTCTTGGGAAAGTGTAAATCCAAAGACCCCTTGATATCCCCGCCGAGGCCAAGCATACTGCTTATATTGCTCTCGGCCTTTTCCAAGTCATACCTTTCCAGAGGGATTACGGTGAGATCTATCTCAATCATTGTCGAGAAAATGTCTTTGGTTATGCTTTCAATCTCCGCAGCCAAATCATCATTCTGTAGTATCATGATACGTGCCTATGCCCTGCCCGAACATCTGATCTGCGCTGTACGGACAGGGTGTATTCTAGGTTTCAAGCTGCAGTTCGACATAGAAAGTGCCTTTTTCACAATCAAAGCCAATAACTGTTTTCTCAGCTCCTTTAATAGTATGGAAAGCATACTCTTTGCCCGAAACGGTGGAGGGAAGAGACAGGTCGATATCTCTCCCGTTTTCGGAGAGGATCGATTTGGCATTTCCTCCCAACATATTAGCTATTTCACCGATGGCATCTTCAACATCCTCGGTAATCTCATCGAGTTCAATCCCAAGAAAGCTCCCGGTAATGGCAAAGGCGACAGCGTGCGGTACATGCACTGCCAGTACGCCCTTGTGCGTCCCGGCAAGGCCGATAACACCGGTAATAGTATTCTCGAGTACTCCGTACTCATCGCCTTTTGCTGACGGCGCCGATATATCCATCATCACCATCGTTGAAAAAATTTCTACGGTGGCGTCAATGATCTCTTTACGTAATTCCACGCATTTTCCTCCCTACTCTCTGAGTGACTATAAAAGGGGGCCGAGAACTTCATTGACCTTGTCGGGCGTAAAGGGCTTTTTAATGGCACCGATGGCTCCCAGCGACTTGGCTTCACCGATTATATCTTCACCGGTTTCTGTGGAAATCATCAACACTGGGATATCCTTCATGTTTTCTCGCTGTGATTTCTCACGCAGAAAGGAGATTCCGTCCATATTAGGCATATTGATATCACTGAGGACGATATCGACATGCTCCTTGGCAAGAACATCAAGCGCTTCCAGACCGTCACTGGCCTCGAATATATTGTCAAAATCAATTCCTGCCTGCCGCAGTGACCTGCCGATGATTTTTCTCATTGTGCTTGAGTCATCTACCAGCAAAACGTTTTTTCCCATTCTATCCTCCTGAAGTTGATTACCTGCAAAGGCAATGTTGGCTTGTCATTACATTGATTACGTCGTAATTCTATATAAAAGTCAACATGTTTGCACTAAAAAAACCTGCTGCCGTCTATACTAACAGCAAACACGCGAAAAAATCAAATACCATACAGCGACCAAAAACTCTCGCCAGCGGGGATACGTGACTGTCACAAGAATTACAGCCCAACGGTGGCGTTGCCCAGACCCTGAATGTTACTTTTTTGACACAGCCGTCAGCGGCATCCAGGGAAAAATATCCCCAGCATATTTTTTTCATAGCCTATCTCTTTGACTTGTGTAGTTTATATAGAGTACATGCACACCTAAACAGATGGTATTCTTTCAATGGTACAACAATTGCATTTGTTGCAGCACTTGACCAGATTTATACTTGAAGACGGAACCGTATGCTTAAATTTGTCTCTCTCATAGGAGCGTTGCTCACCTTCCTTTCAATCTCTGCATCCGCAGCCGAAGTCGAGGTACAGAAAATCCGCGTGGCCGGCGGCAGCAGCAGCGCTCAGGTCTACCTTAGCTTCGACGAACTGCCACCCTATACCATGTCGCGAAAAGGCAAGCGGGTCGATATCATCCTTGACGCCCGCCTTGCCAACACCGAGCCATTACAGTTTGACACCGATGAGCGCATTGTCAAATTTCTGACACAAGACAAAGAAGAGCAGTCCATCATTACTTTTTTCCTGCGGTATGAACCACAGGAACTGGAAGTAACACGAGCCAGGAAAAACACACTGGTTGTCGACATACTCCTGGGCAACCAGTTTACCAAAACATATCCGGAACTGAGCTCCAAACTTGAAGGTCTTGCAATTGTCGAACAAGAAAATGAGGACTACACCAATCCCTATATCTCCAGTCCCTACTCCAACAACTGGCTTTCGTTTTTCGCCCGTTATGAACCGGACATAGTGACAACAGCCCCCCTCCGCTATACCGTCCCTCCATTTCCAGTGGTGGACCTCCTCCCTGATGTTATAAGCAGCGACATTCTTTCAGCCGATGTTTTCACCCTCTCGGTCCAGGAAAAATGGAAGGAAATGCTTCCCGTCCTTCTCGACCTCATAAACGCATCCAGAGAGGAAGAAGCTCGCAAACAGCTTGCCCTTACCTTCGGTGAAACACTCATGAGAGCCAAGGACTTCCAGAATGGGTATAAGCAACTCTATGTATTACAGGAAAAATATCAAAAGGGATATGTCGGCATTGCCTCCGCGTATCTTCTTGCCCTGTTGCGTGCGGTACATGAAGACCCCTTCGTTGCCGACTATCAGCTGCGTGAGCTGGAGAACGACGTCGAAGAGGATTTTGCCCTTTCACCGTTCATAGTTCTCTCACAAATAGAAATGGCCCTGATGACCAATCGACTGGAGAGGGCATCTGCTCTTCTCCTAAAGGACAATATCGCATTTTCGCCAAAACTTGCCCATCTCAAGGATATGAGACAAGCCGACTACTGGTTTGCCTCGGGATCCTTGATAAAGGCCTATGTCGGTTATCAGCTTCTCGAAGACAAGCAAATGCTCGAGAACCACCCCTATTCCCTCAATGGCTACTGTAATGCCTTCTATCATCAAAAAAAATATGCACAGGCTTCGCAATGTTTCGATAAACTCAGCAGCCTGGTCGAGAAAAAAGAACATCTCAGCATGATCAGCCTGAAAAAGGCCATGGCTGATCTCCATTTCAAAAGCGCCCGTGAAATGTATGTCGATTTCTCCCGGATCGAAGACACCTTTCCCAACACCGAAGCTGGACACAGAGCATCACTGAAAAAGACCGATATACGCTACCTCTCTCAACCAAGCTGGCGCCAGACCAGTGTCGAATATTATCGGGCTCTCGCAGAAAACGCTACCGACAGAAACATTGCGGAAGAAGCGGCGCTCAAGGAGGCCATCGTCTACTCGGAGCTCGGCGATAAGGAAAAAAGCATAGATCTGTTGCTCGATTTTCTGCGTGATTTCGGCGCCGGCAACCTTACAAAAACTGCTCAGGCGCTTCTTATAGAAATTCTGCCAGGCCAGCTGGAAAAACTGCTTTCAGCAGGCCAGTATGTCGATGCAATAGTCCTTGCCAAGAAAAACAGGGATTTTTTCCAGAACAAATGGATCGACATAGAGCTTCTGGGCCTGCTGGCAAAGGCCTACCATGAGCTGGGAATATTCAGTGAAGCGCAGAATCTTTACCTCTTCCTGTTGCGCACAGCCGGATCGCAGGAAGATGAAAAATATTACCTTCCCCTCCTCTCCATACTCTATGCCCAGAGGGACTATGATCTGGTGGAGGAAATCTCAACCCAATTTACCTACAACTACCCCAGTGGAAAAGATAGAGAGGAAGTCAATCTGCTTCTGCTGCAGAGCCTGATGGCCTCCGGCAAAAACGACAAGGCCCTGGACCTCGTTCTTTCCCGAGCTTTGCCCGATACGCTTCAGGCCCGTGAAATCGCGGCTACGCTCTATTTTACCTCCAGCAGGTACGAGAAAGTCATCGACACCCTCGAACCTTTGTCGCAGTCTGCTTCGGGTCGCAGCGAAGACTCTCTTTTTATACTCGGCGAAAGTTATTTTCAGATGGACCAATATATGCAAGCAGAACCTCTATTCAGAAAGGTGATGGAGAATGAAAAATTCTCCGAACAGGCGCGCTACAGGGTTGCCACTATCAAGAAGAATGCGGGTGATACGGAAAGTTCATTAAACCTCTTTAAAGAAATTGTCGAAAAAGGAAGTGACCCATTGTGGATAAAACTGGCACAAAGGGAATTGGATTTTTACCAGTTAAACCAGCAGCTCTAATTATGAATATATCGGCCCTGACTCTGGGGCCCACCGGAGTAGTACTATGAAGCCATTCTCACTCGCAGACCAGAACATTGCCTTGCTGAGCAAGGTTCTTGATCTGCGCGCAGAAAAGGAAAAAGTCATTGCTTCCAATATCGCCAACAGCGAAACACCCGGCTATGCACCCTCACGTTTCAGCTTCGAGGATGAGTTACAAAACGTTATCCAGAACGGAGGCTTTTCACTTAAAACCACCCATACCGGACATATTCCCACTTCGTCCCATACGATAGATGCAGTTAAGGGCCGCGTTGTCAAAGAAAAGGACACCACCGGAATCGGCGATCTCAACGGTGTCAGTCTCGATAAGGAGATGCTCGAGCTGTCGACCAACGAGCTTCTCTACGAAACAGCGGCACAACTTTTAAGCAAGAAACTGAGTCTGAAAAAATATTTGATTCAAGGCGGCCAGTAGCAGACGCCGCCCGGGAGGCTACTATGGACATTTTCACCTCGATGCAAATCGGCGCATCCGCACTCAAGGCAAATTCGATACGGCTCAACACCATCAGTTCCAACCTGGCCAATATCGAAACAACCTCGACGCCTGAAGGCGGACCCTATAAACGCAAATCGGTCTACTTTGAAACAACGCCGCTATCCTTCAAGGACTATCTCAATACCACCATGAACAATTCCGTCAAAGGAGTGAAAGTCAAGGAAATACTTGAAGATACAGATCCCCCCAAAAAGGTTTTCAAACCCGAGCACCCGGATGCCGACGACAATGGCTATGTCAGCATGCCTAATATCAGCCTGCTTGAAGAGATGGTCGATATGATGTCGGCGACACGATCCTACAGTGCCAACGCCACCACTATCAAGTCGGCAAAACGCATGGCCATGAAGGCCCTTGAAATCGGGAGATAATACACCATGGAGACTACACCTATAACGAGTGGCAGCCTGCCGCTGACTCTGGCAAAGACCAATGGAGCCGAAGTATCCCAGGCAGCCTCCTCATTCAGTGATTTTCTGCAAAACACTATCGATCAGGTCGGCCGTGCCCAGAACGAGGGGGACAAAGCTATTCTCGACCTGCAGGGCGGACAGGCCCGCAACCTGCATGAAGTCATGATTGCCACTGAAGAAGCGGATATAGCTATCCGCATGCTGGTCCAGATGCGCAACAAGGCCATGGAGGCCTACAACGAGGTGATGAGAATACAAATTTAAACCCGATTGTAGCGCCGATATTTCTGAGTAATCACAGAGTGTTTTCAGCACATTAAGAGTTAAAGGAACTCCATCCATACAAGGTGAGATGTCTTGAGGACAGTGTTTCTCTCAATAGAGAACGATACTGCAAGCGCATCAACTCTTGGGATCTGCACCACAGACTAAAGCTCCAGGAGAGTTTTCATGGCAGAAGAAAATTTACCGACAGAAGAAACCAATGTTCCGGCAACCAGTCCCGACCGGCCGCCTGAGCGCAAAAACATGGTCACCCTCGTCAAGGAATGGCCGCTGAGTCGAAAACTCGCCCTGGCCGGGGTAATCATCATCTCCCTGGCCCTCTTCGGTCTTATAATCTTTCAGGGAAGGACGGCCGACTACCAACTGCTCTATGCCAACCTAACTGAAAAGGATGCGGCCTCGGTGGTATCCTGGCTCAAGGCTGAAAATATTGCCTATCAACTGAAAAACAATGGCAAAAATATCTGGATTCCGGCGGACATTCTCCACGAAACCCGTCTCAACCTGGCCGGTAACGGTCTTCCCACCGGCAGCGGTGTCGGTTTCGAGGTCTTTGACAAACAGAGTTTCGCCCTCACTGACTACGTGCAAAAGGTAAACTACACCAGAGCGCTGCAGGGAGAGCTTTCGCGGACGATAACCTCTCTCGGTCCCGTCGACATGGCACGGGTTCACCTGGCGCTTCCGGAAGAACGGCTATTCAAGGAACAGCAGAAACAGCCAACCGCTTCAGTCATCGTCACGCTTGCAGAAGGGCAGACCCTGGACACTCAACAGGTACAGGGGATCATCCACCTGGTGGCGGGCTCCATCTCCGGTTTGGTGCCGGAGAATATCACCGTTGTTGATTCCAACGGCGTCGTACTCGACGGCGGTCAAAAGGAAGAGGAGGAGAAATTTCTCTCCGTCGATATGCTGGGCTTCCAGCAACAGGTCGAAAGTCGTCTGGAATTGCGTGCTCAGGACCTCCTTGACAAAACCATCGGCCGGGACAAGGCCATGGTACGGGTCAACGCGAATCTCGACTTCTCCAAGGTCGAGAAGACACAGGAACTCTTCGACCCCGAAGAACCGGTAATTCGCAGCGAGCAGGTAAACAGAGAGCAGAGCGGCGCACCCGTCACCGGAGGTATCCCTGGAGTCCAGTCGAATCTACAGGGCGTCGTACCTCAACAGGTGGCGGACCCCCAGGGCAGCACCAGCAGCACATCACGGACAACCAACTATGAAATCAGCAAAACAATCAACAAGATCATCAATCCCGTTGGCACCATCCAGGATCTTTCCGTCTCCATTCTTGTCGCCGACAAAGTTGTCCCGGCCACAGAGGACACGCCGGCATCGATAAGCCCCCGAACTGCTGAAGAACTGCAATCCATAGAAACCATGGTTGCAGCGGCTCTCGGTATTGACCTGGAGCGAGGTGATCAGATAAGTGTGACCTCCATGCCCTTTAGCGAGGCCCCGGAGGAAATTATGATAGCGGAGGCGCCGCCGTCCAACCTGCTCTATGAGTACCTGCCCTTTGTCAAACTTGGTTTGGTTGCCGCCGGCGCCCTTCTGACATACCTCCTTCTGGTTCGGCCCATCGTCAAGACGATGAAGGGTGAAATCAAGGAACATTATAAAACCGTGGAGACACTCGAGCAGGAGCAGCGGGCCCAAGAGCGAGCCCTGGAAATGGAACAGCGGGCGGCGGAAGAAAAAATAACCGAGGATCCGGTAGCTGTCATCCGCAGGAGTATCCTGGAGAACCCGACCCCGGCTGCCCACATACTCAAAAACTGGTTGCAGGAAGCATAAGGCTATGAGCAGCAGCGAGAATCTGACGAACATGAAAAAGGCGGCTATCATTCTCATGTGTCTGGGTGAGGATGTAACCGCCAAAATCTTTCAGGAATTCACCGACGACGAGATACGACGGGTGACCAAGGCCATGGCCACTATCAATCATATCCCCGCCGAGCTCAAAGAGCAGGTCATTGACAGTTTTCTCGAATCCCAACAACGCTATACCGGCATGTTCCTGAAGGGCAGCGAATTCGCCAAGATGGCTCTGGCCAAGACTGAATCCGAACGCGCCGACGATCTCCTGGACCAGTTCATATCCGGCACCGAGTCGAAACCGCTGGAAACTATAGCCATGATGCAGCCACGCATGATTGCCAGTCTACTGGAAAAGGAGCATCCCCAGACCGTCGCCCTCATTCTCTCCACCCAGCATGTCCAGCACGCCAGCGACATTCTCTCGTGGATTCCCGAGGAAATGCAAGCGGATGTCGTCTATCGTATCGCTAAACTCGAAAAGGTCTCTCCGGAAGTAATATCCGGTATTGAAGAGGCACTCAACAAGGAGCTGGGCAGAAGCATCGGCAGAGAGCAGCGCCAGGTGGGCGGCCTCGACAAGGTCGTCGAACTACTCGGGCACCTGCAAAACAATCTCGATGCCGACATTCTCGATACAATTGAGGATACGGACGCCGAGATGGCTGAAGAGATCCGCAAGCGCATGTTTACCTTTGAAAACCTCGCTACCCTTGATGGCAGATCACTGCAGATGATTCTCCGTGAAGTCAACAACGATTCGCTGACAATGGCACTGAAGACCGCATCCGATGAATTGAAGGAAAAAATCTTCGCCAACATGTCCATGAGGGCCGCGGAAATGATAAAAGACGACCTTGAAGCCATGGGACCGGTACGACTTTCGGAGGTTGAGGCCATGCAGCAGTCAATCGTCAAGATCGCCATGAAACTTGAAGAGGAAGGAAAAATCGTGCTCAACAAAGTTGGAGGCGACGAATTTGTCTAAGGTTATTCGCAACAGCACCGGCTTCATTCCCCAAAGAATGGTCCCATCGGATTTTGACCGGCCTGCAGTCTGGGAAAATCTCGCCAAGCAGGTTGAACCGGAACCGGTGGATGATGATGTCCTGGAACCGGAGAAGGCACAAGACGATGTTCAGCACAGCGAATCCGGTGATGCTGAACGGAGTCATGCATCTTCAGTGGGCAGAGAGGCCCAGCAGCCCTCATTCGATAATGATTTTTCCTCTCCGGAGGTTGATGGCAAGGTCGCGGGTGCCCCCCCGCAGACAGCGCCACCTGCTCAGGAACCGGCGCCGCCGGTCGATGTCGACGCCATCGCTGAAGAATATTTTAACAAGGGTCTCCAGGCTGGAACTGACCGTGTGGACAGCGATTACAAACTCAGCCTCAAAACCCTGCAGTCGATCTGCGAAGAACTTGACACTGTCCGGGAAACCATCCTCAAAAACAGTCTGAGCGAAATGCAGGAACTGGTACTGAAGATCGCCGAGAAGATCATTCGTCATTCGGTCACCATTCAGGACGAAACCATTGTCAAAACCGTCGAAGAAGCCATTCAACAGGCGGTAAAGTCGGATGAGTTCATCATCTCCGTCAATCCTAAGGACTACGAAACCATACACTCACGGTCGACGGACTTTATTAACGCCATCAATGGCCTGGAAAACGTAGTCGTCAGATCCGATGCTTCTGTGGATCAGGGGGGCTGTATTGTCGAATCGAGCAACTGCACCGTCGATGCAACGCTGGCCAGCCAGTTGGACATTATAGCTGGTGCTGTCAAAGAAAGCTGAAACAGCCACCTTATGTCAAACATTTGACAATTACCGTCAGGAAAAGGTCATGTCGCTCCAGGCACCCTCACTGCAGGATTTACAAACGATAAAAATATACGGCAAGGTAACACGCATCATCGGTCTGGTCATCGAAGGTCATTGCCCAAACGCCTCCATCGGATCGCTGTGCCACGTCACTGCGTTGGATGAAAAATCAAAAATTCACGCCGAAGTCGTCGGCTTCAAAGATTCGCAGGCACTGCTGATGCCCCTAGGGGAGATACGGGGACTTGGTCCCGGCAGTCGAATCCGTGTGGTCAAGGACTCGGCCGCCATAAAGGTTGGCGACAATCTCCTTGGCAGGGTGATCGATGCCATGGAGACCCCCCACGACGGTTTGCCCCTGCCGCTGCTCACTGAAGAAATGAGCCTTTATGCCAATCCTCCCGGCCCCATGCAGAGAAAAAACATTGCCGAGCCTCTTGATCTCGGCATCCGGGCGATAAACGGCCTGCTGACCTGCGGTATGGGCCAGAGGATGGGAATTATGGCAGGATCGGGTATCGGCAAGAGCGTGCTCCTCGGCATGATGGCCAAATACGCCCGGGCCGACGTCAACGTCATTGCCCTCATTGGCGAACGAGGACGCGAAGTACGTGAATTCATAGAAAGGGATCTTGGCAAAGAAGGATTGGCGCGCTCGGTGATTGTGGTTGTGACTTCTGATCAGTCTCCCCTGCTCCGTATGCGCGGTGCCTTCGTCGCAACCACCATTGCCGAATATTTCTGTCGTCAGGGCAAAAACGTTTTACTGATGATGGATTCGGTTACCCGCTTCGCCATGGCCATGCGGGAAATAGGCCTGGCA
>JGI12048J13642_10810431_pt1 | contig 13837 bp, 11 predicted proteins | sample ElkSlonscriptome_16_FD_13642 | JGI IMG/M metagenome (IMG submission 13642) | reverse complement strand
TCATGCTCAACTTTTCTATTGGAATAATTTTGCTTCTCAAAAGGAATACCGATGAATAGCATAAGAGTTACAGTAATCGATGATGTGAGTGATATTCTGGATTTGATTAACTACAACCTCGAGAAGGAAGGCATGGAGGTCACCTCCTTCACCAACGGCTCTGAAGCTATCCGGCACATAGCCGCTACAAAGCCAAGCATTGTCATAAGCGATTGGATGATGCCCGAACCTGATGGTCTGGAAGTTTGCCGTATATTGAGAAATCATATGGCCACCAAGGAGATTCCTATTATCATGCTCACCTGCAAAGGGGACATCCAAGATTATAAAACGGCAATGAATGCAGGCGCAAGCGACTATATTGCTAAACCCGTGAGAATGGACGAATTGATCAGAAGAATAAAATTACTTTTACCTCCGGATGGCTTGAAAAAAGCAAGCTTCGGATGACAAATCGCTTTCTACTCTATCTCTTCTTTTGCACCTTTGCCTGCGCTTGTAGCGAGCCTGAAACCGAAAAATCAACCGAGGTGGTAAAGATGCAACCTTCTAAAGTCTTGGATTTCCAAGGTCACCGGGGCAGTCGAGGCCTCATGCCGGAAAACACCCTTCCGGCGTTCAAGAAAGCACTCGATTTGGGCGTAACCACCTTGGAAATGGATGTAGTTATAACCAAAGACAAAAAGGTGATCCTTTCCCACGAGCCTTGGTTTTCTCATGAAATTTCTTTGGGACCCGATGGTCAATCCATCTCAGTGATCGATGATCAAAACTATCGAATTTATGATATGGACTTTGAGGAAACTCAAGACTACGATGTAGGCTCCAAAATTCACCCGCGGTTTCCGAAGCAAAAAAAAATGAAGATCACTAAGCCTTTGTTAAAGGACGTAATTGCTGAAGCTGATACTTATGCAATTAAAACTTCGAGACCACTTCCCTTTTACAATATCGAAACGAAAAGCCTGCCTGAGGGGGATGGGATTTTTCATCCCGAGCCCACCGAATTTGTCGATCTATTGGTGTCAGTAATAAAAGAAGCCGGAGTAACAGACCGGACCATCATTCAGAGCTTCGACCTAAGAACTTTACGGGTCGCTCATCAGAAATACCCTGATCTGAAATTGGCCTTGCTGATAGAAAATTCCGAAACTCCCGCAGAAAACTTAAGCGCTTTAGGATTTACTCCCGACATTTATAGTCCTGATTATTCATTGGTAGATGAGGAGCTCATTAATTTTTCACGGCGAAAAGGAATGAAGGTTATTCCTTGGACAGTGAATGAAACTGAAGAAATGAAAGAATTGATCGAAATGGGCGTAGATGGTTTGATAACGGATTACCCAAACAGGCTGCCTCGTCACGAGAAATAAACTGCTAGAAACATGTCAATTAGTCTTAAAAATCGCACGATAAACCGTGAGCTGAGCTGGTTATCTTTTAATCATCGCGTGTTGCAAGAGGCTCAAGACCCGACCGTTCCGCTGGTGGAACGTCTGAGGTTTCTCGGGATTTTTTCCAATAATCTGGACGAATTCTTCCGGGTGCGCGTGGCTACCATGAAGCGCGTAGAATCGGTGAGCAAAAAGAAAGAGCTCATCGGAAATAAAACCGCCGCTGAGGTATTGGATGAAATTCAGGATGAAGTGGTACGGCAAAAAGAACTTTTCGCAACGATATACGGGAGTATTCTGGAAGAACTACAACGACATGATATTGAGATTGTAAAAGAGAATGAACTAAATGAAGAACAAGCTCTTTTCGTAGATGAATACTATCGGGCAGAGGTGGCACCACTCCTGGTTCCCATAATGCTCAAAAATTTAGATGAATTCCCTTACCTACGCGATAAGTCCATTTTTTTAGCTGTAAAGCTAACCACCCGCAAAAAAAATAAATCAGGCACTGCTAAACAGTACGCATTAATTGAAGTACCCTCCGAACTCACACCTCGATTTGTGGTTTTGCCCGAGGCACATGGCAAGAAATACATCATGTTTCTGGATGATGTTATTCGTTTCAATTTAGATAAGATTTTTGGGATTTTCGATTATGAAACGCTCGAAGCCTACACCATAAAATTAACGCGGGATGCCGAGCTCGACCTGGACGATGATGTCTCCAAGGGATTCTACGAAAAGATGAAGAAGAGCCTGAAGCAGCGCAAAAAGGGGCAACCTGTCAGATTTCTCTACGATGGGAAAATGCCCGGCGACCTGCTGAAATATCTCTGCAACGAGCTGGATATCGATGAAGACGACAATATCATCGCCGGTGGGCGCTACCACAACTCGAAAGACTTCATGAAATTTCCGAATGTGGGCGGGGCTGAATTAGAATGGGAAAACATCAATGCAGGTGATCACTATTTGCTCACCAGAGAAAACAGTATTCTGAGTGCCGTAGAAAATCATGATGTCCTCTTACAGTATCCCTATCAGCACTTTCGTGGTTTTGTACACTTCTTGCGCGAAGCAGCCATTCACCCTGATGTAAAAGAGATTAGAATATCGCTCTATCGGGTTGCCAATCGGTCGCGCGTGGTAAATGCATTAGTGAGCGCCGCTAAAAATGGCAAGCAAGTGACGGTAATGGTAGAGCTGAGAGCACGATTTGATGAAGAGGCAAATTTGGAATGGAGTCGCACCCTGCAGGATGCCGGTGTTAAAGTAATCTTCGGTATTCCCGATATGAAAGTGCATTGCAAACTGGCTGTAGTAACCCGGGTAGTAAAGGGAAAAGAGCTTCATCAAGCCGTGATAGCCACCGGAAACTTTAATGAAAGTACTGCCAAGGTGTATTCAGACCTCGCTCTTTTCACCTCTCACGAAGAAATCTGCGAAGAAGCACTCAAGGTATTTGCCTTTATCGAAAAGCCTTACCTCAATTTTAGGTTTAAGCATTTGCTGGTAGCGCCTGCTGCCATGCGCTCCAAGTATATCAAAATGCTCAATCGCGAAATACAATTTGCTAAGCAAGGCTTGGAGGCATATACCTTTATCAAGGTGAATAGCTTGGTGGATGAAACATTAATCAGAAAATTATACCAGGCCAGCCGCGCAGGAGTAAAAATTCGACTTTTGGTTCGTGGGATTTGCTCTCTGATGCCCGGGATCCCGGGCTTGAGTGAAAACATTGAAGTTCACAGCATTATTGATCGATACCTCGAACATACGCGTGTTTTCATTTTCGGAAACGGAGGCAGTGAAGACATCTATATCAGTTCGGCAGACTGGATGGAGCGGAATTTGGATTACCGTGTGGAGGTCAGTGTAGCAATTTACGACCTTCGTATTCGAAAGGAGATCAAAGACATGATGGAATTACAGTGGAGCGACAATGTGAAAGCGCGCATGCTGAAAGGATCACAACCCAATGATTACGTGGAGCAGAAAAAAGGTGAGCCAAGAATCAGATCTCAAATGGCGATGTACACTCTCATAGAAAAACAGCAGCTTACACTGAAAGAAAAATACGGAGAATGATCATTCAGCTCCTCTTTGCTGCTCAATGGCAACAGCTCGGCTCATACTGATCTTTTGCCCATTGTAAAAAGGCACTACGAAAGAGTTAGGGATAGCATTCTCACGAACGTAGGTATTCCCCTGACTGGCCTCCTCATAGCTAAAGAACAAGCCGGCGTAAAATCGGGCCAACCCGTCTTTTACCGTTTCTCCGCTCACGGGAAACAGACCTACAAAATTATCCTTATCAACGTCTTCAGGGTAATAACCCAATTGTATTTTATAAACCAAGCCATCAGGTATTTCCTCGTTCATCGTCACTTCCCCTTCTTCAGCCTTTTCAAATTGAGAAATGTACTCGGGCTCTTCTACTCCCGCCACATCGTCCAGATACTTCTTGTCAAGCAACTCCCGAATTTCTTTAATGCGGAAAGAGGCGTCTTCCAGGCCCGAAACGGCCATATTCAACTGTGCCTCCACCTGATCCATGGACGTTTTAATTGATTCAGAAATATTCTTTTTGGTAGCCCGCTCAGCTTGACCTTTTAACTCCCTATACATATCCTCGTAAAGGGCGATCTCTTCTTCGTAGCTGTTCGCAGCCTGCTGAAATGAAGCCTCGTCCGCTTCGAGTCTGAGTAACTCATCCTCGTAAGGAAGCACTTCATAATCGGGAACTTCAGCTATTTCTTTATTCGCATCAGCCTTCAAGAGCAAGGATGCATTAAATAAGTCCATTACTGCGTTGCTCAGGTGGTGAGAGGTCTCCTTTCCGAAATAATTATGGGAAGAAATCTCAATCATCGGATAAAATTCGCGCATGACAGAGTCGGCAATTTGCAATTTTGATTTCCCTTCGTAAAGTAAATTCAGGGCACGCAAATTGGTTTTAGGGGCATGAAAGAGTGATGTATCGCTCAGCATCAAGGACCGCTTCATAAAGAATAGCGCCGTATCAGCAAAGAGTCTGGAACTGTCTACCGAATTGATGAATGTTGTAAATTTTGTGTAATAATAGCCCTCTTCAGCATAGCGCGCTGCGGCAATTGCAGCGTTTTTCGCCTTTGCGTTATCAAAGTAATTGCGCTCTATAAAATCTTGCCCGCTGAGCAAGAGCATAAACGCAGAAAAAAGGACGGTCAGGCCTAAGGATTTCATCTGATTGGTGAATCAATCACAATTGTACGCTCAAAAATACAACTATTCCAATGCAATCGACTATGGTTTTCAACAATGGATTCATGACAAATCGGGCAGAAAGCAATTGATTATTCAATCAAAAAGGCCAGATTTGATACTGTGAAAAAATGTCTTCTACTTTCGGCCGTCCTCCTTCCTTTAATCATGAGTGCGGGAGGCCCTCTAAACCAGGATCCATGGGTCAAGGCTTATAGAGAGCACCTTGCTTCTTCGCAACTTTTGCTTCAAGATGAAACTGAGGAAAGCGGCCTAGGTCCTTTCTTTGATGGCTTTTCTGTTGGCGCCAGCGCCGGGTTAGCGCTATTTCATGGTAGCTTGGCAGACTATGACATGTTTGCTCCCCTTGATGAATTTGACACTTACTACAAATTCGGGTGGAGAGTTTATGCGGAGAAGAAATTCGATTTCGGCTTAGGAGCCAAATTGGAATTTGAACAAGGAACCTTGGGTGGTGGTAGATTAATTGGAAAGGAGAGTTTGCCGCTGGACTTCGAATCGGAGTTTTCGACGGTCAACTTAAAAGCAACTTACGACATTCTTAATCAACTCTTTGGAGAGGGAAAAGAATTGGATGATTACAAGTTTTATCTGAACGCTGAAATCGGCATAGGGCTCACTTTTTTTCGTTCCATTTCCACATGGCGACCTGTAGGCACGCAGCAAGGAGAAATTCGCGATTACGTGGGCTACACGGTGGTCGATGAAAATCCACCTACACAGCGATACACCCTCGATGACAAAACATCGCCTGCCGTAGCGCTTAATATTCCCGTAGGTTTTACCGCAGGATATCGCATCAATCATAAGACGGATGTTACCTTCAGTTACGTGCTAAATAATCTCGCTACCGACAGGCTTGATAGTTGGGATCGCGACTTCTCGGCTAACGATAAGTATTCATATTTTGGTGTAGGCCTTCGATACAATTTCAATCGGACCAAAGACCAATATCCCGAGAAAAAGGTAAAAGAGGAAAAAGAGCCGAAAGATAAAAAGTGGAGTCTTTTCGGTTCAAAGAAAGATGATGTAGAACCTAATGAGGTTTCGCTCGATGGACCGATTGAATCGAGACAGTCAAACCCGATTACTCCCGATCAATCAGACGAACAGTTAAATGACATTAAGATGAAAATGTTTGAGCTTCAGCTAAAGCTGTTTGAAATGCAATACCTTCTGGATGGCGGCGAAGAATCCAACACTCCTCCTTCTGCCCCAACCCCTGCTTCACCGAACAACAATTGATCAAAAACCAATTCGGAATCCTCCTTCTCCTGATATGACCTGCCCTGAAATAAATTCAGGTGTGTAAGCTTCATTTCCTTCAGAATCCAAATACAGCATCTCCAGGAAGACTACAGCCCCATTAAGTACTTCCCACTCCGCTGAAAAGCTCGCACCTGTTTGAGCCCAATCCACCGTTTTCAAAAACTCAAGCCCCGTCACATTGGCATTTCCGTTGATAATCTCGTAGACGTGCGGTTCACCCTTTCGAGCGTACCATAGCCCCACTTTCAATCGAAGGTTCTTCAAAGGAATGTATTCAATCGCACCATAAATCTCATCGGCATTCTCACCCAGATAATGTCCCAAATTGTACTGATTGGAAGCAAATGTGGTTGACTCGATTTGATGACGGTATGTCCACGGATTGGTCCGCGTATACTCTCCACTCAAGTGTACATTCGGTAAGGCATTAAACCAGGTCCCACCAAGCTTTAAACTCATGATATTGGTGTGGTTATCCGAATCCCAAAAATTGCTCAGGCTCACCTCATCCACAAAAAGAGATGCGTACAGGTGAAGGTTCTTAATCGCTCTCGCACTTACGTCAAAAAAGAGTTGCGCATTTTGCCCCAGCTCATTACTTCCCGTTCCCGAGTAGGTATGGTCGGCCGACTTGAAAAACATGAACGGAATGAAGTAAACGGGATTCAAGCCATTATCGCTGTATACAATGGAATTACCAAAAGTGAAGTCGACATCCCATTTAGATTTAATCGTGAGGTAATTGGCTGCGATATTCTTGTTGGTGTAGACACGTCGATTGCCGTTAGGGGTCAAGTAAGTTCTGGCACTATCCAGTTCTTCCGACACCAACCAGCCGTGGATGTATTGGAACTCCAACCATTCTACCGGATAAAGTCGGTAGTTCAACATGGCATAAGAAGGTGCCTTACCCGAAAAGATGTTGGCATGGCGAACCGTGTTTCCCCAAATCAATCGGTCTTTCATAACGGCCACATCTCCCCACTTCCATTGATAGCTTATCCCACCGATCGCCTCGTTAAAATCACTTCGGTTCTCAGCCGAAATGGACTTATAATTCTCGCCTTGTCGGGTGGTCAGGTATTGAGGTGCCGCAAGAACTTCCGATACATTGTTATCACGCAAAGATCCGTAAAAGCCGAAATTACCCGCTGAGGCAAAAAACTCTCCTCCTATCCTACGCCAAATCCTCGAGCCGTTTTCGTTTATCATCACCGAACCACCGAGAATCGGATTAACGGTCAGCTCAAATGTAGAATCACTGTAAAAGAAAAGGTCGCGTCTTCGATCCCAGTCTTTTCCTACCCGAAGTTCCTTCCCGTAGTCTTTGAGAAAAAAATCGAGTTGCTCTACCTGCCTGGTGTTTAGTTGATCTTTTTGACTCTCCACTTCGCTCAGCCAGTTGGCTATCTGTTTTCGGCTGTAAGGCTTGGCAAAACTATTTAATGAGATATGATCGGCAGCAGCCAACTCATCCAAAAAGCGATAAACCGAATTGCCGGAAGGCTCATAAACGGTTTGGGCAGCCAGGAATTCAACTGCGATAAAAAAAGTAATAGTCAGGAGAGATTTTGCCATCAATGGCTGCGTGCTTTTTTCAGCAGGATATTGGAAAAAGCCTTGAGACAAATGTTCAAATCAGTCGAAAAGGGATCTTGAAAATACGCTTTCATGTACCTTGATTCCGACTCCATAATTTCATCGAGCGTATTGGGCATGTCGGCGTAAAATGGCGGGATGAGTCCCGGCTTACCTTTTACACGGAGTACTTTGTGTTCAGTGGAGTATAAGCTCAGGTAATGCTCACTGAGCGGTCTTACTCCGACAAGCTTTAAGTCGCCTCTGAGAATATTGTAGATCATAGGAATTTCATCAATCCAAAACTTCCGCATCCACCGTCCCCATTTGGTGATTCTGAAATCATCAGCAAACTTCCCCCCTTCTTGCAAATTATTTTGCTCAAAGACATAGGACTGGATGTACTGCGCATAGGGATGCATGGTTCTGAACTTATATACGGTAATCGGTTGCCCTCGAAAACCAATGCGCTTGATGCGAAGCAACAATCCCGTGCTGGGCTCAGCTTCTTCAAGCGGCTCTGATACTTTTTTCACTTTAAAATAAAGCTTCCCGTATATTTCCTCCGTTTCTTCAATTTGAAAGCCGCAATAAACCAAACGACCGAGCACTTCAGATTTTGACAAAGCCCGATTTCGTCCACCTGTCAGAATAAAATAAACCTTCTTGGTAAACTTGAACTTTGGGAAAATGCGCTTGAAAATAAAGTCAGAGCAGTAGTAACCAAAATTCACTACAGGCGGGAATTTACGGAAAAGTCTTTCTTTCCGCTGTTCGAGCGTTTCTACACAACCCACAAAGGTTCCACCGTGCTTCAGCTTCTGATTCACCAATCGAAAAAATCGATTGATGCCTTGAATATCGTTCACACGATGAAGATTCAGAAAATTATCCAGACTTGTGTGCGCATGCTTCTCGACATTGAAGTGATCTGAAACCTTTACTACTTCCGTCTTCGTATCTCGGTTTTCCAGCAATGGAGCGACAAAACTCAATAGCCGACTTCCCGATATGCCTCTTACAACTTTCTGTTTACCTGCAACATCCTCCATAGGTCTTCGGTGGTTGATTTCACCGAAAATACCGTGACACGCGGCTGATGCAACTACGCTCTGAAATACTTATAAACAACTATTCGTGGGTTCTCACCACCTCGTCGAATACCTCGATCCACCTTTTTGTAACGTCGATGGTCGCCTCTAGCATTTCAGCTCGCTTTTGAGCAAAAAGCTCCTTTAAATTCGAGTTGTCAGTCCACTCTACTACAGTTTTCAAAAGCAAGTCGGACTCAGACGTTTTAATACCCTTGGTCAATTGGTACTTATGCTCGAGCTCTTCCAGGTAACTCAGTTCACCGACAAAATCATTAAAGCGGATCGATGGAACTCCCAGTACGGCTGCCTCTGCGGCCATCGTTTGGGAATCGCCGATGTAGAGATCGGCGAAAGCCATGGCGTGATGCATTGCAGAAGGATGAATCGGCAACCGGTACAATTCCAAATCCATCGATAATTCTCTTTCAGAGGTAATGAACACATTGCCTTTTGGCTCCAATAATTCAATCAGCTTATGAGCCATTTCATTGTTTATTCCACTTCGGCCGGTATCGTGATGTGCAGTCAAGTTGGCAAACCTGAGTATGCTATAGTTTCCCGTTTCGCGCATTTCTATGGGAAGCATGCGGCGATCGGGGGTAAAATAATCAGGGTGCAAATAGGCTAGCTCATGGTATCCCTCGTAACCGATTTTTTTTTCGTTGGCCGGAGATTGATCGCAGCAGTTCGGAGCCAGAATTTTCGTGGCATGCGGAAAGGCATATTTCGCCATCAAGGGAATGGCCCGACTATCATCTTCGTTTACCACGACTGAGGGTATCTTTAATATCCTGCCTACATGTGTTATTCCCAAGTCGGTTCCGGCCATAAGGTCTGGCTTAAATTTGCGAACCAACCTTAAGAGTTTTGCCTCACGTTTTAGAATATTCAAGGTCAGGTTCAATTTCCCACCTTTCTTGCGCGACGGCCATTTCACTACCCTCCAGTCTTCCCCATCTATCAAATCAAATAATACGTCCTTCCCTCGGGCCACAACCAAAATTTCGTCACCTCTTTCCTCGAGAATGCGGATGCAGTGCTTAAAATTATGATAGTGGGCAGGATGCCCCATATAGAATAAAAAACGGCTCATTACCGTAAAGGAATTTTCTGCTTTCGCTCAGGCTTCTCTTCGGGCTGCTTGGCATTGATTACTTCGCTCATGGCAAGATGCATCCAAGCATTGCCCCAGCGCATATATGAAGTTCGATCCGTCACGTTCTTATGTTTCCGGTAATAAAAATAGCCTTTTGTATCCCGAAAATTGTCCAAAGTGTAGAGCAAAACGGATTTTGCCAAATCTTCTGCTCTTCGTCCTGCAGTATGGTTGTAGAATTTCACGGCAGAGATAATGCCTTGTGCTTGGTGGTGAATATCGGTAGGATAGCTACCGGGCAGCCTCCATAACGCCCTACCCTTTGAGCTGAATTGCTCATCGCGGTAAAACTCCATTCCTTCCTGCAAGGCCTTTTCTACAGAATCGGGGAAGTAATTCAAAGACTGCGCGATGGAGAGGATGGAATCCAATACAAAACCTTGATGAAAATCGATCTGAACCCGCTGCTTTCCCGTCTCCAAGTTTTCACTGTAGTTCCAGCTGCCGTCGCTTTTCTGTCTGGAAACTACCGTATCCAAAGCACGTCTGGCAATATCAGCATACGAGGCTTGACCATTATGAGCGTAGCAAAGAGCGTAGGTCTGCGCCGCCAGCAAGGATGCATTATAGCAAAAATCAGGCTTGACCGTGCTATAGCTAATGGCATAAAAATCATCCTTAACCGTGTGGTGAAGTGCATCCGATATAAAAAGACAGATTTTATCCATGGCTTCAAGCGCACGCTTATCACCGTATTGTCGATAGTAAGCGTCGAGGCCTTGAGCGATAAACCCGCTTACCACGGAAGTAGGAGACCATTCAGGCAGATACTTTTCAGGACTTGCCCAAGGAAAAGGGTAACCCCATGACATGCCGGGGTAATCAGGCGTTTGCAGTTCCAAGAGCTTTTCGAAAAGCCCTTTACACCTCTCCTCGTTTTCTTTGCTTGCGGGCATGAGGCTATACGACTTCAAGAAAAGGCCCAATGCCTTCGGATTCCACTGTTTGGGTACAGCAAAAAGTCGGCGAAGATTAATGGGGTTTCGCTTAAAAAGCTGAATGGCTAATATGGGGGGCCACTTACCCAATTTATTGAATGGAAAAGGACTCAGTAAAATATCGTAAGGATCGTAACCCTTGTATTTGCGCTTAACGCAATACTGATCGAGCTGGTGAAAAGCGCGCTTTACGCGAATCAGTTCGCTTTGGGTGAAGTCCATCTGCGTTCGTATTCATCGATGAAAATCTGCTTACCTCCCTCACGCACCGACTCCATCAAAGCAAAGGTGACCAGCGTAGAATGAAATACTTCATCCATAGAGATGGGAAAAGGCTTGCCTTGTTTTAATGCATCCGCTACAAGCTCCATTTCGGCGGCATGTCCCTTGTCTTGCTTGGGCAGTTTATTTCTGTTGGTACTCTTGCCAAAATAGCTGACTTTTCTAAAGTCATCGATTACCGCAGAAAAACCTCCCGTGGAAACTTCGATATGCTCCTTTGGCAGGGCTTTGTTTCCATTACTCATGTAGACCAAGCTCGCGATGGAGCCATCGGCGAAAGCCAGGTTAGCGGTGAAGGAATCAAAGTTTTGTGGCTCTGCACCCATAGGTACTGCCGAAACGGAAACCGCTTTGGTGCCGGCCACAAAAAAACAGAGATCTACAAAATGACATGCCTCTCCCAAAATTCTCCCTCCACCTACTTCCGGGTCGTGCACCCAATGGTCATTCGGTTGATAGCCGGCATTCACGCGGTACTGAATCACTTTTGGCAATTCTAACGAAAGCTTCTTTTTTAATTCAATTACAGCAGGTGCAAAGCGCCGATTGAAACCAACCATTACGTCGGCTCCAATATTCGACCTTACTCGCTCTTTAATCTCGGTGAGCTCTTGTGGTTTTAGACAAAGGGGTTTTTCAATAAAAACGCGCTTCCCGTTTTTCAGAGCTTTTAACGTCAGCTCGGCATGGCTATCGTGTCGAGTAGCGATAACGACAGCACCGGCCCGATCGTTTTCAATCAGCGCATCGGCATCGGCGAAAGCTTGGTCAAACTCAAATTTGCGCTTAGCGTTCTCTGCCGAATGCGGCCGTTTGGTCGCCACAGCCGAAAGGTGAATCTTATCTTTCAGATTCGGCAAAAGAAAATTTCCAGCGAAGGAACCCGCTCCGATGAAGGAGACAGAATCTATTTTCAAGCCCCCTTCTTGGTTGGCCTCGTTTTGTTCGATCTTAATCTCTTTTGCCTGATCGTATTCCAGGAGCACACCCATTTTGGACTCAGCTCCGTCAACGATTAAATCAAAGGCTTTTTTTGCCTCAGCAAAAGGGAATTTATGGGAGATCAAATCCGAAATGTTCAGAGCTCCCGAACCCAACAAATGGACAAAGGCTTGCATATTACGGTTCTCAGTCCAGCGAACCTGACCGATGGGATAATCCAGTCCTTTCTCTTCGTAATTGGCATCATAGCGGCCGGGGCCGTAAGATGTGCTCATCAATAGTTCGAGTTCCTTTCGGTAATAATTCTTTCGGCTAAATCCGGTAGGCACGGCTCCGACGATCACCACCTTCCCGTGGGTACGGCAAATTTCACCTGCAAGCTCTACAGGGTCAGTGGACGAAGTCGCAGCGGTGATGATCACCGAATCTACACCGTTTCCATTGGAAAATTTCTTGATGCGTTCTTCAATCAGTTCATCGCTGCGTAGCGCTGCTTCTTCAGCTCCTGAATTTACGGCAAGTTCGATTAACGCTTCTTTCAAATCAATTCCGAAGGATTTGACCCCCGCCGCTTTTAAGAGACGAATGGTCAACTGACCGATCAAGCCAAGTCCGATGACGGCACAATTCTCTCCCAGCTTCAAGTCAGCACGACGGATGCCTTGCATGGCAATGGCCCCGATGGTGGTGAAGGCCGCTTGATCGAGGGCGGTCTTTGGATTGAGCTTCACGCAAAGATTCTTTGGGACACATACGAGTTCGGCGTGAGAAGCGGAAGCTCCCCCACAGGCGACTCGATCGCCCGGCTTGAACTCAGAAACACCGGTACCGACGGACACAACCTCTCCTGAAAGGGAATACCCGAGTGGCTGAAGCGACTCCAGCTTGTTCATCACCAACTTGTAAGTCTCGGCCACTCCGTAAGTCTGAGCTGCCTTGACCACTTTGGCCACTTCTTCCTTCCGCGATTTGGCTTTGGCCACATAGCCCTTGCGGGCATCGCTCACTGTCTTGCCTTCCGTGCCCGTGCTGATCGCCGAAAATGCCGTGCGCACCAGCACCTCACCCTTTCCGGGAATGGGATTGGGGAGAGTGGCAATTTCCATATCGCCTTTTTTGAGGCTTTGTACTAATTGGTCCAAGCAGAATTGATTTGACTAACAAATGTACTCGCCACGATGCGGAATAACATATTGTGAGACCCCGTGTTTTCCACAAGTTTTCCATCGCTCAAACATTCGATTTCTTTAGTATTTTGACGAAAAATTTAGCGGCATGGGATCAAGTTCAGAAAAAATCAGAACGGTATTGGGATTGGTCATGGTAATCCTGTTGGTGTTTATCACTAATAGACTTGACCAAAAGCATTTTGAAGAAGTGCAAGACAAACTGAGCTCCATTTACTACGACCGCGTGGTGGCGCAGGATTACCTATTCGATCTAAGTAGTATTTTTCACGACCGCCAAATGCGCATGGCTAAACTTGAAATTTTGAATTTTAATAACGATCAGGAAATTGAGACCTTGATCGAGAAATTCGAAGAAACGTCCCTGACGAGGAAAGAAAAAGAGCTCTTCGAAAGATTGAAAGAAAATGTAAATGATTTAAAAGCCTTGGGTAATACCACAGGTCAGGGAGCTGCAGCTCAAGCGACTTTGGACAGAATTGAAATACTATTGGCAGACCTCTCCGATATACAACTGAAAGAAAGCAAGAGTCTGAAAATTCAAGGGCAAGACTCGTTGGACAGCAGTAAGCTCATGTCTAATATGGAAATGGGGATAATTATTCTTTTCGGAATTGTGTTGCAGTTTGCACTGTTTTCAGGCGGGAAGAAGAAAAGGGTAAAAGGATGACCAAAGGATAAATTCGTTCAATTATCCTAAACTTTCCATGGAAGAGTATTAATCTTTCCA
>JGI12048J13642_10002806_pt1 | contig 13843 bp, 13 predicted proteins | sample ElkSlonscriptome_16_FD_13642 | JGI IMG/M metagenome (IMG submission 13642) | reverse complement strand
CCCACCCGCCATCACCCCCCTCGCCGTCCCCCCCGCCGCCGCTCCCGAACGACCCGCCCAATTCCCGATCGAGACGGACCAACCGACGACGCACGCCCGCCGGCAACGCCTCCAGCACGCTCAAACCCCACAACAACCCCGCCTCAAGACCCAACGCAGACTCGATCCGACCAAGCAACTCCGGCGACGCCCGCACTCCGCCACGACCACGCTCGACCTGCGACAGGTGCCCCTTCGTGCAACCTGACAGCTCCGCCAGCCGCGTCAGCGTCAGCCCGCGCGACACACGAACTCGCCTGATCGTTCTGCCGACCGCTGACATCGTCCACCGCCGTGCGCTACTTCGCGGACATCCAACAACAACCCTTGAATCCGGTTTTACTCTGTATCAAACTGACCCAACAAGTTCGACATCCACCATACATAAGTTTGTGGGAACGAGATGAATACGCACACAGACCCGTGGCGCCGCACCGACGGCAAGACAATCCGAACGCCCCACCCCGACCTCGCCGCCGACCTCCGACGCAAAAGAGGACGAGAACTCGCCGACTTCGTACTCGCCTGCGCCGACTGGGCCACGCCGGAAGACCGACAGCTCCTCAAAGCCGTCTACGCCGACAACATGAACGCCGTCCAGATCGCCAGACTCTCCGGCTCCGCGCCACGCGCCGTCAGACGACGCGTCCGAAAGATCATCCAACGCTTCCTCGACCCACGCTTCGCCTACGTCATGCAACACCGACACCTCTGGAACACCACCAGACGACGCGTCGCCACCGCATGCGTCCTCCAAGGCCGAACGCTCCGCGGCGCCGCGCGACACCTCGACTCCTCCCTCCACACCGTCCGCAAAGAAATGCACGCCGTCGAAGCGCTCTTCCAAGCCCACGCCCTCGCCGCCGAACGACCCAAGCGGCCCCGAACCGACCACGACCGCCCCGCCGAACCCGGCCCCATCCAACTTCACGACGACGCCCACAAAACGCCCACGCTCCGCCTGCGTCAACTCGACGAGGACGAAGCCGACCGCCAATCCCGACGCGATCGCGCGACCAGCCGGCTCGTCGCTTCGCCGAACACCACCGCCTCCCGATGGGCCCCGCGCAAGGAACACTGACCCCACCTCGTCCGCAACGCGCCGACGACGCCACAAGACCCGGCACGCAAAACACACCCCGGACCCGTTCGCACAGGATCAGAGAGAACGCGACACGGAACACCGGAACCATGAACGCTCTCCGCATCCACCGCACCGCTTATCGGCCTCAAGACGACGCGCACCACCCCCACACGCCCCGCGCCAGACAAGCCGCCGCCTCGCTCGGCGCCACCCTCGAACGCCCTTCGCCACATGCCGAGCAAAACGAACCCGCCCACGTTCCGCTCCAACCCGGACGCGTCACCCTCCTCCTCGGACCCTCCGGCGCCGGCAAGTCCACCATCCTCCGAGACCTCCAACGCGCCGCGCTCATCCTCGGCATGAACGTCGTCCTCGACGCTCCCCAACACCCGTCAAATCAACGCGCCGAACACACCGCCGCCGCAGCCGACGACGACATCGATTCTCCGCAACACGACCCCGCCGCGCACCACGCAAACGACCCGAACCCCCACAACGACACCGATACCGAGACGCACGACACAGCAGATCACCACGACGCGATCGCCCCCGACGGCGCACGCGCAAGCGATCGACTCCGACCCGATACCCACCCGACCGACTCTCACACCAACCCACCCGCCGTGCCGGGCCCCGCCGAACATCCCGGCCCCGAACGCGACCACGTCGATCGGCGCCACGCCGCGACCCTCCCCGCCGACGTCACCGCGCGACTCGCCCTCGATCGACCCGCCGTCGATCTCCTCGCCCACTCCACAGACCACGCCATGAACCGACTCGCCGCGCTCGGACTCGGCGAACTCCACACCTTCGTCAACCGACCCTCCCAACTCTCCACCGGTCAGCTCGCCAGACTCCGACTCGCCCTCGCCTGCGACGTCCTCGAATCCGAATCAGACCGCGATCGCCCTATAAATGCAGACTCAAACGCGCTCGCAGGCGCCACGCCACCGGTCGGCTCGCTCCTCCTCCTCGACGAGTTCGCCGCCAACCTCGATCGGCACACCGCCCGCTCCGTCGCCGCCGCCTTCGCCAAACGACTCGCCGCCCTCGACCTCCGACTCGCCGCCGGCGCCGCCGCCGTCGTCGTCACCCCCAACGAATCCATCGCTCCGCTCCTCAACCCCGCACACGCCCTCCGGCTCGACGCCGCCGGCCGCCTCAAAGCCGAAAAACCGCCGCGCGCCCCCAACGCCGCCCGATCCGAAGCACGCCCGCGCCGCGTCTCCCCAGCCGTCCGACACGACGCCGTCGGCGATCCGTTCACCATCGCTCCCGACGACCGCGACGCCTACCGCACCCTCGCCCCGCTCCACTACCGACCGGGCCATCCCGCCACCATCGTCAAAGTCCTCTCCGCGCGCGTCCACGACGAGCCGCCGCGCCGGCTCACCCGCGCGGCCCACCGCCGCGGCGCCCTCGCCGCCGCCCTCGTCGTCTCCATGCCCACGCTCAACGCCGCCTGGCGCTCCCTCGCCTGGGGCGACGCTTTCACGCGCACCAACACCACCGCCGGCGCCGAGCGACTCAACCGACACCTCCGCTGCATCTCCCGCGTCATCGTCGACCCCCGCTTCCGCTCGCGCGGTCTCGCCTCCGCGCTCGTCCGCGCCTATCTCGACGACCCGCTCACGCCCTGCACCGAAGCGCTCGCCGCCATGGGCCGCGCCTGTCCTTTCTTCGAACGCGCCGGCATGACGCCCTACCACCTCGCGCCCACGCCGCGCGACGCGCGTCTGCTCGACCTCTTCGCCCAACTCGGCGCCGAACGCGACCGACTCGCCACCCCGCGCCGCGCCTGGCGCGAACTGCTCGACGCCGCCGACCGATCCTTCGGCGACGCCGGCCGAGCGACCCTCGAACGCGAACTCCGCCGCTGGGCCGGCGACTCGCGCAACACCGTCAAACTCGCCCGCGCCCCAGCCGAGACCATCTTTCTCGCCGCCGCTCCGGCGGTCATCGCCACCCCGGTCGCCTACGCCCACGCCTCGCCCAAGCGCCGCCGCGCCCCGCCGGCTGACGCGCCGTGATCGCACGCCGCGGGCCGACGACCGCGTGGCGCGCGCATGAAGCGTTCGCCGGGATCAAGAGAGAGCGAGAGAGCGAGAGAGCGAGAGAGCGAGAGAGCGAGAGAGAGAGAGAGAGAGAGAGAGAGAGAGAGAGAGAGCATCGACCGACCGACAGCGCACGGAGGCTGGAGAAGGTTGGGAGATCCGACCGGATGCCGACATCCACGAACCGTAAGTGCCGGAGCGCCGGCCGAAGCTCGGGCGATCCTGCGCGCTCATCGCGCCGATCGACCCCATCGACCAAACGCGGCGCGTCGCGCGGCACGGCCGACCAACCGCGCCGATCCGCCGGCGCGCCGCGCGAACCGAAGCCGGCGGTGCGCGACGCGGCCGCGCTGCCGCACGCGCTGACCGTGTTCCTCACGGGCGCCGAGCGGGCCGCGGTGCTCGGGGCGCTGCGTCCGCACGGCCGCGACCGCCGGACCGCCCTGCTCGCCGCGCTCGGCCTCACGCCGGGCGATCGGGCGCCTTCGCCCGGCGACACGACCCGTCCGAACGTTCAGAACGACATCAATACGGAAGGTGCGCACCGCCATGGATGAATCTAAGAACATGCCGAATCCGCCCGCATCGGGCGCGCAAGAACCGGAAGGCGACCGGGCGTTGGTGATGCTGTTCGGCGCGATCGAGTGGGCCATGCGATCGGGGGCGAGGTCGGGCGGGGCGACGGGGCCGCGCTCGGCGGCGGCGGGCCTGCCGGGCAGCGGCTCGGGCGGGCTGGCCGCGCTGGCGGGTCGGCACGGCATGAGCCTGGAGGCGTTTCTCCGCTGGGCCGCGGGCGCGCGGGCCTCGGAACTGGCCGAGGCGCTGGAGGTGTTCCACAGCCGGATGACGCGCTCGCTGGCTCAGCAGGCGTGCATGAAGGCGGCGTCGCGTCTGGCGATGCGGCACGAATCGGGCGGGATCGACGCGGACGAGGCCGACGACGCGGCGGCGGAGCTGTTGCGGATCGCCGAGCCGGACAAGCTGGACCTGGACATCGTCAAGGCGTTGATGCCGCATCTGGGTCGCGTGGCATTCGCGGCGTTGGCGGCGAAGGCGGCCGGCGAAGACGACAAAGCGGTCGCCGAGGCGGAGGCGAGGGCCGAGGCCGACGGCCCGGCGCCGAGCAAGGCGGAGATCGCTCGCGTGTGCTCGATGCTGGAGGCGTTGGGCGAGAAGCGCCGCGACCGGAGCGCCGGGGGCGGCGCGGGTGGCGGCGGCGGCGACGGGGCGGGTGGCGGCGGGGCGAGCGGGGGCGGGGAGCGGACGGGCGCCGGGGGCGTTGCGGGAGGTGCGGCGTGAACTCGATGCATGGAAAGGACGGATCAAACGCCGGCAGCGGTTGGGGCGTGGAGGTGCCGGTGTCGGTGCGGCGGAGCCTGACGGCGGTGCGGCCCGAGTCGCCCGCGCAGTTGCACGCGTGGCTGCGGGTGGCGCTGGGGATCGTGACGCCGCGCGAGCCGCTGGTCGGGGGGCATTGCTCGCCGTTCGATTATTTGTGTCATGCGTTTTTCGAGCCGACGGAGGCGAAGATGCGTGCGGGGTCGGCGCCGCCGCGGGACGCGGTGATCTGGGCGGCGCGGGGGGCGGGCAAGACGTTCTACGCGGCGGTGGCGACGGCGTTAGACCTGATCTTCAAGCCGGGGGTGGAGGTGCGCATTCTGGGCGGCTCGTTGGATCAGTCGCGGCGGATGCACGAGCATCTCAAGGCGCTGTTCGAGCGCGACGAGTTGGCGGGTCTGCTGTCGGCGGAGGTGAGCAAGCCGCTGACCGAGCGGCGGGTGCTGCTGGCGAACGGCTCGCGGGCGGAGGTGCTGTCGCAGTCGCACACGTCGGTGCGCGGCACGCGGCCGCACAAGCTGCGCTGCGACGAAGTGGACCTGTTCGACGAAGACGTCTGGCACGCGGCGCAGTACACGACGCGGTCGGAAGAACTCGGCGGGCGGATGGTGTGGGGCGCGGTGGAGGCGCTCTCGACGTGGCATCGGGTCGATGGAGTGATGGGGCGGCTCATCGGAAGCGACGACGCGACGGAGCGACGGAGCGACGAAGGGGAACGGGAGCGAGACGAAGAGACGGAGAGACAAAGAGACGGAGTGAGGCGAGAGGCGCGCGGGCGGGCGGTGTTTCGGTGGTCGGTCATAGACGTCTTGGAGCGGTGCGGGGAGGAGCGGGCGTGCGACGGGTGCGGGTTGTGGGACGAGTGCCGGGGGGCGGCGAAGGGGGTGGACCCCGAGGAGCCTGGGCATGTGTCGGTGGCGGACGCGTTGACGCTGAAGGGTCGTTCGCCGGCGGAGCATTGGGGGACGGAGATGCTGTGCGAGCCGCCGCGCGAGCGGGGGGCGGGTGAGTTGGCGGTGTTGCCGGAGTTCGACGAGGCGCGGCACGTTCGGCGCGCCTGGCCGTCGCTTCGCGACCCGGTGCTGGTGGCGGGGATGGACTTCGGGCTGCGTTCGCCGACGGTGGTGGTGTTCGCGGTGACGGAGCGTTCGGAGACGTTCCGGGTGATCAAGCGCGGCACGCGCGGCGGTTCGGACGCGGGCGCGGCGGCCGAGGACTCGCTTCGGAGGCGAGCGCCGGTGCATGTGATCGGTGAGTACGCGGCAAGCGATGTGCTGCTGCCGGCGCATGTGCTGGCGTTGCGTCGTCACCCGGCGCTGGACGCCGTGCCGGGCGGGGAGGGATTGGCGTGGGTAGCGGTGGACCCAGCGGGCAGCCAGCGGAACGACCAGACGGGCGTATCGCCGATCCAGATGCTGGCCGAGAGCGGGCTGACGGTGCGGCATCAGCGGACGCTGGTGGACGACGGCGTGCGGCTGGTACGGTCGCGATTGATCGAGGAAGCGGCGGCGGAGCGAACGCGAGACGGGGGCGAGCGTTGCGGGGAGCGGGGCACGGGGTCGGGCGAAAGGCACCGCCCGCTGCTGACGGTGGACCCGCGGTGCGTGGAGCTGATCCGCTCGATGCGGTCGTACCGGTACGACCGGGCGACCGGGAAGCCGGTGAAGGACGGCCCGGACCATGCGGTGGATGCGCTGCGGTATTTGTTGGTGGTGCTGGAGAAGGGAGGGAAGACGGAGGTGGTGGAGTGAGCGGGGGAGAGACGAAGAGACGAAGTGACGAAGAGAAGAAGTGAGCGAGGCGCGGCGGGGCCAGAGGAGATCAGGTTCATTCGAAGATGAACAGCCACAGTAATGGAGCGACTTGCGCTCCGGTCGAGAGCGAGCCGATCAGCCAGCGTCGACGAATTGAGCATCTGAGGAACGCGGTGCGCCAGATCAGCAAGGCTGGCAGCGTGAGCGCGGCGACGACACCCGGGATGATGGTGGCGAGCATGCTCTGGTCCCAATAGAAGGACCGTGGGTCGACGAGCAGGCTCACAAGGAGGAAGGTGCAAAAGGTGATGTTGAATCCGCCCGGTATGGCGGTTCCGAGGAGGGCGGCGATCCAGGCGCCGAGGAGCGGTTTAGCGGACTTGACGGCGAGTTGGAGTTCGAGGCCGCACTCGGGACAGCGGTCGGTGGTGAGGTCGCGCAGGCTGTAGTGACAGCGCGGGCAGGAGGCGTCGCGCTCGGCGAGGAAGGTGATGAGGAGTGGATCGGTCATCGGCTCACCTGCGGGTCGCGGAGAAGCGAGGCGACGGCGCAGGACGGTCGGAGCGCGGTACGGTCTCTAAATTCAACCCGGTCGGCCAAATAGTTGCGACACCTGCGAAACAAAAGACTCATCTCTGCATGGCGTCATGGATCTCGCGCCTTAATTGGTCAATGATTGCCGCCTCTCCGGCCTGTTCAGGACGCGCGCCACTACTGCAGACCGACCACTTACCGTCCGGGAGTTGCGCAAGCTGCAAAGTACCCGTACGAAAGCATAATTCCTCAAACTCGAGCATATTCTTCGCCACCTTTTCTTTCTTTTTCGACATCGCAGTTCTTTCTCCACAGGGCAGCAATTGCCAAGCTACTCACGACCGCAAGACGATCGTTCAAAAAAATGAGGGTTCATGTTACGATCAAAATAATGCTTCCGATTCATCCAGATGAATCCATCACCCTTTGTGATTACCGCGACATCGACAGCACCGCCAACCGTTTCGATATCCATTGAGATTCGGCGACGAAGCGCGGTCGTTTTCACAAGCGATTCTGCAAGCCCAGCCAATTCATCTATTGGCAAATACTGGACAGCATCCAAGATAGGCTGGGTCATCTGATTCTGCTGCCACTCCTGCATGTCCCGCTCGGCATGATCAAGAAGAGACTGCCCCGCTTTTTCTAATGCAGCGCGGAACGCAGAGGCTTGCGCAAAACTACTGTTCGCCAACTCACTGACGACCACATCAGATAAACTCGATACCATCCGCTTGATTCGCGCGCTCGCTTCGTCTCGGTAACGCGGATGCACACCTTCCATCCAATGCCGAACGATGTCATCTTGCGCAAACGGTGCGATTACTGCGTTGTGATTCCGAGAGAGTTGGCTGGAACTCCTTCGACGCAACCGGAGAAACTCTCCCACTCGCGACCGAACGTGTACATCGACCAGCGTCGGGAATAGATCCGTCGCACCGAAGCCTGCGAACACGATCCCCGTAAAGCCACTGGATGGAGTATGGCGGATTGCCATCTCATGGGCGATCTCGACGAGCGTCCTTACGACCGCACTAGACACCAAGTCGTCGGTGAACACGCTGCCCGCAATGTCGGAGACCACCCTCTTGAAGCGGGCCGACTTGATTTCGCCAAATCGCCAATGCGGCTTCGCAGACTCAAATAGCGGACACCTTTGAAACTGTGACTTACAATCCTCTAAAATCTCTAATAATCGCTTTGACGCTTGTCTGGCCTCGATCTCGGCCGACGAGACCTTGAATGTTTCCGCTGCCCAATCGATCAACAGCTGTTTCGCATGTAGAGCGATCCCACCCAGCTCTGAGTAGAACTCATCTAAAGTCGAGCTGGGGAGATGTGAATGCTCCTCTACAAAAGCCAGGAAATCTTCCGCGTGCTCTTGCAAGGTACCAAAGCGATAATCGCCGTATTTCTGACGGTATTCCTTTATGAGCGTCTCCCAAGGAACGCCCGATATCGCAGCGGCATTGTAGATCATCAAGCCTACGGGCTGGGCGTGGGAAAGACGGAACAGCTTGTTGGCAGAGTTGTAAACTTTCTGTCCGTGTGCGTGTTCGATCGTAGCTGCACTGTCAGCGGCGAGGGCGACTCCAAGCGGGTTTGCAACGACGATCTCAGCGGTCATGATCTGCGTCTCCTGAAGCGCAGTAGTGTATCGGAGTCCCCGATTCAAAGCCAAGGGGTCCCCAGCCACGTCCCGGAGTGGATTGACCGGGTGGACGGGCTTGGTCGGCGTGAACCGCTACCATTGGGGTCCGTGGCGGTCTGCGGTGGGGCGTGGTGTGGGCCGCGTCTTTGGGCGGTGTTTGTCCGGTCTCAGTTCAGGGTGTGTCCATGCCGAGCATCACGATCGACGGGAAGCGTTGCGATTTCGAGCAGGGGAAGACGATCCTGCAGGTGGCGAACGCGCACGGGATCGAGATCCCGCAGTACTGCTACCACGACGGGTTGTCGATTGTGGCGAGCTGTCGGATTTGTTTGGCGGAGGTGTGGGCGCCGAACCCGCGGAACGACCACAAGCTGGAGGCGATCCCGAAGCTGCTGCCGACGTGCCAGACGCCGGCGGCGGACGGGCAGGTGGTCTACACCACGAGCCCGAAGGCGATCGCGAATCAGAAGTCGGTGATGGAGTACCTGCTGATCAACCATCCGCTGGACTGCCCGGTGTGCGACCAGTCGGGCGAGTGTTTCCTGCAGGACTACAGCTACGAGTATGGGCGCGGGGTTTCGCGATTCGAGGAGACGAAGGTCAAGCAGCCGAAGAAGAACCTGGGGCGGCACGTGCTGCTGTATTCGGATCGGTGCATCATGTGCTCGCGGTGCGTGCGGTTCACGCGGGAGGTGACGGGGACGAGCGAGCTGATCGTGGAGGGGCGTGGGAACCAGGAGGAGATCGACATCTTCCCGGGCATGGCGCTCGACAACGAGCTGTCGGCGAACGTGATCGACCTGTGCCCGGTGGGGGCGCTGCTGGACAAGGACTTCTTGTTCACGCAGCGGGTGTGGTTTTTGAAGAGCACGCCGAGCATCGATGGGATTACGTCGCAGGGCGACAACATCTGGATCGAGCACAACAAGGGGAAGGTGTACCGGATCAAGCCGCGTGAGAACATGGCGGTGAACAAGTGGTGGATCAGCGACGAGATCCGGTACGGGTACAAGTTCGTGCACCGTGAGGATCGGATCACGCAGCCGCTGGACCGGGCGTTCGGGAAGCAGCAGGAGGTGGACTGGGGTCGCGCGTATCGGGAGACGATCGGCAAGTTGGAGGGCAAGCACCTTGCGGTGATGGTGTCGCCGATGTTGACGTGCGAGGACGCGTTTTTGTTGGTGGAGGCGGTGCGGCGTTTGGACGAGGAGGCGGTGTTTGCGGTGGGGCCGGTGCCGCGGGAGGGCGAGGACAAGGCGTTCCCGGGCGGGTACACGGTTCGTGCGGAGAAGGCGCCGAACGCGCGGGGCGTGCGTCGCGTGCTGGAGGCGATGACGGGCGGGGCGGTGCCGAGTTACGAGGAGTTTTTGGGTCGTCTCGATTCGACGGAGTTTCAGGGGTTCGTGGCGACGGGGAACTATCCGAGCGAGTGGGTGACGGAGGAGTTGGCGCACGCGGCGGAGGGGAAGGCGATCGTGCTGATCGACACGCTGCCGAACCGATTGACGGAGATGGCGGAGGTGGTGCTGCCGGCGTCGACGTGGGTTGAGAAGGCGGGGACGTTCGAGAACGTGGACAACAAGTTGCAGGCGTTCGAGCAGGCGATCCCGACGATCGGGGTGAGCCGGACGGAGTCGCAGATCGGGTTGGACCTGATCGCGATTCTGGACGGTGAGGTGACGCCTGGGGACGTTGCGGAGACGGTGCGTTGGTATCCGGAGGCGCAGCCGGGGCAGGTGCCGGAGGCGATGGAAGTGGCGGCGCCGATCGGTGAGCGTTTCAACGCGGCGATGGTGCGGCAGAAGATGGCGAGCGCGAACCTGAACCTGCGAGCGATGGTGGACGAGGTGGAACAGGTGAGCTATTCGAGCGAGGTTGAGAGCGATATGGCGGTGGTGGAGCTTTGAGAGGTTAGGCGTTCAAGCGTTCCTTGCGTGCTTTTCGCTTTTCTTCGCGAGCAGCCGAAATTTCTTCGTGCAACTTCTGCATGCTCTCAAGCCACCTCTCGAATGTCTCGGGTTCTTCCGGGTTGACGGGCGCATGGTCCGCCTTATCGTGGGCGTCGATCAGATCGCAGCACTGGCGGTAGATGTCGCTAATCAATTGCCAATGGTGCTCCTGAACGGACAACATTTCCCACAGCTTCGATGCTTGCACTTCGCCGCTGTAGCGTTCAATGATGCGAGCAAAGAGACAGCTCTCAATTGCTCGCTCGCAAGCGCTGCGAAAGTGAGCCGCCAAGCGTGCCGCATGTTCTCTGTACTCACTTTCGCCTGCCCTATCGCGTAATCGTCGAGCGCGATCGATCTCTTCCCGGAGTTGCTTCGCTCGCTGTTTCCAATTCGCGTGATCCCATGGCCAACCAGTCGTTACGCGACCTGGCCGCGTGCCCAGTCGGTCAAGTTGTACGGCGCGCACCAGCGTTCCGTGCCCGGTCGCTTCCGCCTCTAGATCGCGCAAAAAACCCGCGTTGTGCGTCAGAACGATGACTTGCCGCCGCAACCCTTCATCGGCAAGGCGTGCCGCGACCTTTCGTCTGCAGGCATGGTCGAGCGACGAAACGGGGTCGTCGAAAATCAAAGCGGATTGATCCGAAGCCAAACTCAATTCCGAAAAGAAAAGCGCGATGGCCAGGGCGCGCGCCTCCCCTTCACTTGCGACGCCCTTCACGCTGCGACCTTTGTTTCCTGCGACTCGAACCCCAAATTTCTTCTCGCCCTGCGCATTGGCATCCATCAATGCGAAAGGCACCGACTTGCCAAAGAGGGCGCGGACTTCTCTGTCAAAGGCAGTGCGGAAGCGGTCTGATAGCAAACGGCTTTCAAGCTCACCGCTCAGCCGGGTGATCGCTCGAGTGTCGCATTCTTGCAGACAGGCTTCGAGACGCTGCTTGCGAAGCATGCGTTGGTGGATCTGAATCAATTGCTCTTGGTTATCGCTCAACCACGCTTTGTATTTCAGCGCCTCGATCTCGCGATGAAGGGTGGCCAGCTCGGGCTGTCGCGCGGCGGCAGCGGCAGAAGCCGTCTGATTCTCCAATTCGTCAACGATGCCATCCAGTTCATTAGTGTCGGGTTCGGCCGGCGAATCGCCTTCGGGGAGCTCGTTTTGGGTGCAACACTGCTTGAGACGTTCAGTCCACGCGTCAGCCGACTGGGCGAACGACTTTACGGCGTCGCCGAGCGTCGGTCTCAGAGCATTCAGATCGGCGGCCGCTCGTTCGACTTGTTCGGTCAGGCGGGGGGCTATCCGGAGTTCCTCGGCGACTTTGGCCAGCGCGGCCTCGGCCTGTTCCAGCGAAGCACGAAGTTTGTCCGAGACGAAGTCGTCGAAATCGCGGAAGCGGACCCGCGCGTGCTCGTCGAGTCTCTGCTGACACAGGACGCAGACCCTGTCTTGATCCAACGCCGGGAACTCTTCTGATTGATACGCAACGCGCGAGAACTCGCGGGCGGCGTCCCAGAGTATCCGCCATGCCTCGCCGCCCGTCCCGGGGAGATAGTCGGCGGATGCTGCGAGCCCTCGGGCGTGTTGCGCGGCTTCGCGCGCGACGATGACTCGTCGAACGGCATCTCCGACTCGATCGCCAGTAGAGGGACCGTATCGTTCGAGCCACGATCTGATGGCGTCGCGGCACGCGCGCACGCGGTCAGCGGCGGCTCGCGCCGACGCTGCGGCGGCCTTTGGATTGCGCAACGAGGATTCAAGTTTGTGCAAGCGTCGTTGATCCTCGTCGCAGAACGCTGCGCGGCGCCGGATCTCGTCTTCGTCGAACTTCGGGAGGTCGGCGAGGAGTTCGCGTAGCTCGGCGTTTTCGGGCGATGACGTGACTAGACGCGTGTGGTCCTTGTCGATCTTGTCAATCTCCGGCTTGAGCCCTTCCTTCTTGATCCAATTCAAGAGCACAACGAGCGAGGGAATCACGTCGAGCCCGTCGGGCTTGAAGCACGCGGCGTCGTCTCGTTCGACGTGGTCCTTCGCGGAGTGCGAGTCGAAGACGAATACTCGCGAGAGTTCGGGGGAGCACGGCGTTCCATCGGTCCACTGATCGGTGCGCTCCTCGCCGCCCATGTCCCATTGGATGGTGGCAGTCGCTTTGTCATTGGAGCCGCCGTCGATGACATCCGGAAGAATTTGTTCGGGCCGCCCGCGGACGCGGCACACCTGCTTCAAGATCCGCGCGTAGCCCGATTTTCCGCTGCCGTTGTGGCCGAAGATAACCGTGAGTCCCGGGGACGGGCCGAAAGGCAATACCTGGCCTGGTGCGAGACGGTTGACGTTTTCGACGTTCGCAATCCCTACGAGATGCACGTCGTCGGACGCCACGGTTCTGTCCGGGAAGTCGGACTGCGCGAGAGGTATCGCCTGAAGGGAGTTCGATGGGTCGGCAGTCGCGAGGCCGTGGTGCGCTAATGCGAGCGACAGCACCTGGTGCCGGTCCTGTTCAGTGAGAGCTTTGTTACGCACGATCCTGCGGAGCGCGTCGCGTTTCCACTCGGACCAACCGCGTGAACTGTCGAAAATGAACTGGTAGGCCGAAACGGAGCGATCACTGTCCGTTGGATCTGTCATGCTGCGCTCGCGAATGTCCGTCGGAGATCAAGAGACAAGGCAGGTAGTGTACGAACGCGGAGGAATGCATAGCAAACCATCAACTCCGTTAAGTATCGTCGAGAGCGGTCGTTCCAGCGGTCCATTTCCGAACCGCGGCAGCGTCATGCGCCGAGGAAGGCGTCGATGGTGAGCATGAGGGCGATGAATGAGGCGAGTATGCCTTTGAGGAGGAGTGCGACGAAGCGTGAGACGGCGGTGGCGGCGCCGAGTTTGGAGAGGTGGGCGAGTTGTCTTCGGTCGATGAGCGTGAATTCGAAGGCGATGGCGGCGACGGCGGCGCCGAGTGCTGCGCCGATGACGGTGCCGAGGAGTGGGATGAAGGCGAGGGCGAATGTTCCGACGAGTGCGCCGAGGAGTCCGCCGGCGATGGCGGCCCATGCGGCGCGTTTGGAGGAGCCGGCCATTTTGGCGCCGGCGGCGCCGGCGAGGAACTCGACGAGTTCGGCGATGGCGGCGACGACGATGGCGGCGGCGATGGTCCACCAAGAGAATTGGTCGCGCCAGAGTTGGACGATGAGGGCGAGGGCGATGATGGCCCAATGGCCCGGGAGGCCGACGAAGGTGACGACGGCGCCGAGGATGTTGAGGATGGTGAGGGTGATGGCGACGAAGATGGTTGTCACGGGGCGGCTCGGTGGGCGGCGGGGGAGGGGTGGGTCGGACGGGAGGAGCGGGCGTGGGTTGGGTTGGGTTGGGTTGGGTTGGGTTGGGTGGGGTGGGGTGGGGTTGGGTTGGGTGAGTGATCGTACGGCTGTGGTGGGCGGCGCTGGGTTGG
>JGI12048J13642_11490171_pt1 | contig 13856 bp, 12 predicted proteins | sample ElkSlonscriptome_16_FD_13642 | JGI IMG/M metagenome (IMG submission 13642) | reverse complement strand
AAGCCCACTTGAGGAAGCAATTGACAGTGGAAGTTTGACCGTTAAAGAAGCGATTGCCTTGGCGACAGCGAGCATCAGCGGTATAGATAGCAGGGAAGGGCAGCAAGAACGGTTACAGATAGCAGAAGAAACAGCAAGACATGGTATAGCAGGCACTATGCCTAACACAGCAAGACTGGATGCCGAAATCTTGCTGCTACTGGTACTCGAAAAACCGAGAGTGTATTTATACAGCCACAGTGATGATAGCTTGCCTTCCGAGTCGTTGCAGCGCTTTGCTGAGTTAGTGAAGCGGCGAGGTGACGGGGAGCCTATCGCTTATATTAGTCAGAGCCGTGAGTTTTGGTCGTTGCCTTTCAAAGTAACTGCTGACACCTTGATTCCGAGGCCAGAAACCGAAACATTAATTGAGGTGGCGTTGGAGTTGCTCGACTCTCAACCCGCATCAGTGCTGGATCTGGGATCAGGTACCGGTGCAATTGCTTGTGCATTGGCGACTGAGCGCAAGGACTGGGAGTTGCTGGCCCTGGAAAGAAGCACTGCCGCACTAACTGTACTCGAATATAATCTGGCAGCACTAAAACTTACCAATGTTCGGGCGCTGGAATCGGATTGGTTTAGCGCCCTGTCCAACCAGACTTTTCATATGATTGTCAGTAATCCACCCTATCTGTCCGCTGATGATGCCCATCTTCAACAGGGTGATCTGCGGTTTGAGCCCCGTTCTGCATTGGTTGCGGGCGTTGACGGTTTAAGTGATATCCGGCATATCGTCGCTGATGGGGTGTACTATCTGAAACCCGGGGGCTGGATATTGATTGAACACGGATATGACCAAGGCGCGGCAGTGAGGGAGTTGATGGCCTTGAATCACTATTGCGCTATTCGTACACAGCAGGATTTGGCTGGCCGCGAGCGTTTGACTATTGGTCAAAAGGGTCAAAAGGGTCAAAAGGGTCAAAAGGGTCAAATAGATTTAAGGAGTCAAAGGGAGTCCTGCGGTGAGTGAGACAGCAAACAACAGAGCGGTTATGAGCGATGAGCTATTGCTGCGTTACAGCCGGCAGATTATGTTGCCTGACTTCGACATTGAAGGACAAGAGTCGCTACGCAATGCCAAAGTCCTTGTGATCGGTCTGGGTGGTTTGGGTTGTCCCGTTGCACTGTACTTAGGCTCGGCGGGTATTGGTCATTTGCTACTGGCTGATTTTGATCAGGTGGACCTGAGTAATCTGCAGCGTCAAATTGCCCACTCTCATGCCAGTATTGGACATAACAAAGCGGAATCAGTAGGCGCTACTATCGAGCAACTTAATCCGGATTGTGAAGTCAGCGTGTGTCAGCGCAAGCTGGTAGGTGATGAGTTAGTGGCGCTGGTAAAGCAGGTTGATGTGGTGCTGGATTGTACTGATAATTATGAGACGAGGGCAGACATCAACCGGGCATGTGTCAAGGTGCAAGTGCCCCTGGTCTCTGGTTCAGCGATTCGCTGGGAGGGGCAGCTCGCGGTATTTGATGCCCGGCAGTCGGCATCACCTTGTTATCACTGTCTTTATGGTCAATTAGGCTCAGAGCAGTTAACTTGTTCCGAGGCGGGCATTATGTCACCGGTGGTTGGGGTGGTGGGTTCAATGCAGGCGCTTGAGGCGATTAAGGTGCTCAGTAGACAGGGGCAATCTCTGGTCGGGCGCTTATTGTTGTTTGACGGCAGATTAGCAAGCTGGCGGGAGTTCAAATTGCAACGAGACGCCCATTGCTCCGTTTGTGGAGTTGGCTAAGTCGTTCCATTTGAGAAATCATTAAAGATTTGAGATCAAAAGGTATACTGGGGTTGGTTAGTTAGGACGATGGACCCTTGTTCTTAGAGGTCTTGTCTTGGTAAAGCATGTGGTCCGCCTCATCCACAAGGCTTTCCAGTGAAAGGGTTGCAAGGTCACTGTAGTGGCGGATACTGACACCCCAGGAAAAGGTAATGAAGCCTGATTCGATAGGGTGCTGCTGAAGATAATGCTCCGCTCTGGCGATGATCTGGGAAATTTCAGCATCCTGATTCAGATTCAAACCAATGTAGAATTCGTCTCCTCCAACCCGGGCGACCAAATCACACTCCCGTAATGAATTCGTTAGCGCGTTGGCCACGGTGACGATGGCTTTATCGCCGGTTTTGTGTCCGAATTGATCATTTACCCGCTTCAATTGGTCAAGATCTACAATCATAAAAGCAAATTTACTGTGGGTACGTTTGCCTGCAAAAAACTGCTTTTGTGACAATATATTAAAGCCACGCCGGTTATAAACCCCGGTTAAATCATCGCGCAGTGATAAGTCAGTAGCCGAGCGCAGTTGATCCAACATGTGCAGGTCAGACTCAACTAATGATCTAAAGTAGTCGATTCGGTTTAGCGGAATTGGGGCATTGGAGGGTGGTTGGTTGGAGGGTTCTGCACTATCAGGGTTTGAATGACGATCAGTGCAGGAACTGTAGCTGGCAATGCAAATAACGCCAAATCTTTCGCCTTGATTTCCATGCACCGGTACACCCACGAAGGTGGATAACAGTTGGCTGGTGTTGGCAGGGTCGGCTTTTGGAGCGTTTGTTGCCAAATCATGACGAGTGACCATCTGATCCGAGTTTATGACCAGTTCGCAGAGTTCGTCAATGCAGTCATTTCCTTCTAGCACACTACCGGAACGATAAGGATTCAGATGGTTGTCATTGGCTACCAGGATTTCTCTACCCGATGGCTGTTGTCCTACCAGCAAAGCGACAGGCATAGCAAACACATCAGACAATAGATTCATTGTCCCTTGCCATTTATTGAGTACGTCGTTGGCAAATGGTCCTCGGAGCATAAATACCACTTTTCTGTTATTTCCAAATGAGTGCTGTATTCTGTCCTACGTTCATTTGGACTCTACAAGCCGGTATTGACTCAAATCATCTAACGTCATCTATCAGCTATTGCTATTGTGCATTCCTTTATTTGTCGTACAACTCTTTGATTATAGATTAAATTGTTTATTTAAGCGAAAGCCAGCTCATAAATTGGTTTCCGCATACTCGGCGAGTATTGAGCGGGGAACCCCTTGCAAATGGATGTGACCACCGTATTTAAATCCCCTGAATCGTTCAGTGAGATAAGTAAGTCCTGAGCTGGGCGCATTGAGGTAAGCTGTATCAATCTGGGCAAGGTTACCGAGGCAAATGACTTTGCTGCCATTGCCTGCTCGGGTGATGATCGTTTTAACCTGGTGGGGGGTGAGGTTCTGGCATTCGTCAATGATGATCAAACTATGCTGAAAACTGCGACCACGAATATAGTTGAGCGATTTGAACTGAATCGGCACTTTTTCCATGATGTACTCCACACTGGCCCCCATATTTTCGTCATCGCTGTGCAGAGCCTCCAGATTATCGGTGATGGCTCCTAACCAGGGTTCCATTTTTTCTGCCTCAGTACCAGGGAGAAAGCCGATATCTTCATCAAGCCCTTGGGTGCTCCGGGTGACAATGATGCGCTTGTAGCGTTTACTTGCCACCGTCATTTCTATTGCCGCTGCCAATGCCAAGATGGTTTTTCCAGAGCCGGCGGCCCCGGTCAGATTGACCAAGTGGATTTCCGGGTCCAGTAGCAGATTTAAGGCGATAGCCTGGTAGATATCCCGGGGGATCAAACCCCAGGCTTCCTGCTGCATCACTTTGTGTGCGGAAAGATCGAGTACACTCAGATAGTCAGAATCCCTTTCCTCGCATATTCTGCCTACAAATCCCTGTTGATCGAGAATGAACTCATTGGGGTTTAGTCGGTTCAATTCTTCGTTGACTGGAATAATGTGTTCGGTTCTTGAATCGAGCTGCCGGGTTTCTACTTTGTTAACGGTGTCCCAGAAGCTTCCTTCAAATTCAGTGTATCCCTGTGAAAGCAGTTCGATATCATCCACCAGTTGGTCGCTGTGATAATCTTGCGCTTCCACTCCGCAGGCTCTTGCTTTCAGGCGCATATTGATATCTTTGCTAACCAATATGGTGGGATGAGTTTTGCGCTTACTCTTAAGTTGGATCAGCGCGTTAATAATACGGTTGTCGTTGAGATTGTCCGGTAATTGTTCGGTTCTTGATTCGCCCACATCCATGAGAATAGAAATGGTGCCTAAGGCCTCAGCCTTTTCGTGGCGAACGATGCCAACACCTTTTTCGATTTGCCTGGGGCTGGCATCGCCCAGCAAGCGATCGATTAAGCGGATGGCTTGACGACAATCAGCCGCGATCGTAGTTTTGCCCGTTTTTAAACGGTCGAGTTCTTCCAAAACGGTGAGAGGAATGATGACTTGATGTTCTTCGAAGCTGAGGACAGCATTGGGGTCATGAATAAGAATGTTGGTATCTAGCACGTAAGCGATCTTCTGCGAACGATTTCGCACCATATCAGGGATTCCTTATTGAAATAAGCCGGTTTAGATACATTGTTTCGATAAGCGGGGTGCACAGGCTGTGATGGTGACAAGTGATAGCACAATGGTTGGTAGCTAAAATCGTAACTAAAGCCGGTATCGAAACTAAAACCTGTATCGAAATTAAAACCAAAGATGCAAGGGCGGGATGAATGACCAAATTCGTCAGATTTTGCAGGTTGCTAGCCTCAGGTGCATTGCTGGATAAACTTGGGTTGATAATAACGCACTTTGATAAAATTGGAAGTGCTGCTTCCTGGTCGTCGCGGGATAAATATTCGTTGTTGACTATTTCGTAGTTAACTATAGAGAGTTGCCGGTGGTGGCTTCGTTAGCTTAAAAACTGTGAGAGTAGTCAAAATATCCTTATACTCTGAGTGTCTGTACTCTATGGTTCTGTGCTCTGTTGGATTCATGGGGAGTATTGGTTATGGGGGGCTAATCATCATTTAGTTAGTGCTCATCCAGAAACGACAGTTTTTGATGGGCAGTAACGCAGTACAAGGAAGTACTGCCAAAATCGATCGTCTAAGCGATTGATTTTGCGGGCAAAGTAAAATCGACATTTTACTTTGCGACTCCGCGAAACGGCATGGAAGCCGTTTCAGGATGAAATTAGTTAGTGGTTTTCTCTCCCGTCTGTGGATGGCATTAACTCTTCATGGCAAATTTATTCTGATTAGGCGGTCAGAGTGCAGTTTTGATAATTGTTCGGTTCCGTTGTGTTTGTTTTTTTAAAGCTATAACCACGTGATGGTATGTCCTTGTGATGATTGACCCTCATGACGCTGTGAATGTGACTATTGAAGGGGTTGAATATGTCTGTGTTAGCAAAAGATATTATGAGCCGCCAGTTAAAGACAGTACCTGTTGATTTGCCTGTGCAGCAGTTTTCTGCCTTTCTGACAGAAAACTCAATTAGTGGTTGTCCTGTGGTGGATGCGGATCAGCAAGTGATCGGTATTGCCACACTGTCTGATATTGCGGATTTTCATTTGAATGAAGTGAATAGTAACGTCTATGAGTTACTTCCTACTAATGAAGAGAAGGAGGCCAGGCAATTGCGGGAGTCTATGTTCAAGGACATCGCCCGCACACCCGTGGAGGTGGGTGATATCATGTCGCCAGTGCTGATTTTTATGGATCAGGATACGCCGGTAGAATTGCTGGCGCAGAAGATGTTAGAAGAGCAGATTCACCGTATCTTTATCAAGTCGGCCGATGATCTGGTGGGTATTGTCACCACTATCGATTTAGTCCGGCTGGTAGCAGGACAAAGCAGGCCAGAACAGGAACCCACTGGTCTTTAGGCAGTTGACGCAATGCTGGTTGAATGTCGTCATTGCTGGACTTAAGGTTAATCTCCGCAAGGCTCTTAGTGGCTGGGGCTGGACCATAAACAGCGCCCCAGCAACTAATCAGCTTTCTGGAAGATTGATATTCAGTTCCAGCACGGCACAATCGTCATTGCGATCGAATTGCACTTGCACGTCTTCTTTATCAACTTCCACATATTTGGCAATAACCTGTAATATTTCTTGTTCTAATTGGGGCAGGTAATCCGGCTGCCCACGATAGGTTCTTTCATGGGCCACGATGATCTGTAGTCGTTCCTTGGCGACCGATGCCGTGGCCCGCTTGGTGGACCGGAAGTAATCAAAAAAACTCATCATGATATCTTACCTCCAAACATGCGGTGGAAGAATCCTTTTTTCTCAATGTCGAGGAAGCGGTGATCAATCACCTCTCCCAGCAATCGGCCCACCGCATCGCTATAGGCAAGACCAGCGTCACTATCGTCATCGTTGATGACGGGTACACCCTGGTTGGAGGCGGTCAGGACGGATTGTGATTCAGGAATCACACCCAGAAGTTTAACAGCCAAAATGTCTTTGACATCTTCCACACTGAGCATTTCGCCATTTTCTACTCTGATAGGACTGTAGCGGGTCAGCAACAAATGTTCCTTGATGGGTTCGAGTCCTTCTTCCGCCCGTTTGGATTTACTCTGTAATATTCCCAGGATGCGATCCGAATCCCTGACCGACGATACTTCCGGGTTGGTTACCACAACTGCTTCATCGGCGTAATAGAGTGCCATGAAAGCCCCGTGTTCGATGCCCGCGGGCGAGTCGCACACAATAAATTCGAAGGTTTCGGACAGTTCATTCAGTACTTTACCCACGCCTTCTTTGGTCAACGCTTCTTTGTCCCGGGTTTGAGAAGCGGGCAAGATGTACAAATTAGGTGTGTGTTTATCTTTGATGAGTGCCTGGTTCAGTGAGGCTTCACCATTGATGACGTTGACAAAGTCATAAACCACCCGGCGTTCGCAGTTCATGATTAAGTCCAGATTCCGCAAGCCCACATCAAAATCAATAACGGCAGTTTTGTGGCCTCGTTTGGCTAAGCCGGTGGCAATAGAGGCGCTGGTGGTTGTTTTACCAACACCACCTTTTCCAGAAGTAATAACAATTACTTTGCTCAATGTATTAACCCTTTACCTGCATGCGATTCAATTACTTTACCGTCGCTCAGTAAGCCCTTGTGCGCCCGTTTTTTGCGGACCAGGGCATGCTGACACCAACTGACTAATCCAAAGCTTAAAGATTAGTTTTACCAAGCGACAAACCATTATTTATAAACCATTAGTGCGCTCACCGCACCTGACCTTACCTTACCTACTGCAACCTTCTTTAACGGACCACCATTTTTTGACTACCACTTTTGCTTTTGACTACTGTACATTTCTTTAACTGCCTTTAACTGCCTTTAACTGCCTTTAACTGCCTTTAACTGCCGCAGCTGCTTCATCTGCTGCAATTAGTGAAATGACTGGCCGCTTATTTGCAGAGCCGTTATTTAGTCTGGCGCTGAAGCCACTGGCTGATGGCCGGCCAAGCGCTGTATCACTCAAAGTGCGCGGATTGTTAGCTTTTCATCCTGCAAATTGATTTGAACGGCTTGTTTCCACCATTCTCCCTGCAAATCTTCGCTGAGTTTATATTGACCTGCTACTGAAACTAGTTCGGCTTCCAAGCTTTGGCAAAAGAAAAATGCATTGGTATCCCCTTTGACACCAGCGAGTGCTCTGCCTCGCATGGGAGCGTAAGCATGGATATTGCCATCAGCCAGAACTTCGGCCCCTGCACTGACTTGTGCCAGCAATATGAGATCGCCACCAGCAACATAAATCTGCTGTCCCGATCTTACCGGTGTGCGTACGACTTTGGTCTGGCTTGATATGGATGTGGTGTCTTTATTGGCTGTTCCAGCCGCTGGTTCTGTCTTTGGGCTTGCTGCTGCGGTTGCCCGGTTGTTGGTATGTTCGGGTCGCTCATCGCTATGACTTGAGTGGGCCGGTTGTGCAGCTGTCCCTTGCTGTTGAGTTTGAGTATCGCTTGGCGAACCTGGCGACCGCGCATCAGGTGATGCTTCGATGTGTGCTGGCTCGGTTTCAGTTGACGAATGTTCCGCCGGTGTTTGCTTGCTTTGCCGACTGGGTTGCAACACGGCCAGGCCTGCAGCGTCGGCGAGTTTGAGATCGTCGGGATGATCTGATCTGACACCCACGAGTTGAGTCCCCAGATCCATACAAAGCTGTTTGATCAGACGGAAGTCCACTTGGTCCCGTTCACCTTCAAATTTCTCCAAACTGAGCACGAGAGGTAGTTTGTCGAAGAGTTTGGGAGCCTGCCGCACTTTATCTTCCAGTTCCCTTGAAATCCTGGTGGGATCAAATTGCAGTAGTTCAAGCGTGGTCAGGGGAACCATGCTGCCTTTCAGGCGCAGGCATGGCGAGGTGAACATATCTGCAGTGGCCTGCGACATAGTGAGATGGCAATCCTGCGTGAGTAGTAGTTGATCGGAGTCGGCCCGACGGTTTGGCACGGAGTTACAAAATCAAAGTTGGGGGACTGTCCTTAAAACCTGGATTGGATTGTACTTTAATCGTAGAGTCATGGTCCACGGCTGAAATGGCGAAATTAAAAAATTTTGTTGCCGCCGTTCAACAAGTTAATTAGACATCTCCTGACTAGTGCTCATCCAGAAACGCCAGTTCTTGATGGGCACTAACGCAGTACAAGGAAGTACTGCCAAAATCGATCGCCTAAGCGATTGATTTTGCGAGCAAAGTGAAATCGGCCTTTTGTTTTGCGACTCCGCGAAACGGCATGGAAGCCGTTTCAGGATGAAAACTAACTAGAAGGGATACAGAGCAATTGATGTGGATGCAATACTGATGCCGACTACGATCCCAGCCACCACATCGCTGGGGTAATGCAAACCCAATACCACCCTTGACAGCGCAACGGACAGTGTAAAAGGTAGCACGCAGAAGCCCAGCAATGGATTGATATACGTTAACACGATAAAGAAGCAAGTGCCGTGCAGGGTGTGGCCACTGGGAAAACTGTAGCGGTCAAGCGGTGCTGCTGCGCAGCTGACAGACCGGTGGGTGATATAGGGGCGTTCTCTGACCAGCATGGCTTTCAGAATTTTATAGAATAGGGTAGCAACCAAGCCCGTTAGTGCCATCCAGCTTCCAGCTGTGGCGTCGATAAAGACGATGACAAACAGGATGACGGCATACCAAAACAGACCATCTCCGAGCCGGCTGACCGTTTTGAAAAACGCTCTGAGTTCATGGTCCTGGGCCCAGCTAATAGTGCGCTGGCAGAGGCGAAGTTCGTATTCGTCAGCGTATCTGAACAGATCGGCGACCTGGTTGGATCTCATATTTACCTTCCTCACTACCCGCGAGCAATAGAAAATTCAGGAATTGATTAGCGATTGCCTGCCAACCCATGGACCGGCAAACAGATTCGGTATTTTTTCTTATCCTCGACAATTCCGCTGGTCGCGTGACCAATTCCAGCGCTAATTGACAAAATTGATCCTCATTTCCCGGCGGTGCCAGCATGGCGCTTTCATTGTTGGTCAGATAATGACTGGCGGCGGCCAGATTGTAGCTGACTAAAGCCAAGCCACTGGCAATCGCTTCCAATATGACATTGCCAAATGTTTCCGTCTCGCTGGGGAACAAAAATATGTCGGCGCTGGCGTAGCAGGCAGCGAGTTCAGCGTCTCGTTTCACACCTGCCAGGATAATGTCTGCATGACGGCTGGCGATGGTCGCCTCTAATGGTCCGCTGCCCACCATCACCATTTTGCTTTCGGGAGCTTGTTGCTGAATGCGTTTGAAAGCAGTGATAGCTAACATGACGTTTTTTTCGTTGGCGAGCCTGCCCACGTAAATCAGCACCGGGGTCTGCTTATCAGCGCCCCAGCTTTGTCTTAACAGGTCACACCGATGCCGGGGATGAAACTGATGGGTGTCGACGCCCCGGCTGCACGCACGTCCGTTGCTAATACCCATGGCAGCCGCTTCTTCAGCGACTTGGTGGGTGGGCAACAGGGTGAAGTGGGTGCGATTGTGAAAATGCTTGAGGTACTTTTGTACAAGTTGTTGCAGCCATCCCATGCCGTAGTAGTGACTGTATCGATGAAAATTAGTATGGAACCCACTGACAATGGGAATCTTCAGTTTTCTTGCCGCACCAAGGGCGCTCCAGCCTAGCGGCCCCTGAGTCGCTACATAAATGGCAGCCGGTGTATGTCGTTGCCAAAGTGTCTCTAACTGGCGGCGGCAAGGTATTCCAAACCGGAGTTCTGGATAGGCTGGGATGGGCAATCCTTTCACCAGAATCTGGATAATCGGCTGTTGCAATTGCTGCTGTTTTTGCGGGTTCTTTGCATACTGAATCCCTTCTTTGATCGTGATCGCTGGTTTTGCCGAAGCCGTGATTTCAGCTGACTGAGCAGGACGAATCACTTGTATATCGCACTGAGGAGTGAGTCTTTGTGTGACCTGCTTCAGTGTATGCGCTACACCGTTTATTTCCGGCGCGAAGGTTTCGGTGACAATGGCAATCCGGGGCCGACCAAAAGTTGCATTCATTGTAGATGTCACTGTCATGTCAGCCTGTATTGATGGGCTATCCGTAGCGGTTTGTTGCAACAGCCCTGTCAATCTTCTACCCCATTGCCAGGTTTCTATTCAAACGGTCTGTTTTCCAGCCCTGTGTTTTCAGACTGATGGCTTGTAATTTGATTGAAAAAGGTTACCGTTGTGGGTCAGATCTGTTGCAGTCCGTTGACACTTGCTGGCAATGTACTGCCATACAAGGCAATCAACCCAGGGGGGTGTACATTGGAATATCGAAAGCTTGGCAATACCGACATTGATGTGAGTGTGATATGTCTGGGTACTATGACTTGGGGTGAGCAAAATACGGAAGCGGAAGCCCATCAGCAGCTTGATTATGGGCTATCACAAGGGATTAACTTTATTGACACGGCGGAAATGTACCCCGTGCCTCCTACTGAAGAAACCCAGGGGCGGACGGAAAGCTATATCGGCAGCTGGCTGCAACAGCGTGCTGACCGGGATAAAATCGTGCTGGCCACCAAAGTGGCAGGCGCGGCTGACTGGCTACCGTATTTGCGCGGTGGCCCTCGACTCAACAAGCAGCAAATTGCCGCAGCATTGGATGCCAGCCTGACGCGCTTAAAAACCGACTATATCGATCTGTACCAATTACATTGGCCTGATCGATCCACCAACTTTTTCGGACAGCTCGGCTACCAACATCAGCCCGATGAGGTATCAACACCGATTCTTGAGACCCTGGAAGCCCTCGCCGAGCAGGTTAAAGCAGGTAAAGTCAGACAGGTCGGTTTGTCCAACGAAACGCCTTGGGGAGCTATGAAATTTCTTAGCGTGGCGGAGCAAGCAGGCCTGCCCCGTATGGTATCGATTCAAAATCCTTACAATTTGCTGAACCGGACCTTTGAACTGGGGTTGGCTGAAGTTGCTCATCGGGAGCAACTCGGTTTGCTGGCGTATTCGCCTTTGGCATTTGGTACTTTGAGTGGTAAGTATCTGCAAGGTAAGCGGCCGGCTAAGGCCCGCTTGAGCCTTTACTCCCGTTTTACCCGTTATATCAGTGCCCAAGGTGAAGCTGCTACGGAGGCCTATAAGGAGATTGCTGATCGCTACCAGCTTGATTTTTCCCAAATGGCGCTGGCCTATGTTAACAGTCGTTCTTTTGTCACTAGTAATATCATTGGTGCCACCTCCATGGATCAATTAGAGAGTAATGTGGCTAGTATGGAGTTACACTTGGAGCAGGAGGTTATCGAGGCCATTGAGTCCGTGCATGGTACCTATACTTATCCTTGTCCTTAGCACTGGTCGTTAAGTGTGATACTGGTTTTGACCGGAGGTGTGTGTGAATTCGGATGCTACTGCGATTAAGACTGGGACTGAGATAGGCACTGAAAAAGGGAAAGAACAAGCGTTAAGAGTAGCGACAGGCGTCGGAATGCTAACCATCTCGTCGAGACCATCATGACTCAGGTATTGAAAAAACCGGCGCTTTCCCAAAAAGTTGTTTGGGGAATGCTCAATGCCATTGAGCGCCACTTGTTTTCTGAAAACTTTATCGTCTCTAACTTAACCCCTTTTGAGGAAATATTTTGTGCGGACATTGTGACCGTGCGTCACTATCTGCCGCTGGAGGATTCTCATATCACCTTGGGAGATGAGACGTTGCCGGTCAGCCCCGACCGTCATCGCACGCCATTGGTGTTAGTGCCGCCATTAGCGGCCAGTTCGATGATCTTCGATTTACTGCCTCACCGCAGTGTGGTGCGCTTCTTTTTAGCTCAGGGTTTTGATGTCTATCTGATCGATTGGGGCGAGGTGACGGCTGATCATTCCCATTTTTCATTAGAAAACTATGTGCTTGAGTGGATGCCCGCCGCTTTACAGCAGATTCGTGCTCACAGCGCTGAACAAGAGTTGTCTTGCTTTGCCTATTGTATGGGAGGCCTCATGACTCTGATGTACGCTGCCGCCAGTGGCGACCGTTATATTCGTAATCTGGTTACTGTAGCCAGTCCCGTAGATATGCACCAAAGTGGTGTGGCGGGTCGGGTATTGTCTTTAGTTTACCGCCCAGCCAATATGATTTCCCGGGTGCTGAATTTTTCTCTCATGGATTTGCCCGCCCGTTGCCTTCATATTCCGGGATGGCTGAATTCACTGATTTTTAAAATGACCAATCCAATGGGCAGCGTGATTAGTTCACTGGAATTGCTCGTGAACTTTTGGGACAGAGAATATGTGAAAGACCACACCACCTTGCGACAGTGGTTTGACGATATGGCGGACTATCCTGGCCAAACCATCAAAGAAATGCTGGTGCAAATGGGCTTGAATAATGAGATGGCCAGTGGTCGTCTCGACGTGGGTGGCACCGAAGCTTCATTCAATCGGATTAAGTGCGCCGTGCTCGCATTTGCTGGCACTGACGACAAGCTGGTGAGCGCCACTGCTGCTCACAAAGTGCTCGATATCATTGCCTCTGAAGATAAAGAGTTTTGTGTGGTGCCGGGCGGGCATGCTGGTGTCTTTGCCGGTAGTCGGGCACCCGCAAATAGCTGGGCAATCAGTGCATCCTGGCTGGCGCAACGATCGGATTAAGAGTACCTGATTTCGCTGTTTGTAAGTTCTTGTCAGTATTTATGTCGCTAAAGTTTTTAATGGTGTGCATGTGTCTGTTTCGGCACTAGCTCAAAGTATTGATGATCAATCAGTTTAAACTGAGCCTCAAGACTAAATTAATCCCATGGCGATTGCTAAGGTCCATTGTTTTACTCTGAGGTTTGAAAGGTGTTAGTTAAACTGTTTACCGCCCTGCTGGTTCTAAATCTTGCTACTTATGCTGTTTTCTCAAATGCAGATGCTACTGCTCATGATCTTGATCGTTGGCAGTCTCAATTTGACTTGACCGGGATGTCGGCCGCGGACGGATACAGTGCGGAATTCAATCTGCCATCTAATCAGCTGGCATTGACCTATGACTTTTTGAAGTCGGAACGCGCCTTCGCTAAAGGTCACTTTCCGTCACAAAGTCAGCCCACCATTCAACGTTATCCCCAGACCAGTGATGCACTGATGTACCAGAGTCCTGGCGTTAATGTAGATGTCTCCCCGGCTTCATGTGTGTTGTGGGCCATCACCGAGATTATGCTTAGAATGGGCTTAACCGACTATGGACACGCGCCAATTATCATCGAATCTCAACATGTGATTGAATCTAACTACTCACACTCAGTCGGCCAGAGTCAATATTCTTACTCTGTGCAATCTGATTATGCGCTTTCAGTCAGTGAAAAAATGGTTGAATTGAGCTTTTCTATATATTATTAGCTAGTTTTCATCCTGAAACGGCCTCCATGCCGTTTCGCGGAGTCGCAAAGTAAAATGTCGATTTTACTTTGCTCGCAAAATCAATCGCTTAGGCGATCGATTTTGGCAGTACTTCCTTGTACTG
>JGI12048J13642_10368912_pt1 | contig 13859 bp, 8 predicted proteins | sample ElkSlonscriptome_16_FD_13642 | JGI IMG/M metagenome (IMG submission 13642) | reverse complement strand
AACCAGGCCAACCTGGTGGAGCAGACCACCCACACCATCGAGAAGAACCTCCTCCTGGGCGGGACGCTGGTCGTCCTCCTTCTCTGGGCCTTCCTCCGGAACATCGCCGCCAGCATCATCGTGGCCGCGGTGATCCCCCTGTCCATGCTCTGGGCCTTCGTCTCCATGCGGCTCTTCGGCTTCTCCGCCAACCTCATGAGTCTGGGGGCCCTGGACTTCGGGCTTCTGGTGGACGCCTCGGTCGTGATGGTGGAGAACATCATGCGCCGCTCCCGCGGGGAAGGCGGCGAGGACGCCGTGGCACGGATGAAGGGAGCCGCCACGGAGGTCGGGCGGCCCGTCGTCTTCGCCGTCATCATCATCATCGCGGTCTACCTGCCGATCTTCGCCCTCCAGGGCACCGAGCGGAAGATGTTCGTTCCCATGGCGTTCACCGTGACTGCGGCGGTTCTGGGCTCGCTGGTCCTGGCCCTCACCTTCGTGCCGGCGGCCGCCCGCACCTTTCTCGTGGGGGCGCATGAGCCGGAAACGCCCCGCTTCGACGCCTTCCGGGATCGCTACCGCCGGTTCCTCGGGCAGACCCTCCTGCGACCCGCGCCGGTCCTGGCGGCGGCGGTGATCCTCGTCGGTGGCGCGGTGTGGAGTGGGACCCACCTCGGGACCGAGTTCATGCCTCGCCTGGACGAAGGGAGCGTGCTCGTCCAGACCCTCCGACCGCCCTCCACGGCGTTGGAGGAGGGCACCGAGTTCTCCGGAACGCTGGAGGCCGCGCTCCTGGGGCTCCCGGAGGTCCGACAGGTGGTCTCGAAGCTGGGCCGCCCCGACCTGGCCACCGAGGCCATGGGCACCTACGAGTCGGATACCTACGTCATCCTCCAACCCCGGACGGAGTGGCGCGACGGAGGAAAGGACGCCCTCCTGGCGGCCATGGACTCGGCGCTCGGGGAGGTGCCGGGGATCGACTACGCCTTCACCCAGCCCATCCAGATGCGTCTGGACGAGGCCGAGACGGGGATCACCACCGAGGTGGGGGTGAAGATCTTCGGGAGCGACGTGGAGCGACTCGCCGAGCTGGCGGCCCGGGTCGAACGTCTCCTTGGCCGGGTACCGGGGGCGGCGGACGTGCGGCTGAGCGCCACGGCCCGCGTCAGCGAGCTCCGGGTGGCGCTGGATCGGGAGGCGCTCTCCCGATTCGGCCTTTCCGCCTCCTCGGTGGGGCACCAGGTGGAGTCGGCGCTGGGGGCATCGGTGGCCACCCGGGTGGTTGATGGTCCCCGCCGCATCGACGTGGTGGTGCGCCTCCCCGACGGGAACTCCGTGGACCCGGAGCTTCTGGGCCGGCTGCCCGTGGCGGTGGGTTCGGCGCTCCTCCCGTTGGATGCCGTGGCCACGGTGAGCCGGCGGGAGAGCCCGGAGGCCTTCGCCCACGAAGGCGGACAACGCATGGTGGTGGTGGGGGCCAACATCCGGGGTCGGGACGTGGGGAGCTTCGTGGAGGAAGCCTCCCTGGCGCTGGACCGGGAGATCCAGCTACCGGAGGGCTACGCCTTCGAGTGGGGCGGCCAGTACCGGAACCAGCAGACGGCGGTGAGCCGCCTCTCGATCCTGGTCCCGGTGTCCATCGTTCTGATCTTCCTCCTCCTCTTCGGCACCTTCGGTACGGTCCGCCACTCCGCCCTCATCCTGCTGAACGTGCCCTTCGCCCTCGTGGGAGGCATCGGGTCGCTCTGGCTGGCCGGGCTCAACCTGAGCACCTCGGCCATCATCGGCTTCATCGCCGTCTTCGGCATCGCGGTCCTCAACGGCGTCGTCATGATCAGCTACGTGAATCAGCTCCGGGGCGAGGGACGTCCGCTGGACGAGGCGGTCCTATCCGGGGCGGCGACCCGGTTGCGCCCGGTCCTCATGACCGCCCTGGCCGCGAGCTTTGGATTCGTCCCCATGGCCCTCTCCCACTCGCCGGGAGCCGAGCTGCAGCGGCCTCTGGCCACGGTGGTCATCGGCGGGATCGTGACCTCCACCGTGCTGACCCTCCTGGTGCTGCCGACGCTCTACCGGATGCTGGAGCGCACGGCGGAACGAAGGGGGTGGACGCAATAGACGGCCGTCACGTCCGGAGGGTGGTGAACTCGGTCATCCCGAAGGCTTCCAGGAGGGGCGGGTCGTGCTTCTCGTCGTCGGCGTTTCGGGCGGCGACGCCGAAGTCCAGCCCCACCACGGAGCGGAAGGGCCGCGTCCCGGGCTCCATCTCCACCAGCTCCACGTATCGGTCCACCACCAGTCCGGGGTCGGTGGGCACGTCGGGATCCGAGAACATGCCGTCGAAGGCCTCCATGAGACCCTCGTAGGCCTGGTCCACCGACTCCGGGTAGGTGTCGGCCCGCCCTTCGGCGTCTTCCGGCGCCGGCGCCTGGGGAAAGAGCTCCGTGCCGAAGGGCCCGGGCTCCACCACCACCACGTCCACGCCGGTCTGGGCGATCTCACGCCGCAGCCCCAGCGAGTAGCCTTCCAGCGCCCACTTGCTGGCGTTGTAGACGGCGCTGAAGGGCGTCGCGATCCGCCCGGCCACCGAGCTCACGTTGATGACCAGCCCGCTCCCGCGGGCGCGCATTCCGGGGAGGAACGCCCGGAGTACCCGGTGCACCCCCACCACGTTCACGTCGAGTTGCCAGTGGACCTCTTCGGGGGTGTAGGCCTCGGTGAGCCCGACGAACATGACGCCGGCGTTGTTGATGACCACGTCCGGCGCTCCGGCCCCACTGAGGACCTTCTCCGCCGCGGCTCGCACCGAAGCGTCGTCGGTGACGTCCAGCTCCACGACCTCGAGTGCCCAGTCGCTCTCCTCTGCCAGGTAGCGCAACTCGCCGGCGGCACCGGCGTTCGATCCCTCGACGTTGCGCATCGTGGCGAAGACCCGGTGTCCTGCTTCCGCGAAGCGCCGGGCGGCGTCGCGGCCGAAGCCGGTGCTGCACCCTGTGATGACGATGGTGTTCACGATGGGGCACTCCTTCTGGGGGGACGTCGCAGCCGCGGGATGCTGCGGTGGATAGGGATCATGCGCGCGAACGCCGTCGTGCGCCACTCTTGGGTCGCAGAGCTCCTCCTGACCGTCGTTTTGTGACAGAACCGTCGCACACCTTCGGGCGATCCGTCCCTATGTTCCGCTCTCGTCCGCTCCGGTCCCCTCGACCCAGCGCCCCTACGCCATGCAGGCCACCGAAGAGCCCTCCACCCACGTCGTCGAGCGTGCCGTCCGGCCGCGGCCGGTCCCTCTCGACGTGGAGGTGGACCACCCGGCCCTCTACTTCAACCGCGAGTTGAGCTGGCTGGACTTCAACTGGCGCGTCCTCTACCAGGCGACGGACGCGAGCGTACCCCTCCTGGAGCGCGCCCGCTTCCTGGCCATCGCGCAGTCGAACCTGGACGAGTTCTTCCAGAAACGGGTCGGGGGATTGAAGCGGCAGCTCCTGGCCCACGTCACCCAGCTCACCCCGGACGGCCGGACGCCCAAGCAGCAGCTCGCCCTCATTCGCGACGCGGTGGTGGCCATGCGGGAGCGCATGTGCAGGCTGTGGCTCGAGGTGCTCCAGCCGGCGCTCCAGGAGGAGGAGGTGGTGGTGGCGGGCTACGAGGACCTGACCGAAGAGGAACGGGCGCGTCTGCATCGATGGTTCATGGACCAGGTCTACCCCGTGCTGACTCCGCTGGCCGTGGATCCGGGCCACCCCTTTCCCTTCATCTCCAACCTCTCCCTGTCGCTGGCCATCACCCTCCGGCACCCCAACCTCGAAGAGCTTCAGTTCGCCCGGGTGAAGGTGCCGCTCTCACTGGGACGATGGGTGGAGCTGGACCGGCCTGGCCGGGTTCTTCCGTTGGAAGAGCTGGTGGCCCGGCACGCCGACGAGCTCTTTCCGGGGATGACCATCGAGGACGTCCACGCCTTCCGAGTCACACGCAACGCCGACCTGCGCCGCGACGAGGAGGAAGCCGAGGACCTCCTCCAGATGATCTCCGAGGAGCTCCGGGAGCGGCGGTTCTCCCCGGTGGTCCGGCTGGAGGTGGCCCGGGAGATGCCGGACGCAACCGTCGACATGCTGCAGCGGGAGCTGAACCTCCACGACGACGACATCTACCGCATCGACGGCCCGCTGGACCTCATCCACCTCACCGAGCTCGCGAAGTTGGAGCGGCCCGAGCTCCTCTTCGAGCCGTGGACGCCGGTGGTGCCGCCCCGCCTCCAAGCCGGTCCCGAGGGAGAGCGACCCGACGTCTTCTCGATCCTGCGGGAAGGAGACCTCCTCGTTCATCACCCGTGGGACTCGTTCGCTGCCAGCGTCCAGGCCTTCCTGGAGCAGGCGGCCAGCGACCCGGGGGTGGTGGGCATCAAGATGGCGCTGTACCGGACGTCGGAGAATTCGCCCATCGTCTACGCCCTCATCCGAGCGGCGGAGGCGGGGAAGCAGGTGGCGGTGCTGGTGGAGGTGACGGCCCGGTTCGACGAGGAGCGCAACATCGAGTGGGCTCGGATGCTGGAGCAGGCGGGCGTCCACGTCACCTATGGGCTGGTGGGGCTGAAGACCCACGCCAAGGTGCTCCTCGTGGTCCGGTCCGAAGGCGAGGGCATCCGGACCTACGCCCACGTGGGTACGGGGAACTACCATGTGGCCACGGCCCGACTCTACACCGATCTGGGTCTTCTGACCGCCGACCCTCAGATCGGTCTCGACCTGGTGCACCTCTTCCACTACCTCACTGGTCACGCGCCGGAGCAGGACTACCACTCGCTGGTGGTGGCTCCCCGGGACCTGCGCCGCGCCATCGAAGACCGTCTGGAACGGGAGATCCAGCACGTGCGGGAGGGTGGGGAGGGCCGGGTCGTCTTCAAGATGAACGCCCTGGACGACGTGGAGATGATCCAGTGCCTCTACGAGGCGTCCCGGGCGGGTGTCCAGGTGGATCTGCTGATCCGAGGGCACTGCCGCCTCCGACCGGGCCTCGAGGGGTGGAGCGACAACGTGCGCGTGCGGAGCATCCTGGGTCGGTTCCTGGAGCACGACCGCGTCTACCTCTTCCAGAACGGTGGGGAACACGAGGTCCTCATGGGGAGCGCGGACCTCCGGCGGCGCAACCTGGTGGAGCGGGTGGAGGTGCTGGTCCCGGTGGAGGACGGAGAGCTGCGGGCCCGTCTGCGCCGTACGTTGGATCTCGCCCTCGACGACAACCAGCTCTCCTGGTCCCTGGGCGCCAACGGGCGCTACACTCGACGCAATCCGCCCGAGGACGCGGAGCGGCGGAACTATCACAGGGACCTCATGCAGATCTCCACCGACGAGACCCGGCGAATCCAGGACTCCTCCCCCGCCGCCCGGCCCTCCCCCGAGGTGTCGATGGACGGGAGCGCGGAGTCCCCGTGATGGTGGGGACCGCCGACTTCCCCCTCACGGTTGCGGCCATCGACGTGGGGACCAACGCCATCCGGTTCGTGGCGGCGGAGTTCGTCGATCGCACCCACTGGATCCAGAAGGAGTCGGTGCGGATCCCGGTCCGACTGGGCCACCAGGCCTTCCTCACGGGACGGTTGGCCGAGGACGCGATGGCCGGCGCGGTGGAGGCCATGGCGACCTTCCGCCGCTCCCTGGATACCCATGGGGTCGTGGAGTATCGGGCAGTGGCCACCAGCGCCGTGCGGGAGAGCCGGAACGGGGGCGATCTGGTGGAGCGGATCCGGGCGGAGACGGGCATTCGCCTGGAGACCATCACCGGGAGCGAGGAGGCCCGCCTCACCTGGGTCGCCGCCAGCACCCGCGTCTCCATGGACCACCACCGCTGGATGATGGCGGACCTGGGCGGCGGCAGCCTGGAGATCTCTACGGCCTCCTCGGAGGGGGTGGAGTGGATCGAGTCCCACACCATGGGGACGGTGCGCGTCCTGGAGGAGCTCGGCGCCGAAGCCGAGGACCAGGAGGCGCTCCGGGAGCTGGTGGTGGAGTATGCCGCGCGGCTCCGCCTTCCCGATTGGATCCTGGAGGAGAAGCCTCCGCTGAACGGCTTCATGGCCACGGGGGGGAACATCGAGGCGTTGGCGGAGCTGGCGGGGTGCGACCCCGACGGGAAGGGGGTGGCTCGCCTGCCCGTGCCCAAGCTGGAGAAGTGGATCGACCGGCTGGCCAGGATCTCGGTGGAGGAGCGCATCGAACGCTTCGGCTTCCGGCAGGACCGGGCCGACGTACTCCTCCCGGCGGCCATCCTCTACCACCGCGTAGCCCAGCTGGCCGGCGCCGAGACCATCCTGGTCCCCAACCTGGGGGTGAAGGAAGGCGTGCTCGTCGATCTGGTGGACGACCTGGTCCGCCCGCAGGTGCACGCCAGCCGCCGGGGCGAAGAGGCGCTGCGTGGCGCCCTGGCGCTGGGCCGGCGCTTCCAGTTCGACGAGGCCCACGGCGACCATGTGGCGCATCTGGCGCTGTCCCTCTTCGACCAGCTCGTGCCACTCCACGGGTTGGGCGAGGTGGAGCGCCGCATCCTCGCCAGCGCCGCGGCATTGCACGACATCGGGCAGTTCCTGAGCCACCGGAAGCACCACAAGCACTCCCTGTACATCATCAAGAACTCGGAGCTGCCGGGATTCTCCCGCAGCGAGGTGCCCCTTGTGGCGCTGGTGGCCCGCTACCACCGCCGGGCCGAGCCCAAGGACAGCCACTACCTGTACGAGGATCTCTCCCGGGAGGACCGGAATCGGGTGGGGCGGCTCGGCGCCATCCTCCGCCTGGCCGACGCCCTGGACCGGGAGCACCTGCAGCGCGTCACCTCGGTGGAGGTCCGGGAGGGGGACGGCGACTGGGTGGTGGAGGCCCGGGGACGCGGGGACCTTCGCCTGGAACGCTGGGCCTTCGACAAGAAGTCCGGGATGTTCGAGACCATCTTCGGCGTCCCCGCACGCCTGGAGCTCTCCGCGGAGTCCGGGGCGTTGCGCCGGGGCTGAGCCGGCCCCTGGCGCCCGCCCCCTCCAGCCTGGGCGGGGTCGACTACGCCGCGGCCTCCTCGTCGGCGCAGACCGGGTCCTTGGGGGGCGCAGCCTGTTCTTCCAGGGTGTGCCGGATGTAGACGATCTGGAGGGCCACCATGAGGGTCAGCACGATGGGCGTCGAGAACATGACGCCGGGAATCCCCACCAGCACCCCCATGACGACTTGTGCCGAGATCAGGAGGAGGGGTGGCACCGAGGCGACCCGCTTCTGGATCTGTGGGGTGATCAGGTAGCTCTCCAGGAACTGGATGCCCCCGTAGAGTACCAGCACCCAGAAGAGCTTCTGGGGCGCGGCATCCAGGGTAACGAGGATGGCGGGGATGGTGGAGGCGGCGGGTCCGAGCATCGGGACGAAGGAGAACCACCCGGCGATGAGCGCCAGGGTGAAGGGGAGCGGGATCCCCAGGAGCATCAGACCCGGTGCGGTGAGAAGGGTGACGGCGGCCATCGACGCGAACCGTCCCGCCAGCCACCAGGGGAGCGCCGACGCGAGGCATCGGAAGAGCTCCTCGCCCACCTCCCGCCGATCGGGAGGGATCAGCGCCAGCGCCCCCTTCAGATACTGCTGTCCCTGGCTGGCGATGTAGAACGAGAGCGCGGCCCAGACGAAGAAGTAGGCCACGACGCTCAGGCTGATGCTGACGAAGCGCATCTGACCGTTCACCGCCTGCTCCTGTTCGGCCTCGGTCTCCGAGGAGCGCTCCTGCCCGTCCTCCATGATGGCGCTGCGGAGATCGCCGACCTGGCTCCCGAGGGTTCCCAGGACGGGTGTCCCCTCGACGCTGGTCTGGATCTTCTCGAGCGCCGCCGGGATGCGTTCGCTGAGCTCTCCGTAGTCGTCGGTGATCCGCTCTGCCGAGAACATCAGGACGAGGACCCCGAACAGGATCCCTCCCACGTACCAGCTCCCTACGGCCGCCTGGTGCGAGATCCCGGTCTTGTCGGAGAGCCACCGTGCGAGCTGGTAGAGCGAGAGCCCGAAGAGGAGCGAGGCGAAGAGGACGATGATCTCGACGCGGAGCAACCACCCCAGGTAGGCCGCCGCAGCGAGTCCCACCAGGAGGAGGGGGACCGCTACGGGGTGTCCACCAGGGCGACCTTCGTTCATGCTCCCTCCTCGATGATCAGCGACGCATCGGCATCGGCAGCGGCCCGGATCAGGAAGGCGTCCCGCCCGACGGCGATGCCCAGGATGCGGACGTCCTCCACCGACCCCTCGATTCGCACTCCGTCGTCCAGCTCTCGGTTGAGGCCTTCACGGAGCTTGTCCGCGGCCCACTCCACGGCTGGATCGGCCTGAACACTCGCCTGCTCACGCAGGTACTCCTCGATGCCCGAATCGGCGAGCCAGGCGGCGCCGGAGGCCAGCGCGTTGGAGGTCTCCACGGCGAAGGCCAGGTCGGGGACCCGGATCATGCCCGTCCCGGCGTCGTACTCCGGCGTACCCACCAGGTAGAGCTCCCCCTCGACATCGCCCTCCACGGCGGCCATCACCGCCAGACGGCCTTCCGTGGTCGGTTGGAGACCCACCCCGGTCAGGCGCACCGTCTGCCCCATCCCGGTCCACTCCCTGCCGGCGAGCTCCTCGGTGAGGCGCTCCGCCGCCCCGGCGTATTCGGCGCGACCTTCGATCCGGATGCGAAGTCCCGGCTCCACCCGCCCGGAATCGAGCGGCGGGAGGGCCCGTTCCAGGGCCGGCGGACGCGACCCGAGGACCACACGGGGGCGGGCGACGAGGTCCAGTGGGACGGTGACGGCGTCGCCCTCGCCCTGGATGTCGCCTCGGCGAAGGCTCTCCGGCGCGAGGACCAGCCAGGTGTCCTCGGTGAGGTCGATGGGGGTCAGGAGGATCTGCCACCAGTCCACGAACTCCGAACGGATGTCGGCCTCGGCGATCCGTTCGTCCAGATCGTCGGTCCTCCCCTGCAGGAACTCCGTCGCCTTCCCTACGACCGTCCCCGTCATGTCGATGTCGAAGATCGTGATCTCACACTGATCCCGGTCGGTATTCGTGGCGGCCCGGATCGTATCGACCTGGAGTCGGGTCTGGAGATGCCACTCGGGGGTCAGGGTGATGGGAGCCCGGACCTCGACGTGCAGGCGGGGGCGCGGCTCGTCGTCGTCGGTCCCGCAGGATGCGCTGACCTCGGGAAGGACCGGTGGGTCGTACCATCCGCGGACCCGGTAGTAGATGGTGGTGGAGGCCCGGGCCATCGTCCCGTCCAGGGACACTTCGAGCGGCTCGCGCTCGAGCTCCACAGCCACCTGTCGGCTTCCGTCGTCCGAGACGTCCAGACGCTCGTCCAGGCTTCCCCAGCTCCGGGGTACCACCTGCTCGAGCTCCTCGACCAGGGGGCGGAGATCGATGGTGATGGGCACCGCCAGCGCCGAGGCCTCGGGCTCCTCGAAGGAGGCCGAATCCTCGGGGAGCGGGGGAGCCGAGACTTCGAGTCGTGAAGCTCCCGCTCGCCCCGACCCCCCACCCAGCCAGAGCCATGCTCCGGCCAGAGCGACGAGGAGCGCGGCACCGAGGCCCAGCTTCGTATGTCGACTCATTCGCGTTTCGTCCCTTCGGATCGTCGTGCAGGCGCAGCCTGCCTCCACCCCGGTCGATGCAGGTTCCACGCCTGAGGCCGCCTTCGACCCTGGTCGCCCTCATCGAGACCCCTGCGGCTCGACTCCTGGAGACCCCTGCCCGGAGGGCGCCCGCGCTACTCCTGGGACCGCACCGTGAACACGAAGTCTCCGCGCACCACGTGTCCATCGGCGGCCATGCTCCGCCAGGCCACCGTGTACGGACCGTCGGGCAACGTACCGGGAAGAGCGACGGCGTGCTCGGTCCGGTCCTCCGAGGAGCTCAACGCTCCGGTCTCCAGAGGGTCGCCACCCGCGTCGAGAACCCGGATGGTGGTGGCGTCTTCCTGGGCTCCCTGGGAGAACCAGAGTCGAACCTCCGCCGGGGGTGGGACGACGCTGTCGGCCGCAGGCGCCGACCGATCCAGTCGGAAGTGCATCGCGGAGTCGGTGGCGGGCGTGAGGCCCCCCAGGACGATCCCGGCGAGAGGCAGGAGTGCGAGGGCGAAGATGGAGCGTCGAATCGACATGGGGCAGTCCTCTCGTGAAGGAAGGAGCGAGGTCAGAAGGGCAGTCGCTCCAGACGAAGCTGCACGCGGAGGCTGCGGGGGGCGCCGGGCGTCACGTACCCGGCCGAACGGAGCTCGACGTACCGGACGCCGAGGGTGTTGGAGAGCTCGGCGTCCAGCGTCCGGCCTTCGCCCAACGCCACTGAGGTGCCCACGTCCAACACCGAGTAGGCCTGCGTACGGACGGTGGGCTCGCCGATGGGTGTGTGGGGTCCCACCAGGCGCCAGCCCACGCGGGCCTCGAAGTCCCGGCCAAGCGGTGCCGCAAGACGGACATGGGCTCGGTAGTCGGCCAGCCCGGGAACCCGCGTCGCATCGACGGATAGCTCCGTGGTATCCGACGTCGCGATGGGCCCGTCGAACACGTCGTGCGGATGATCGTCGTGGGCGTTCACGTAGGGTGCGCTCAGTCGCGCGTGATTCCAGGTACCCCCCACCTCCAGCCGGGCCTCCGCGGGGAGGCGAAGAGCCAGGTGACCGTCGATGCCCTGCCGCGTACTCTCGCCCGCTCCGGTGCTCTGCTGGGTGATGGGGTCGAAGACGCGCTCGTGGTCCACATCGACGCGGAAGACGGCCACCTCCGCCTGCCAGTCCTCCCCCTCCCGCGCGAGCCCCAGTTCGTGGGACCACGCCAGGTAGGGCTTCCTGGAAGGATCTCCGATGATGCCCACGGCGCTCCGGAATCCCCGGGCACTCGTGCCGGTCAGGTGCCACGGCCCGTCCAGACGGTACTTCAGGCCGAGCTTCGGGCTTGCCACCACATTGGTGGCCGACTCCCAGAAGGGCGTCTCGACCAGCTCCGACCGGCTCCGGTGACGAAGCCAGTCCAGGCGGGCCCCGAGATCCACCCCCAGGCGCTCCCCCACCGAGAGCCGCCACCGCCCGAAGATAGCCGCGGAGGCGTGACGGGCGTCGAGTCGGATCTCCGGGTCCACCACGTCCTGCGAGAGGGTCAGGGCGTGCTCGTACCGGACGTCGTCCGCTCGACCGGATGCGCCCAGGACCAGGTCACCGCTTCCCGTGGTCCAACCGGCCTCGACCTGTCCCCCCACTCCCGTGCGCTCATCCCACTCGCCGGACTGCTGGAGGGTCTCTCCGCCCGACCCGTGGGCGTGCCCGGGGACGTGGAGGAAGAGGGCGTAGTCCGACGCCATGGCCCAGGCCACCGCCTGGAGGGAACGGCCGCCGGAAAGCGCTCGCGCGAAGCGACCGTGTACGACCGCACGGCGCGACCGTCCCCCGTCGCTGTCGTCGGTCGGGTCCTGGAACCGCTCCTCGTTGAAGCCCGGTACGGAAACGAACCCGGGGGAGCTCCACTCGGTGCCGTAGAGGCTCACCCCTCCTTCCAGCCGTCCGCCCCCCACCGACCGCCAGCCCCGCAGGAGCCCGTTGGCCAGCCAGTAGTCGGAGCCGCTCCGCCACCCTTCGTCCCGTCGCCCCTCTCCGGCCACGAAGAATCCGCCCGCTTCTCCGCGGCGTCCGGTCGTGAGGCTCCCGCGGACGTCGCCGAAGCTGGTGCCCCCCACGGCGGCGGTGGAGCCTTCGGCATCGGCCCGGGTGAAGACCTCTACTGCCCCTGCCAGCGCGAAGTCCCCGTAGAGCGGGCTGGCGTTGCCGTGGAGCACCCGCAACGAGCTCACCGCGGGAGCCATGAGGACGTTCCAATCGGCGTAGCCCTCGACGTGACCGTGCGCCGGGAGGTTCACCGGGACGCCGTCGATGACCAGGAGTACGTCGGAGGAATGGTCGGAGGCGAAGCCCCGCATGACCACGTTGGAGGCGTAGCCCGGTCCCTGCCCCTGATCGTGGACCTCCACCCCGGCCACGTCCCGGACCAGTTGGTAGGCATCGGCGGACTGGGCAGCGCGCAGGCGTGCCGGATCCACGGTCAGGGCGCCCACCGGTGGGGGTGCCGAGCGTTCCCGCTCCACCGCGACCTCGATGGGGTCGAGGAGGAACGCCGTGGAGTCGGGCTCGAGGGTGTCCCGTGGCTCCTGGGCCCATGCGACCAGGGGCGTTGCGGCGAGGAGGAGGGTCATCAGAACGGATGGGAGCGAGCGGGTCATCGTCCACCTCCGGCCGAAGCCGTGGGCCAGGGATTCGCGAAGCGAGGATCGGTGACGAAGGCTGAGTCGGTGAGGCTCCGCAGGAACTCCAGGACCGCCGCACGCTCGGTGGCCGTGAGGGTGAATCCCTTCACGAAGCCACTCTTGTGCGGATTGGCGCTTCCGTCCCCGGAGAAGGGACCGGAGGACAGGGTGCGTCCCCCTGCGGCGTAGTGGTCCAGGACCTCGTCCAGGGTCGCGATGCTCCCGTCGTGCATGTAGGGAGCGGTCAGGGCGATGTTGCGAAGGCTGGGCGCCTTGAAGCGACCCATGTCTTCCGGTCGCTGGGTGAACTCGTGGAGGCCTGTGTTCTGCGGTGGGTAGCCCCCCTCCCCGTCGATGTTGTAGAGCCCGTTGTTGTGGAACTCGACCTCGGGTGCGCTCTTCCCTGCGAAGTCGAAGGTGCCGGTGAAGCCCAGTCCCCCGTGGCAGTGGAAGCACTCCAGCCGCTCGGAGAAGAAGAGGCTCTGACCGAGCCGGGCCGCCTCGGAAAGGGCCGATCGGTCACCCCGGCGGTAGCGATCCACCGGGGTCTCGCCGGAGACGAAGGTGCGCTGGAAGGCGGCCAGCGCCCGGGTCACCGTCTCCACCGAGAAGGGATCGCTCCGGTCCGGGAAGGCCGCCGGGAAGAGCTCCTGGTATCGGGGCTCCCCGCGAAGCCGCTCCAGAAGCTCGAGCTCCCGTGCGGACATCCCCAACTCCACGGGGTCCTCTCCGAAAAGGGGCGTGAGCGCCTGGTGGGCCAGCCTCGTCTCGTTGGGGTTCGCCCAGTTGAGGACGGGCTGGTAGCCGACATTCGCCAGGCTCATGCTGTTCCGGGGGTGGTGCATTCCCGTGGAGCCGACCCCCACCGGTCGTCCGTCCGTGAAGGCCCGGTCCTGTTGATGACAGGAGGCACAGCTCTGCGTCTCGTTCCCGGAGAGGCGACGATCGTAGAAGAGGTGCCGACCCAGCTCCACCTTCTCGGCACTCATCACCTCTCCATCCGGCACACGCGGAGCCGGGAAGCCTTCGGGGAGGATCCACGCGAAGCCTCCGGGCAGTTCCTCCGAGACGGAGATGCCGGGACCCAGCACTTCGTCGCCACCGCACCCCGAGAAGGGGACGGCGAGGACAGCGGCCCACGCCACCAACCCCGCACGTCCCCTGGGGGCACGCGGTCGTGCTGCGTTCACGTTCGCCTCCGCCTAACGGACGCGGAAGAAGCTCTGGCCCGCGCTGGCGCTTCCTTCGTAGGAGAGCCCGAAGTTGTTCATGACCACCGCGCACTCCGGGTCTCCGGGGAAGGACATGCATCCCTTGGCGGCCGAGTTCTGGTCCAGGTCGCTGTCGGCCAGGAGGGCACCGTAGTCGGCCACGATCTCCCCGGTCTCCCATTCGAATCCGTCGAGGGTGACGGTGGGCCGATGAGGGTTGGCACAGGAGGTGGCTGGCACCGTGGGGTCTCCACTGGGCGAGCAGCCGGTGCTTCCCAGGTGGACGAACCAGCCTTCGGGCTGGGCTGCCGAGGTGTGGTCGATACGGGCGAACTTGTACCCACCGTTCCAGGACCAGAAGAGGGCGGTGAGATCCAGCGGCGCAGCG
>JGI12048J13642_11019538_pt1 | contig 13863 bp, 9 predicted proteins | sample ElkSlonscriptome_16_FD_13642 | JGI IMG/M metagenome (IMG submission 13642) | reverse complement strand
GAACGTCCTGTCGCACCAAATCACCGTTAGCCGCCTTTTTAATCGCCGCTTTCAACCACTCCTGTATAGAGGGGCAGTGATTCCAACACTCCAGTTTCCATACAGGTAAACCTAACAAATCATCTAATTTATAGCTACTCGCATTTAATGCCGTTTCATTGATATCCACAATCAGTCCTTCTGGAGTCAGCAACATCATGGATTGAAAGGTTTGATTGAAAATTCCCCGGAAACGTCGTTCACTATCCTGGAGTTTTTTGAGAATTTGTCCCCGTTCAATCCCGTAACGAATCGTTTTCACTAATAAGGGAATTGTAATATCATCCTTAAGTAAATAATCTTGCGCCCCATGCGCCATTGCTCCTAGGGCTAATTCTTCGTCATTGGCTCCCGTTAACACAACAATGGGCAGATGAGGAATCGCCTCTCGAAATTCAGTAACGGTTTCTAAGCCATCAGCATCAGGAAGATTCAGGTCTAACAAAACTACATCAATGGGGAGATTCGTACAACTCTCAATCGCATCAGCGAGTCGTTCAACATGATGAAGTTGCCATTCGCTTGGGTCTAAACGAGAAAATCGATGACGCTGCAAGCGAGCATCACTAGGGCTATCCTCCACTAATAGGACATGAATTAGTTGTTTGTCCATAGGACTGGTATCACTCCGAGGGCAATTGAACCGCCGCTAACCAAAATTCTTCCAATAGTTGAACCATTCGCATAAACTGTTGAATATCAATAGGTTTGGTAATATAGCAGTTGGCATTCAGTTCATAAGACTTGAGTATATCCTCTTCATCCTCTGAAGTTGTGAGAACGATCACTGGAATCCGTTTGAGCGTGGGGTCTGATTTGATCGAGGTTAATACTTCTTGACCATCCATTCCCGGTAAATTCAGATCCAAAACAATCAAATCCGGACGGGGACTGTTCGTATAATCCCCCTGCTGGAGTAAGTAGTCTAGGGCTGTTTCCCCATCTTCCACCCAACGCAGGTTGTTGGCAATTTTAGCTTGCTTAAAGCTGATCTGGATCAGATTCGCGTCACTGGGGGAATCTTCCACCAGTAAAATTTCAATGGGTCTAAATCTATAATGGCTGCTCATAGCGAGGATATCAAACAGGGAAGGGTCAAGAAAAATGTGCTACCAACTCCAGGTTGAGATTCCACCCAAATCTGTCCACCGTGGCGTTCGACAATTTTCTTACAAACGGCTAAACCAATACCCGTACCCGAAAACTCGCGCCGGGTATGGAGACGTTTGAAGATGACAAAGATACGGTCGAGGTATTTGGGTTTAATCCCAATTCCATTATCCTTTACCTGAAAGAGCCATGCATTCTCTGTCAATTGTGCCTCAATCTGGATGTGAGGTGGGCGATCGCGGCAGAATTTGATCGCGTTTGCGATCAGATTTTGAAACAGTTGGATCAGTTGAGTGGGATCAGCCTGAACTGTGGGGAGGGCATCGTAGGTAATCGTCGCTTGGCTTTCTGCGATCGCCACCTGCAAATTTTCAGTCACTTGGCGCAGTATAGCATTACAGTCGGTGGGTTTTCCTTGGGAGGGACGAGTCCCCAAGCGGGAATAGGTGAGCAAGGCTTGAATTAACTGGCGCATTCGGGTTGCACCATCAATGATAAACGCCATATAGTCTTGGGCGGATTCATCAAGTTGATCGAGGTAGTCTTGTTGTAAAAGTTGGGTATAACTTGCCACAGCGCGTAACGGTTCCTGCAAATCGTGGGAAGCAATATAGGCAAATTGTTCCAATTCTTGATTAGAACGTTGCAATTCCTGGGTCAGTTCTTTAAGTTTTGCTTCCGCCTCGCGACGTTCAGCAATTTCCGTCTGTAAGACGTTATTCATGGCGCTTAAGGCTTGGGTGCGTTCTTCGACTCGCCGTTCTAATTCTTCTCGGGCATTTTGTAAGATATGTTCGGCTTGTTTTTGCAGGGTGATATCTTGAGACATTACCATTCCGGCAAAAATTTCACCTTGCTCATTTTTCACCGGAAGCGTATACACTTGATGGGTGCGATCGCCAAATGTAATTTCCGATACATTCGTTTCTCCGGCTAAGGCTGACCGATACAGGGGTTCGATTATTTTACAAACATCGGGTGATAAGACGTCTGTAATCGTTTTTCCTTTTAACTGTTCAGGTTCAAAGCCGCCAGCCCTTACTCCCTCTCCTTCTGCTAACAAGAAGCGTAACTCTCGATCAAATAATAAAACACTGCCATTAGGAAAGTTTTGCGTCAGGGTTCGATAAAGTCCCTCACTTTTACGTAAAGCTGCTTCTGTGCGTTTGCGTTCGGCAATTTCCGCCTGTAATGAATGATTAAGTTCCGCTTGTTTTTGCCACAGACGAGCATTTTCAATCGAAATCGCGGCTTGGGCTGATATTAGATTTAAGAGTTCAACTCGTGCGGGCGTAAATGCCGCGATCGCTAAATTGTTTTCTAGATAAAACAGTCCAATTAATTGTCCTTGATTTAGCAGTGGCGCACAGACGATAGATTTGGGTTGATTTTGCTGAATATAGGCATCGTTAATAAATCTATCCTCAGACGTGGCATCATTTAAGACTAAAATTTCTTGCGTCCGGCTGACATAATGAATAATCGCGGTGGGAATATCTTGGCTGGTTTCTAAGGGAATCGATTGCAAGACAGCAATACTATCCAAATCCCCTCGACAAATTGCTTCAATCCGTAACTGTCCCTGCCAATCCAAGAGTAAAACGCCTTGTGTCGCCCCAGCATTTTCTATTAAAAGCTTCATTAAGCTAATCAGCAACTTATCGAGGGCAATTTCACTGGAAAGCGCTTGGAATGTTTTAATAATTGTGGTCAAGTCTAGCACAGCGGCAAGATGACTCCCCGATACTGAGTCTGTATTTGAATTGGTAAGTGTATCTTTGATATTAACCGAGGTTAAGGCGTCGGTAAATAAGCCAGGATAAGTCTTCTCTAAATCTTCAACCTTTCGCTTAGCACCCCAATGTTGATAGCCATGGCGTGCTTTTTGCATGTAGAGTTGAGCAAACTTTACCTTGCCTTTACTCAACCAAAACTTAGCGGCTAATTCATTTGCTAAAGCCTCATGGTGAATAAACCCATTGGTTTTGGCTAAATCAATGGCTTGATCATAGAAGTCCATTGCTTTTTCCGTTTGACCAGAAATCCGTGCCATTTCTGCATTGATTAATACATAGTTATGCCGAAAGTTTTCTGGACAATTATCTGCCCAACCTTTCATCTGAGCTTGAGCAATAATCAATGTTTGCCAGTAATCAGCTTGTTGACTCTCCGCCGCCTGAGGATAGAGTGCAGTTAAAATCAGAGATATATAAAAATTATGTTCAGCTTGGATGTATAAACCACGAATAAAGGGCAGGTATTTTTCGGCTGATTTAATGCAATTAAGTGCTGCTTCGGGCTGGTTGTAGAGATAGAGAACCCAGGCTTTAATACTGTAAAATGTACAAAGACCACCAAACGTCTGATAAGTATGGCAGGTGGCTAAATAATTGGCTTCACTCATCTCATCAGTATCAAATACCTCTTTAGCTTCCGTTCGTCCACATAAATTCCAAATAGGCAGTTTACAGGCTAAAATCATGTCTGTTACCCATTGGTTTTGAGTTTTGCGGCTAAAGTGCAAAAACGTATCCGCTTGGGTAAGGACATCGGTTAAGCTTGAGCCTTGATTAAAGGCATTATGAAATTGATTGTTTAAGATATAGCCAACATATTGAAAATCCCCAGCTTCCATTCCCGCCTGATAAGCTTCATGATTAATCGACTCAGCACATTGAATCGGCTTGACCCAGGAATTCAAAAATGTCGCCAAAAAATGATGGGTGCGACTGATATAAATTGGATGATTAAACGTTTTGCTCAGTTGACAAGACAGTAAACCAAAGGCATACCCAGACTGATAATCTCCCCAAAGGGAACCCAGGAGTAATCCATAATTAGAATAGCCTTTAGCTGATTCAGGAGCATTGCCATATTGTAGGGATAAATTGACGAGTTTTACCGTAACCCAGGCATAACTATCTTGATCAAAGAAATACGTGGGCGGATCGAGACTTAATAGTAAATTTACTGCCGCTTTTGTCACCCTGTCGGTCATGTATGGTAAATCAATTAAACTGGCAATGTGCCGATTTCCTAAATTTCGTTTTAAGTCAGATAATTCACGATTTAAGCCTCTTTTTACATTAGTGTCTGGAAAATCGATGCCGATTTTTTTGAGGGCTTGGCGTCCGACTTGAATGGCTTCTTTATAGTTGGCTAGCATGGTATGCTGAACAATGAGCAGGTTATACAGTTCAGCCTGTTCCACCACGGATTTAGCGTGAATTAAACTCTGATGAATTAAATGCTGTGACGATTCAAAGTCGCCATTCAAATATTCCACTTCAGCGAGTTCCTTATGAAGTTTTAATGTTAATGAATACTGGTCAGTCCAGCTTGTTTCACTTAAGGTTAATAGTCCGTAGTTTAGGTAATCTCTAGCGGCGGTATAAGCCGTTGCTGACTTCGCTTTTTTGGCAGCCGCTAAGTTTAACCGAGTTAATTCAAGTCGTTCGTGAGTGGTGGTAATCGCGTAAGCTTTCCAATTGAGATGATCAACAATATCAAAAATTCGCTCATATTTTTGATAGGGGGATAGCTGGGCAAGCAACAGCCGACCAATGCGCCAGTGAACGGTTTCTTTTGATGCTTTATCCATCAAAGCATCAACCGCTTGTTGTACGCGATCGTGCGAAAATTTATAATATTGAATTAAATGAAAATATTTTTGCGGATTTTTTGTCTGGGGTTCAATTAATCCTAACTGAATGGCTGGATATAAATCATCCCAGGTTTCATTCGGAATTTTCTCACAAATTTTGGCAAGTAAATCGAGTTGAAAATGATTTCCGATACAAGCGGCTAAACTTAAAACATGTTGAGTGCTTTCCGGAAGTTTTTTCAACTTGCCAATCATCAACTCCACTACGTTATCTGTAATCGCCGTTTCTTCAATCCGGTCGATATCCCAAGTCCACTGACCTGAACCTTCGTTGGTAGAAGAACTAAAGAAAATCAGATTTTCCTGGGCGAGGGTTTTGATAAATTCTTTAATAAAAAAAGGATTTCCTGCGGTTTTACGCACTATTAGTTCTGCTAAAGCAGTAACAGATTGAGCATCTCTGTGTAAGGTTTCGGAGATTAACTCAATAACTCGTTCCCGGTTCAGGGGGGTTAAGATAATTTGGTTAAGAATAACGCCAAGACTACAAATTTTATCGAAGCTAATCATTAAAGCATGATTCGGATCAACTTCATTGTCTCGATACGCACCAATGAGGAATAGATGGTGGATTGGGTCATCTGTCAAAATGAATTCCAGCAACTTGAGGGTAGCTGCATCAGCCCATTGTAAATCATCTAAAAAAATGACTAAAGGATGTTCAGGTTGACAGAAAACCCGCATGAAGGCTTGAAATACTAAATGGAAGCGATTTTGGGATTCAGCCAATCCTAATTCAGGCACTTCTGGCTGAGTACCAATAATCAGTTCAACTTCTGGAATGACCTGGATAATAATTTGTCCATTGCGACCTAATGTTTCCAGTAATATTTTTCGCCATTGCCTAAGTTTTGCTTCACTTTCAGTTAAAATTTTTCGGATTAATTTGGAGAAGGCATTAACCAAAGCTGAACAAGGAGTATTGCGTTGAAATTGATCAAATTTTCCAGTAATAAAATAACTGCTTTTCTGGATAATAGATGGACGAATTTGCTGGATTAGAGCGGACTTACCAACGCCAGCATCACCCGTAATCAGAATGATTTCACTCAGCCCTTTTTGGGTATTTATTGCCCCTTGCCCCTTTGGGGAACAGGCGATGCGAAAAAAAGCGGCGAGGAGTGCTTGAAGTTCACGTTCTCGACCATAAAGTTTTTGGGGAATTTGCAAAAATTTGCCCAGATCATGACATCCAATGGGGAATTCTTTAATTTTGCCCGTTGTTTTTAATTGCTCTAAACAATACTCTAGATCTGCCTTGATTCCTACAGCACTTTGGTATCGATTTTGCGGTATTTTTTCCAATAGTTTCATGACAATATTGGAAATGGCTTGAGGACAAACTAATTGATGATTGGGAAACTGTTGAGTGTTGAGTATTGACCCAACGCTAGGCTCATCTGTAACTAGGTTTGTAGGGATAAATTTAGGAACTTTCTGTTCGCTATTGATGGTAACGTTTGTGCCGAAGCCGCCTTGACTGAGTTTTGAGTCAACTCCCCCATCTTCTTTGTCTTCGCCTGCTTCCTTGTCCTCCTTTTCTACGACGTTTGACTGCAACGTTACATGAGGGGGGAGAGGCTGTTGAGCCAGATGGCAATAAATCAACTCTATGGGTTCATCTTTATCGAAAGGGAGATGATCGGTTAATAGTTCATAAAGAGTGACACCTAAGGAATAAAAATCTGTGCGGTAATCTAGAGGGCAATCCATCCGTCCAGTTTGCTCTGGTGATAAATAGGCTAATGTTCCCTCTACACTAGGCGATTGTTTGAGCGAATGATTTTCGCTGGATACGCGAACCGCGATACCAAAATCAATAATTTTTAGTTGTTCCGTTACCGGATTGAAAATAATATTTGATGGATTAATATCTTTATGAATTGTATTAGCGGCGTGGATTTGACCTAAGCCTTCTGTAATCTTAATCGCGATGTCCAGAATATCGGACAGTGAAAGTTTTATTGTCTTGAGTAATACGTTTAAGGATTCTCCACCAATGTCTTCAAACACGATAACCAACCTATTCTGATAAGCGAGTAAGTCGTAGGCGTGAATGACACCCACCAGTTGCCAGTTATGAGTAATTTCGTATTCCGTTTTATAGCGGCTAAGTTCTTCAGACGTAGGATAGTCAGGTTGGAGAAGTTTCAAAATAACAGGTTGAGTATCGACCTGTCGGATGCCCCGATAGACTATAGAATTGGAGCTTTCGTAGATTTTGGCGAGAATCTGGTAACCTGGAAGGATAATCACGGTGGGATTTCCCTATTAATTCGCTGTTCCAGACGTAGGAATGGTACGTCTATCTAAAAACGGTAGCATTTTGATGGGAAAGTGTCTCTTTATTTTTATAGGATCAGTGGTAGGTGTTAGGTTTTTTAGCTTCCAACAGACAATTGACACCCGACACCCGACACCCTTGCTCAACCGAGCTTTTCACCTTAAGTTAACACCAATAGCAGCCCTCACCCCCAGCCCCTCTCCCAAGCTTGGGAGAGGGGAGTCAGAGGGGAGTCAGAAGGGAGTAGGAAAAGAAGGGAGGGATGATAAACGCACAATCACCCGATTCTTGTCGGAGGTGCTGACTACGCCGAACGTAAGGATTGGGTTTGCCAGTGACGCTGTTGAAGCTGGTGCATGTGGTTAAAGAGTTGCCAACAGTAAGATTCACTTAGCCCACAAGTAATAGCCCCACGCAGCACAACATTAAAATACCAATCGTTCGGTGCTAATTCTTCGGCTAATTTTTCCACAACCACATAAGTCCGGACATTGTGATAGATTCGTCCTTGACAAGACACTTCTATGGTTTCTCGTCGATAGCCACCACGGGGTACTTCTTCCCGGTGATCAAGAGGATCACTAAATCGCTCAGGTAAGCGGTATAAGACGCCTTCAACCGTTGCGTTCACATCGTTCACATCGGGGACTATATCCAGTACACCACAGTTCCGCCGTGCTGACTTGCGGTTAAATCCCAGTCTATATCCGTTGAGAACGGCTGAACCTAGGACGAAAGCATGAGTATTTTCACCTAGCGATCGCTTTAAATCAACAGGACACATACAGGAGCCATAGGCAAAGTAGTAAAAGGTTGGCTCTGTCTGAGGGAACTGTAGCACATTAGCTACGGGTGAAGACGGTTCAAGAGACGGTGAGGGTGAATCTTGACGATCGCGAGGCTGAGTTGTCATCGCTGGCTAAAGACTACAATACTAAACGGCAAAGGCTTAAGCAATATATTGTCAACTAAGTCAGGGGAACGAACTGTAGCCGATTTTTCATATTAAATCAGTGTAGCTCAATCCTGAATCAACCCCGTTGGTATAATTGCAACATAATTGCAACGGCGATCGCACGAACGCAGGCGATATTATAAATGTGGGTAGTACAACACGCTAAAGAGGAGAAACATTGGCAAGTGCTGACTCGTCAACAGAGTTGACCAATCGCCTCTATAAGCAGCCTGGTGTCTTCGAGTCAGGAGAACCTCTAGGCTTACCCCGAAAATTTGGCGTACACTATCCACAGCAAGATTGCAAACTTTGGCGTTACTTACCCCTGAACTCATGAAGTCCTGCTTATCCGATATGGCTAACCTGAAGCGGCGTCTAGGCATAGCGCTGATACTGCCAATTAGCCTTATGGGAGCGATCGCGCTTCCGACTCCCCTCAAAGATGCCCAAGCCCAAACTGGGGATGGACGTGCTATCACGGTTCGGGCAGATATTCAAGAAGCGAATTCCCAAACTGGCGTTGTCACAGCACGGGGTAATGTACAAATTGATTATCCGGCTCGCCAAATTCAGGCAACGGCGGCTCAAGCTCAATATTTTAGTCGAGAACGGCGTATTGTTCTCACGGGGAATGCTTACGTTTTGCAACAAGGCAATAGTCTGCGCGGTGAAACGATTACCTATTTAATTGATGAAGGGCGCTTTGTTGCTCTACCGAAAACGGAACAACAGGTTGAATCAATCTACATTGTGTCTGATCCAGAAGCTCCAACCCAGCCTGTTGCACCGCCTGTAACTCCTCCCTTTAATCCAAAACCTGTGTTCAAAACTCCAGTCAGTGATCCATAATTGTTATTTATTATTTGTTATTTGTCATTTGTTATTCGTTAGCGCCGAAACCCTTGAGATACCGTAGGGTGGGTTTCGACTTCGCAAGGGGCCACCAGCATACCAGTCAGTACCCTTCAACTGAACACTAATCGGGGCGGGTTTAGTTACATCTGGGTGACAGCCAACGATAGTAGTGAAACCCGCCCCTACAGACTAAAAACTTGGTCGGGGCGGGTTTAGTTACATCTGGGTCAAAAGGAAACGATAATAGTACAACCCGCCCCTACAGATGTGCCATGGCACGTCTGTACACATTACATAACTCTCCAACTGAGGTAGCTATTCTTGAAAATCGTTTTAGAGAATATTCATAAATCCTATAACAAGAAGTCTATCGTTAACCGCGTCAATCTATCGGTGGCACAAGGGGAAGTTGTGGGGCTGCTCGGTCCAAATGGTGCGGGAAAAACGACCACCTTTTACATTGCTATTGGTCTCGAAAAACCGAATCAAGGGACAGTATGGTTAGATGATAATGACATCACCAAGCAGCCGATGCACCAGCGGGCGCGTTTTGGGATTGGCTATTTGGCGCAAGAACCCAGTATCTTTCGGAATCTGACAGTTCGGGATAATCTTCGACTGGTGCTAGAGCAAACGGGTGTACCGCGTCAAGAATGGCGCTGGAGGTTACGAACGTTGATCGAAGAGTTTGGCTTAGAAAAAGCAGCGAATACGATTGGGAGGCGGGTTTCTGGGGGTGAACGTCGTCGCACCGAATTGGCAAGGGCGTTAGCTTCAGGCGTAGAAGGACCCAAGTTTTTATTCTTAGATGAACCTTTTGCTGGGGTTGATCCGATAGCTGTGGCTGAGATCCAAAAAATCATTGCCCGGTTGCGCGATCGCGAAATTGGGGTTTTAATTACGGATCATAATGTTCGCGAAACCCTAGCCATCACCGATCGCGCTTATATCATGCGAGATGGGCAAATTCTGGCATCGGGTAGCGCTGAAGAACTTTACAACAACCCGTTGGTGCGACAATATTACTTGGGTGATGAGTTTCAAAAATAATCCTGGCTATTTCTCGATGTTTCGTAAATAGCCCTCAAACCCATAGATAAACATAAGACGAATGACATAAGACGAATGACGAATGACGATCCGTAAATCTCTACCTCTTTTCTCATTTATTCCTGGCGTATCGGTGATGGATCGTTATATTATCACCGAACTCATTCCCCCATTTTTATTTGGGATGGGAATGTTTTCCTCAGTGGGGGTAACGATTGGTAGCTTATTTGACTTGATGCGGAGAGCGGTGGATGAAGGACTACCAGCCACATTAGTGCTGAAAGTGCTGCTGTTGAGTTTACCTCAGTTCATGGCGTATGCTTTTCCTACATCTGTCTTGTTAGCCACCTTATTGACCTACAGCCGTCTGTCTAGCGACAGTGAACTAATCGCGTTGCGAAGCTGCGGGGTGAGTATTTATCGCCTAGTGCTACCCGCGTTATTACTCAGTTTAGTTGTGACTGGCATGACCTTTGGATTTAATGAATACGTTGTCCCTGCCTCTAACTATCAAGCAACGATAACCTTAGAAAAGGCATTAGGAGAGGAAAAACCCACCTTCAAAGAGCGCAATATCTTCTATCGAGAATATGCAGAGGATAAAACACTCAAGCGCTTATTCTACGCTCAAAATTTTGATGGTGAGCGGATGAAGGGCTTAACCATTCTCGACTGGTCTCAGCAAAGTCTTAACCAAATTGTCACCGCTGATTCCGCAATATGGAATATAGCGCAAAGTACTTGGGATTTCTATAACGGTACGATTTATTTAGTGTCACCGGATGCCTCCTACCGTAACATCGTGCGGTTTGAACACCAACAACTACAATTACCTCGCATTCCCTTGGATTTGGCGAGAAAAGACCGCGATTACGATGAAATGAACATCACTCAAGCCAGAGAACGTCTAGAGTTAGAGCGCCAGAGTGGGGATGAGGAGGACATTCGCAAACTCAAAATCCGCATCAGTCAAAAATTTGCATTACCCTTTGCTTGCGTTGTTTTTGGCTTAGTTGGGGGATCATTAGGCAATCAACCTCAGCGTACCAGTAAAGCCACAGGCTTTGGGATTAGCGTGTTAGTGATTTTTGCGTATTATATGCTAATGGCGATCGGAGATGCTCTGGGATTGAGTAACTACCTCCCCCCCTTAATCTCGGCGTGGTTGCCCAATCTGATGGGGTTTGCGGTTGGCGGATTTTTGTTAATTCGAGCCGCCCGGTAGGGGTTTGGTCTCCAAACCCTAAACCTGCAAACCCCTCAACCGAACAGCATTGTGCTATAACCTGTCCGAACGGGTGAGTCGCAGAGTCTATCAGATTGGATATAATTAGTGGGTTGCACTACAGAACCAACCGTTTACTCAGAAAAAATCAATCCTTTAAAATATTTCTGTAACAAAAGTTACATTATCCTACTTATTCTGACTCGGTTCGTTCAATTTTTGTCAAATCATACTACCGGCTTGCGCTATGTCATCTCCCAATCAAGTGCCTGCGTATCTGCGCTATTTAAAAGCCCGACTTCAACCCTTAAGGCAACCCAAATTTTGGCTATCAGTCATGGGCTTTGGCTTAATCGTGTTGTTTGTCTGGGAATATTGGCAGAATCCCGATTGGTTGAGTTTTTTGGAAGAAGACCCAATCCGCGAGCAATTTGAGAACTCAACGGATGAGACAACACTTTCGGCTGAAGAACTTGCCGCTAACATGGCAGATATTGACAGTTCGGCAGTCCTCATCGAGGAATTTGACCAACAGAATGCTCTAGCGTTGGCTAATCTACCGAACCAGAAGCCCGGAGACAAAAAAAATTCCTTGACCGCATCGGTACCCGAACCGCCGTCAACCTCTACTCCCTCAATCCTAAATAGTGCTGCTGAGTCAAAACCAAGCTCCAGCAATCCCTTCGCCAAAGCCTCACAAGACTTTCTCATGGGGGATATTTTATCGGGGAAGGGACTCTTTCCTGACCCAAATATGTTAAGTTCTGAGCCTTCGTCGTCAAACTCAGAAACGACTTCTGCGAATGCTTTCCAAGAATTGACTGAGGTGTCAGGAACTGAGGCGTCTCAAACGAACAATCAAAATTCTGAGCAACTGACGCAACGTTCTGATACAAATCAAAGTCAAACCGTGCCAACCTCTAGAACGAGTGAACAAACCCGAGTTCCATCACTAACGACGCCAAGGACGACAACCAACCGTGGGATGATACAGCCTAGCTACCCTCCGGCTTCTGTACCGACGGTATCGGGTTACAATGGTGCCGGACAGCCCACCTATCCCACAGGAGTGGCACCGAATGGAACCGTTTACAACGGTGCGGGACAGCCCATGTATCCCTCCGTTCCTGCCCCTCCAGTCCCAGCAACGGGTGTCACCACCTCTCCTGTGATGCCTACAGCACCTGGCAACTCCGCTAATGTTGGACAATATCCGATTCAACCCAATAATGTTCCTAGCGCCGGAAATAATCCGACACCCATTACACCAGGATTGCAGGAGAGTCAGCTCAATCGCTCACAACTAAATGCACCCCGTTAGTCGCCTCGTCGCCTTCCATGTCTAAAAAGGCAGTGCTGCTGTTGATTTTCAAGGTGCGATCGCATTCCAAAGATGTAGGGGCGGGTTTAGGGATTAAATGAGTAAACCCACCTCAAACCCCACAACGAAACCCGCCCTAATCCCCACCTAAATTTTTGATTAATTCCCAACCCGATAACAAAACCCATCTGATTTAAGGCGCGATCGCACTGTCCTACGACTTAGTGCAGGCAGAAGTCTTTGACCACTTCTACCTGGCACTATTATTTAACCATCCGATGAGGGACTAGAAGTGTTTAATAATTGCGTCGGCAAATTCAGAACACTTCAACGGGGACTCAAGCCGTGGGGTCATCATCCGGGCTAAGTCGTAGGTTACTTCCCGATTAGAAATAGCACCGCCAATTCCCCGTGTAATCAGGTCAGCCGCTTCTTGCCATCCCATATATTCCAACATCATCACCGCCGATAGGATGAGTGAACCGGGATTAATTCGGTCTAAACCCGCGTGCTTGGGTGCTGTGCCGTGGGTGGCTTCAAAAATTGCACAGGTGTCACCAATATTGGCACCGGGTCCCATGCCTAAACCTCCTACCAGGGCAGCCGCCGCGTCGGACAGATAATCCCCATTCAGGTTCATCGTCGCCAGAATCGAGTATTCAGCGGGGCGAGTCTGGATTTGTTGGAAAATACTGTCCGCAATCCGGTCATCGACCATCACTTTATCTTTCCACTGACCATTGCCATGGGTGTCCCAGATGGCATTGAGAACGCCCTCAACTTCTGCCGACAGCTTCAGCCCGTTTTTCTGGTGTCAGGGCATCATAACCGGGTTCAACCTTACGGGCATTGTCTTCGAGGCTGATATCTGGGTCATGTTCTTTATTGCTCAAAATCCACGATTCGCGTTCGGTAACACATTGCGCCCGGAATTCTGTGGTTGCCAGTTCATACCCCCAGTCTCGAAACGCACCTTCGGTGTATTTCATAATATTACCCTTATGCACCAAGGTGACCTTTTGCTTGGCTTTGGGTAAGGTTAAGGCACGTTCAATGGCGCGACGAACCAGACGTTGAGTACCGGTTTTACTGATGGGTTTAATCCCAATCCCTGAGTCAAGGCGAATCTGCTTTGTGCCATGTTCTGGCGTGGCTGGAATAAAATCGTTATTGAGAATTGAAATCAGTTTGTCGGCAATTTCGGTTCCCTGACGCCACTCTATTCCCAGGTAGATGTCTTCTGTGTTTTCCCGGTAGATAATCAAATCTAGTTTCTCGGGTTCTTTGTGGGGCGAGGGTGTCCCTGAGTAGTATTTGCAGGGACGCACGCAGGCATAGAGATCATTAATTTGACGCAGGG
>JGI12048J13642_11430089_pt1 | contig 13864 bp, 13 predicted proteins | sample ElkSlonscriptome_16_FD_13642 | JGI IMG/M metagenome (IMG submission 13642) | reverse complement strand
CCGAGCGTCCGCAAGCCATTCTCGAGAACAAAGAACCGGCCGTGGTGGCGCCGCCGCAAATGCTCGATCCAACCGACGAACGCCGGCCGGAGTCGAAACAGCACCGCGGCGAATCAGCGAGACACCGCTTGCTATCTCGACCAAGTTGGCTTTCGAAGCTGTTTGACCGGCGTTGACCCAACAACGATCCAGTGGCTTAACGCGCACCGTCACCCGCTGACCAATGCCTAGATCTCCGTGGAAGCGATTTGCAATCGCGATCACGGCACCGCCCCAGCCTGCTCCGAGAGGTCATCACCGGACCCGACGCAGTGACATCGACAGACGGAACCAGCCGCGCCATTACCCCCGGAGAAGGGCAGAGAATCCCGATAAACTCTATCCCCCCCCCGATTCCATAACACCCGCCAACGCGCTAACATCCCGACTCGGAAAACGCCAATCTCTAATCCCGGATCAGAGCCAGCCCTCAGCAGTTGCCAAAGAATCCGCCACACCACACCAGCGGCCCGACCGATCCGCACCCCCTAGCGGCCCCAATATTTTGGCTGGTGGTCGTGCTTATCATCTTCACGCCGCTGTTCCGCGCCGGTGCAACACCGTTAGCGGCGCTGGTGTCGCAACTGCTGTCTGTCGCCGTACTTACCCTCGTGTTTTGGTCGCCAAAGCGCCGATCACTCACCTGTCCAGAGTTGCTCGTCCTGATCTTGCTCCTGCTGGTTCCCGTAGCGTACCTAGTGCCGCTCCCCCAAGCCTGGGTCGATGCCATGCCGGGCAGGGCGCTCTATGCAGCGGCCAACGCCCAGTTGCCGACTGGCAACGCCGACACCTGGAAAGCGTCCGCAATCGTCCCAGGCGCAACCGCCGCAGCGGGTTTAGCGCTGCTACTTCCCGTCGCTGTGTTCGTAGGCGTTCGCACGCTTGATCCACCCGCGCTGCTGAAGCTCGTCAAACTCCTGCTCGCGGTGGCGGTGCTTCAAGCAATACTCGGGCTGATACAGTTCGGCACCGCGCAGAGTGGCCACGTCATGTTTGCCGTGGAAGGGGCCACCGGCGGCTCGGCCACCGGCACCTACGCGAACCGCAACCATCTGGCGGGCCTCATCGAGATGATGTTACCCATCGCCTTTGGGCTCTTCTTTTACTCGCTTGGGCGTTCCGACTCATCAACACGGCGAGCAGGCTCTTGGCGGCGCAAGGCAGCTTTTCTGAGTTCCTCCGGCGGAAAAGTCGCCACCATCTACGCCATCGTCGCCTTTTTGCTGATCATCGGCATCATCTTCACTCGTTCGCGCGCCGGCATCTTCATTGGCATGCTCGGTATCATCCTGTCGGCGCTCGTGTTCTCGCGTCGCATTGGCGGCAGCAACGTCTTCGGCCCGGTGGGCACGGTCGTGGCATTGGCGGTCTCCTTTGGAATTGTTGTCGGCCTTGCGCCCGTGCTCAATCGCTTCTCCGTCGATGCCCTTGGAGAGGATGGGCGTTGGCCACTGTTCGCGATGGTGTTGCAGGGGGTTCAGCAATTCTTTCCGGTCGGAGCAGGCCCTGCAGCATTTCCGACCGTGTTTCCGACTTTTCAGCCCATTGAACTCGGCAATTCCTTTGTTAACCGAGCGCACAACGACTACCTGGAATGGGTTTCCGATACCGGCATCCTTGGCGTCGCGCTGGTTACTCTGGTGCTAGTCTTGTACGTTAGGCAATGGGCCAGGCTGCGTACATCAGACGAATGGACTCGTTCGCATTTTCTACAAGTGGCCGCCGGTATTAGCCTGCTGCTCTTGGCCTTGCATGAATTGGTGGACTACAACCTCTACACTCCCGCGAACCAGCTCGTCTTTGCAGTGTTGGCTGGCATCTTTTTTGTGCCTATAGAAAACCTGAGCGCGGCGGACAGTCGGAGGGGTCGCAAGCGTGATGCGCCAGGTTTGGAGTTGGCTTCCATGCCGCGTCCTGCCCACGCCTCTCTGGTCGCGCCAGATCAAATTCAGAATCCGTTTCGCGATTGACAGGATAGAGGCCGATCATAACGCCGACAGCTATGATGCAAGCGGTTAACCGCCGTGGTGGTGTTCGGCATTCGTATCCCGTATAACCCGCCACGTCCAATGGCCTATTGCATTGATGGAGTCGCGTTTTCGCATACCAGGCACCAATTCGAGATTGTATTCCAATGTGCGCTTCTCGAGCCCCCGAGTTTTCGATCTCTTTGGAGCAGTAGCAATGAATCTAGGAACGCTTTTCAAGCGCGGTGCAAATGCTATCGGTATAGATGTTATTCGCACTCACAACTCACCGAGGCGTACTTTCCTCGGCCTAAGTCGCTTGGGATTCCGTAGCATTATTGATGTTGGCGCCAACGAAGGTCAGTTTGCTCGTCAGATCTCAAAATTTTACCCGAACGCAAAACTTTACTGCTTCGAGCCGTTGGAGAAGCCTTTTCAAGAACTTTTGGCTTGGGCCAGGGGACAGAAGGACCGGGTCAGGTGTTTCCAAACAGCGCTTGGTGATCACGCCGGTGAGGGAGAAATGCACCTACACGAGCAACATACACCTTCGTCTTCACTGCTTGCCGCCACGGACGCCTGTCACCGTTTATATCCGCAGACTCAATCCGAGCGTATGACTCGTATTCAGATATCCACCCTGGATGCCGAGATCGATGAGCTTCTAGACTCGATGCCACGAGACATCCTGCTCAAACTCGATGTGCAAGGTTTTGAAGACCGAGTGCTGCGCGGAGCGGGGCGGGTGCTTTCGCAGTGCCGAGCTGTTGTGTTGGAGGTCTGCCTTGATCCGCTGTATGAAGAGCAGGCGACATTTTATGAGCTTGCACAATTACTTCACGAGGCGAAATTTCGCTATGCTGGTAATCTCGATCAGGTGTATGGCGAGGACGGGAGGGTGGTGTATCTGGATGCAATATTTGTAAGAGTATGATTGTGAGTCTAAGATCGCTGATGAGAAAATTTGTGTTAGGTTTAAAGTCACTGAGCCGGCCATCCATTGCCTATTGCGCAAATAGTGCATTGATCCCTAGCGTTTTCGTACGGACACCGGCGCCGGTCCTTAGAGAACTGCTCCGGCTCCCAGCGTCACACTATGAAACCCAGCTTAATCAAGAAGTGTTTGCGCTGCTGATGAATCGATTTAGATCCGGTTTCTTTATTGAGATCGGCGCGAATGATGGGTTTACACTATCGAACACCGTTTACCTCGAAGAGCAGTTCGGGTGGCAAGGTCTTCTCGTAGAAGCCAATCCAGAATATCTGGAGAGTCTCAAGCATCGTCAGTCAAAATCGGTGATAGCCGCAGTTGTAGATCAGGATGGATACTACGAATTCTGCAATGCAGGGTTGTATGGAGGGGTCCAGTCGCTGCTCGATAAGACTCACGAAAATATGACGCATAAGGCTAGTTCATTAACAGTTTGGGGGACAACGCTAGAGCGGATACTCAAAGAAAACGGCGCACCTGAGGTAATTGATTTTATCTCAATCGATGTAGAAGGCGCAGAAGTGCTGATTGTGGCTCAAATGTGTAAAATGAATAATAGACGGTTTACATGTGGCTGCATTGAATACAATGCACGGCAAGCAGATTACGATCGAATCGCGCACATGCTTGGTGAATCAGGGTACTCCGTAGTTTGGGAAGGGCAGACGATGCATGATCTGTTCTTCATTGATAAGAGCACTTTTGCCGGCAGTGGCTGAGAAGAAGCGCCTCGCCCGCAACGTTCTCGCCAACGTCCTGCAAACCCTTGTTGGCGCGGGCTTGTTGTTGGCGCTTTACCGTTACGTCAACACAACACTCGGGATTGAACAGTTAGGTGTCTGGTCGGTAGTGCTAACGACGGTATCGGCCTCCCGCTTAGCGGATATGGGGTTAAGCGCGGGGGTGATTCGTTTTGTCGCCCGCTATCGTGGGCGCGGTCAGATGGATCGCGCAGGCCAGGTCATCGACACCACCGCCTTAACCCTTATGGTGTTGATCGGGGTGGCGCTGCCAATGCTCTATCCCCTTCTGATGAGACTGATGCCGCACCTTTTCGAGAGCGCGCACTTAGCACAAGCCTTGTTGATCCTGCCCTACGCATTGGGTTCGCTATGGCTAATTATGGTCGCCGCAGTGTTTCAAGGCGGACTCGACGGTTGCCAGCGCATGGACTTCCGGGCGGGACTCGTAGTGGCTGGGCAGGCGCTTCTGCTGGCACTCGCGTTTTTGTGGGTGCCGCGGAACGGGCTCATGGGGCTCGCTTGGGCGCAAATCGGCCAGGGAGCGTTTCTCCTCATCGCCGGTCGCTTCCTGCTGCGCCGTGCATTGCCAACCGTGCCCCGAATACCATGGCGTTGGCGCTGGCCTATACTTCGCGAGATGCTCGGTTATGGGGCAAACCTCCAGGCCGCCACCCTGTTCATGCTGCTGCTAGAACCGGTGACCAATGCGCTGATGGCTAGGTTTGGCGGTCCTGCCGCAGCGGGGTACTTTGCGATGGCGAATCAGGTCGTGCTCAAGACGCGCGGCCTGATTGTGAGTGCCAATCAGGCCGTGGTGCCGCACGTGGCGACGGTAGCGGAGTCTGAGCCCGGCAGTCTCGATCGTCTGTACCGCGATAGCATGAGCACGCTGGTGTTTGTGACCCTGCCGTTGTTTGCGCTTCTCTTCGCCTGGGCCGGCGGCGTCTCGTGGCTGCTTGCGGATGCCTATGAACCAGACTTTGTCTTCCTGCTTGGAGTCACTTCGATCGCGTGGAGCTTCAACATCTTCGCTGGACCAGCATATTTCACGAACGTCGGTACCGGTCATGTCGGTTGGAACACAATGACTCATCTCATCTTGGGCGTCCTCAACGTCGGCCTAGGATGGTTACTAGGGAGCCTTTACGGCGCCGACGGGGTCGCCTATGCCTATGCCGTCGCCTTGGCGATAGCCAGCAGTGCGCTGATCGCTGTCTTCCAGCGCCAAAACAAAGGGGCCTGGCGAGATGTGTTCTCCCCCGACGACCTAGGTCTCTTAGTGGCGTCCGCCGTAGTGGTGATTTTCGCCTCGACCTCACCATTGCAGATATCAACCAGTGGCCCCGCCGCACTTGCGACCGGGCTTATCTTACCTCCTGTTGTGCTCGGCGTAGTCACTTGGCGACACCCAATGCGTCGTCGAATATTTGCATGGCTAGTAGCACACCCGGCCAGTAAATGAGACCGATGTTGCGGCAGAGGCTGATTGCGGGATGTTTTATTCGTATTTGAGAACTGCTTGGTCAATCGAAACGCGCAATGACGAAAGTTTACTACCCTCCTGATTCGCCGAATCTCGTGCGATTCCCCGTCTATGCTGCTCCGCTGTTCATTGGCCTTGTCTCAGGCATCAAGATCGTTGCGGTAGGAGAGCTTTTTCTCGGCGAGCCAATGGCGATCGCCTACTTCTTATCTAGGCTACATGGTGCCCGTCTAACGAATCAGGAACGCTGGTTTGGGGTTCTTGCGGTCTCTTGGTCGCTTGCGCAACTGCTTTCCGATATCGTAAACAATACTGCACCGCTTGACTTGGTAAAGGGCGTTTTAGCTCCACTGGTATTCGCTTTTACGACGCTCGGGATGATTATCTATTTTAGGAAAAGTTTTGCTCGGATGCCGTCCTTTCTGATAGGTGTTTCCGCAGCAGCCTGCATTAATATATTTACGTTACCAACCCACTATTTCGTTGAATATAATAAATGGAAATGGGGGGCGGGAATTATAGTGTTAAGCCTGCTGCTTTTGTACTATTCCTTTTTTAAACGGAATAAAAGCAACCAATTTTTGATGCTTGGTCTGCTTGGCTTTCTGCTGATATCCCTACATAATAACGCGCGAATCTTGGGGGTGCTTCCCGTTCTTGCAGGAATCGCCTACTTTATATTTGTAAATAGTCGAACGTCTTTCTTTTTGAGGTTCTTTCTCGGGCGCCGGAAGTTGTTAAAAGCGCTGGCAGTAGCTGTGCCGTTTGTTGTGTTGCTTAACTATTCTGCATCGGCGGTGTTCTCGTATGAACCTGTGCTGCGATTGTTCCCTGAAGACGTGGCCGAAAAATATCGGTCACAAGCCTCGAATCCGTATGGCATGCTGTTCGCCGGGCGCACCGAATTCTTGATTTCAACCCGGGCATTCCTCGACAAGCCAGTTTTGGGCCATGGCTCTTGGGCGATCGATGATGGTACATATATCCCAGACTATTTGAGGCTACGCTATTTGTATGGTGTTGATGAGTTTCAATGGCGCGAAGCAAGCTATTCGTCGCGGCTGATACCGGCGCACTCGTTCTTAATGGGTTCGCTTGTTTGGTCAGGCATGCTCGGCGGCGTGTTTTGGATATACGTTTTCTATATTTCTGCGCGTGCGTTTTTGCGAAACTTAGCTTACCTTCCGGTCTATTTTTACAATGGCTTTTTTTTTCTACTGTGGGATATCTTGTTTTCGCCATTCGGAGCGCTGACAAGGTGGTCTTCTGCATTGATCCTTGCGCCTTTGCTGGCTTACGTCTATATCATGCAAAGACAAATCCATGAATCAAAACTGAAGCGGTTCTCGCCTTGATGAAATTCTCAATTGTCACGATCTCTTATAACCAGGCCTATTTTCTTGAAGAAGCAATTCTGTCTGTTATTAACCAAGAGCATCCTAATCTTGAATATATAGTGGTCGATCCTGGGTCTACTGATAGCAGTCGGTGTATAATAGAAAAATATCGAAAGAATATCACTCAGGTGATCTTTGAATCTGATCGTGGCCCTGCCGATGGGCTAAATAATGGCTTTTATTCTGCTTCGGGTGATGTGTTTGGCTTCCTCAACGCAGACGACACGCTTCTACCTGGCGCGCTATCTTCCGCCGAAAAATATCTGGCGGATAACACAGATGTTGATGTTGTATCAGGCCATGCGCAGGTTATTGACTCTCTTGGTAATGTAAAGAGAAGGTTTTTCTCCGACAAGTACAGGGTTGCGATGGCAGCATATGGATCTGCGATATTGGCGCAGCCATCGACCTTTTTTCGGTCTGAGGCTTTTCGGCAATGCGGCGGATTCAATATCCAGAATCAATCGAATTGGGATTCTGAACTATTTTTAGAAATGGCATTGCATGGAGCGCGATTCTCTTTGATTAACGAGCTTTGGAGCCAATATAGAGTCCATGACGAAAGCATAACGGGCACTGGCAGATTACACGGTCTACACGAAAGTCATCAGAAAAAGATGTTTGAGCGAGTGAAAATGCGCCCTATGAATCGTAAAGATAACGCGACTGCTTTTTTATTAAAATACCTGCGCAAGGCGCTGAACCTTCGTGACACGATAGAGAGAGTTCGTTTCGGGCCGATTTTTCGATCCTCGGCATCTGCGTAAAATATTTGGGTCGCAGTACCCTTATGTTATCGATTGTGCTTAACCGGAGAATGGTGGGGTAGTTGTAGTGATGTCATTCAATATCCCGCCTTTAAGGGTGGTGGTAGTCGCCATTTGCGCTGTATTTCCATGGGCGATTAAGCGGAGACTGCTAACGCTGCTATTGGGCTATAAGATCGACCCCAGCGCAAGAATTGGAATATCAATCGTCGACTCGGGATTGGTCATCATGGATAAGCATGCCAGAATCGGAAATTTTACCATTTGTAAAGGATTAAATCGGTTCGTTCTTTCAGAGCATGCGAGGATCGGAAATCTCAACTGGATAACGGGGAGTGCACAGCGGAAGCGTGAAAGATTGGGGAAAAATATAAACCGGGATTGTTCGTTAGTGCTTGGTATGCATAGTGCGATCACTCATCGCCATTATATAGACTGTTCGGGCTCTCTAACGCTAGGGCCTTTTTCAACTCTTGCGGGGGTTCGCTCGCAAGTTTTTACCCACTCTATTGACCTTTCGGAATCGAGGCAGGCGACTGAACCGGTCATCATTGGTGATTATTGTCTAGTCGGCACTGGGAGTATATTGCTTCCGGGAGCGGTTCTTCCCAATTATTCGGTGCTAGGGGCCGGGTCAGTGCTGAGAAGGGGTGTTGATAAAGAGTGGTCGCTGTATAGCGGTGTTCCCGCCATACATGTTCGAGATATTCCGCGCGATACTGCCTACTTCGGCCGGGAGACCGGATTTATAGAGTAAAGGCTTGTCGGGAAACCCGAAACAGGCGGGATATAGCCGCGAATCGCGCGATGTGTGCATGAGAGAATGCTCGGTGAGTTTCTCGGACGCGACGAGTGAGCACTGAAGGATGTCGACGTTCGAAGCGAAACCATTTTGAATCCGCTGATCTACATTGGAGTTTCGGTCGTTTCCGAGCTCACGACCCGCCTGAGCCGCGATGTAGTGACGGCGGCGCGTCAGGTCGGGGCTTGTGATGGGTGAGCACCTCGTCGGCCCGGGAGAGATCGCAGGTTGCGTCGATATCATCCGCCAACTCGGCTATTGGCCCACTTTGCTAACATTTCGTTGCCTTCCGAGGCTCAATCACGTGGCGATACTCCTCGGTCAACTGGTCAACGAGTTTTGGCAAAGCATAGCGGCTTTGTGCGGCACGTCGTCCGCTTTCCCCCATGCTGCAGCGGCGTTCAGGATCATTCAGCAATTCCAGGATCGCCCGCGCCACCTCGTCCGGATCGCATTCGGTGACTAGTCCCGCACCTTCCGCCGCGACATCGTGATGAATGTTCACATGGCGGGAGATGACGACCGGCAACCCGCAGGCCATGGCTTCGACGACAGTCAACCCGAAGTTCTCGGTATAGGACGGGAGCACGAACAGATCTGCGTCGACGTAGGCCTGGACGACGTCCGCGCCCGTCACGAACTCCACGAAGACGACAGTCTGCTCAAGTCCGCGCGCCCTCACCCAGTCGCGAACCTGATCGCCATAACCGTCGTTCGCAGGCCCGACGATTGCCAGTCTTGCGTGCGTGACACCGCGCCGTACTTGATCGAAGGCCGGGATGAGAATATCCAGCCCCTTCTTGTGATGCAGGCGCCCAAGAAAGAGCACGAGTAGGGCTGCGCCGACGCCAATAGCGTCCCGAAAGGCGCCGCGTTCCGGTAGATGCTCGAACGGCCTCCAATCGATCCCATTTGGTACGACAAAAGACGGCGATCGCAGCTCAAGGAAAGAGGCAAGGCGTCTTTCATCTTCGGCAGTGTAATGGATCGCGCTGGCATTATGTAGATTGGGTAGGTCTAGCCAGCGTTCATAAAGGCGCTTAAGAACGACGCTCGCCGAGCTCTTAGTGTAAAGATATGGGTCCAATGCTCCGTGCGGCCTGATGATATAGGGAATGGCCTGCTGCCTGGCGAGTCGGGCACAATACGTGGGCGGAAAACGATATAGTCCGTGAATATGGACTAGATCAAAAGTTTGGAGTGACTGCCGCGCCCAACGCCATAGCGCGCGAGAAACAACAAGGGGACGGAAATCGACGGAGAAATACCAGCTAGTTACGCCATCCTCCCGGATTGGGGCATTGGGTGGAACGTCGAGTATTGCCCGGGCGTGATCGACGTTCGTTGTGCATATCGTTACCTCTAAGCCAGCTTTAGCCTGTTGCTTGGTTAGCGCTTTCAGGACCGTCGTCGGGCCGCCCGAGCGGGGGGGAAGCGCGGTAATAACGTGGAGGACTTTCATTCGGCTGGTTTGAATCGGCTGATATCGATATCCAGAACGGTCAGAATCGCGTCATTCACCTCAAGTCCCTGATCGCGCATAGCTGTTTCGACTTCCCAAATCTTTATGTCTACGAGCGTTCGGTACCATAGCCCCTGAAGAAAGTGAAAGGCCCATCCCTTCGGACCCTCTAAAATGCCAAGCTGAAAGAGCATGCGGTAGAGGTAATATAGTGCAGGTCGAACTCCTTGAGGCAGCCGCGAATAGCATTTCTCCTTGATCCATCGCTTCGTTGCCGCTGCGTTACCCACACCCTGCTTGTGCTCATTGGGGATGACGAGAAAACGATGGCGCAGATTGAGCAGATCGACAGCTTCTCGCGCAGCGTACCCGATGTGCTTACGCGTCCACCAGGAGATGTCGTTGAGGTTGTCGTCGATAACCAGATGACGCAGACGTTGGGCTTGTCCGCTCTCAAGAATCATATGCTCATCCATCCAGCGGCTTTCGCAGCGCGCATGTCCGGTGCGCCAGCAGCGAAGCACCCACTGCCCGCCAGCGCCCCCAAACCGCACGCGCTGGCCTAAAAAGGTCACCCCCCTCCGGTAGATCAGACCCGTGATGCTCGGCGAAGCGGTGCTGATCGCCCTAGCCAACTCGCTCGCAAGCTCGGGAGTGAGATACTCATCGGCATCTATTCTTAGTATCCACTCCGATTGAATGGCGATCGCATTAAGGGCCCAATTCACTTGCGCGGAATAGTTGATAAAGACATGCTCATAGAGCCGGGCACCGATGGATGTGGCGATTGCCGCCGTATCGTCGGTCGAGAAGGAATCCACGACAACGATCTCGTTAGCAACCGATTTTAGACTTTCGATACAGCGATGGAGATGCTTCGATTCGTTATATGTCAGTATCAGTGCGCATAAAGTTGACATTGATCGTTATTCCAGTTAGAGCGACTCCTATTGCCTTGATACCCAGCGCCTCAAAGCGGTCTGCGCGCGACGGCGAGCATCGACTTTGCGATTGGTGGCAGCCGTCCAACGCGCTCAAAGCGAATATTTGTAAACCCAGCCTCTTGCAGTAGCAACCTTAGCGTATTAATCGACCAGAATTTGATATGCCCATCATCCCAGAGCGCAGTGAAATGTGCGTCTAGCCGGCCCGTGACAGCTAGTGCGAGGTTCTTCCAATATCCGTGATATGGCGTCGAAACAAGAGCGACCCCGCCCGGCGCGGTCAGAGAGTACATCGTCGCGGCCCAGCGCCTTGGGAAATATAAATGCTCCACGACTTCCAAGCTCAGAACAATAGGGAATTGACCGTACTGGGCTGAAAGATTCTCGTATGCAGATCCTTGCCGTAACTGCAAACTCGGGAAAGCTTGATGAGCAAGTTCGATACCCTCACTGGAAGGGTCGACGCCGACTAAGTGCCAGCCTCTTTGTGTCAACTCCCACGCAACGCTTCCGTTACCGCATCCCAGTTCGAAGACAGTCCTGTCCTTCGCTATACGGGGATCAACTCTTGCTAGGAGGTCCAATTGCCGTACAACGGCTGGTAATAAAATCCCATGACTATTATTGAGTGCAGTATTTTCATAGTGATACCCGGAAATATCGGAAATCTCGTCCATGCTTTGCTCCAAAGTTTAGAAGGCGACTTGCGTCTTGCCTCAGCAAGCGAGTTTGAAGGCGGACGCAGCGTCGAAGGCAAGGTTGTGTTCATTGCCGTGGTCGAAATCCGCGACGAACCGTATTAAATTCCAACGTCAAAGCCAGTATTATAGCGGCTCCGAATTCTGCGCAAGAAAGTTTGCTTCGTCAAAACTCGGCAAGCATTCTACCTTCCAAGTGGCTAAGACGCGCCCACGAGCGACTAAACGATCGTCATTTTCATGACAGGGAGGGGGTAAACAGAACGGGCGCTTCATGAGATTCAGCTTTCGGAAATCTCCGCTAGAAATATTGGAATTAAACCAAATTGCATTGTCATTAGTGGCAATTAGGTGCTTGGCACCGCTCGAAGTGACATTCCTTAGCACCCGTTTTGCATCCTTAAATGAAAAATGAAATAGCACTTCGCGTAGCAAAACGACATCCGCTTTAGGCAAAGGCCCCACAACAGTGTCTAGCCTGCGAAACTCCCTCATTGCACCTCCGTACCGACGAGAGTTATCCGCAATTACGTCACCAACAATGTCAACGCCAGCGTAGCGCCCGTTAAACTGGCAATCTATGAAGGATCGAAAGTCACCGCAGCCAACGTCAATGACGGACTGAGCGTTTAGGGACTTCAGACGGTCAGATAGCGGTCGCGCGATCTCCTTAACGACCGCAGCTTCTGAGCCTAGTCCTGACAGTGACTCCTGCCCAGGCTTATTGATCCAGGCGTCCGTCGCGTAGATCTGATGAGAACGATCCTCCAAATTTGCTGAGACCAAATGCTCTGTCTTGTAGCCACGAAGGTTCTTGTATGCGAGAAGAATACGCTCTAGGCGCGATACCTACAGTATATGCCGCAGTACTTCTTTACACGATTGGAGATAATCGTACACCGAGTGCCTCAAAACCTCAAAACCTCAAAACCTCTAATCCGTGGCATCTCAGGCCGAAAGCTTTCACTAAAATTAAAGGGTAATGGAGAAAAACCCCGACGCCTACCACCTCGCGCTCAGGATGCTGCTTGCCGTAGGAGCCGATCTTGACGCTCAGATTGTACCAAGTTGTACCAAGCCTTTGGCGGACCAGTGTGTCATGGCAGTGCGGCGCTGGCCCGAGTCTGCGGCCGCCGGAATAGGAGGTCCGCTTGCACTGGTTCGCCCTGGTGGAGGTGCGCATTGAAGCGCCCAACTAAGCGGTAACCGCTCTCTTCTAGGAACCACTCGATGTCGTGGTGCAGCGCTTGTCCCTCGTAAAGCTCGATATAGGAGGCCTCGACATAGACCGCATTGATCTCGGGCAGCAGGTCGGTGGCGCCCTTGAGCACCTCCAACTCGAAGCCTTGGACGTCAATCTTGAGCAGTATGGGCCGCGGCAGGGGCGATGAGAGGCAGGCATCGAGACGTTTGATCGGCACCCGCAGAGTTCCTGATTCTTCCATGCCGAAGATGGCCTTCTGGCGTGTGCCCAAGGGGAGCAGCGAGGAGGAGTCGGTTCGGGTGGCGAGATGCATCAGACCTTGGCCGGGTTCGACTCCCAAGGCGCAGTCGTGGATTTCCGCCTGTCCGCGGGTGACGCGGACGAGCTTGGCGCGGGGTCCGGGCAGGGGCTCGAAGCAGATCAGCCGTGCATCGGGCCAGCGGGTGCGGGCGTAGACGGCGAATTGTCCCTTGTTGGCGCCTACGTCGATGACGGTGGCGAAGGTCTCGCGCCCGAGGGCGGTGTCGTGCTCGACGGTGGCAGCGACGCCGTGCAGCAGGGCAGGCCAGCAGGCGGGGGTTTGCAGGAGTTTGAGGTATTTGCGTAGACGTGGCGACATACGAGCGGCCCTTCCAGCTTCGGGTACAGCGGGAGTCGCGTTCGAGGTCAACTCGGGGTTGAATCTGCGGGAACCTTAGCACACTCTGAGCCTTGATCGATGGGGAAGGAGGAGCGAGCAGCGGTGTCACGTCTCCCATTGAACGCCCCGCTCACCTCCAGCGCTGATCGATTGGCGCTGTTTGGTTTCGGCAATGCCTGGTTAGGCAAGCAGCAACTTGCGAATTCCCCGGCCTAGGTGAAGCAGGTAGAGCGCGGGCAGCGGCCAATTTCTGTGCTCGTATTTCTGACGCATGAACTCCGCTGGTGGCAGTGCGTAACTGGAGGCGAGCTTGATTCGGGCGCGCCAGTTGGGTTGCGCCTTGACGTCTGTTAAGAGCTTGTGGGTCAGGCCAGGGCGCAGGTAGGCGGCGGACGGCTCGGTTGGTGTCGGCTCGCTCAGGCGTTGCATGGCGCTGCTTTGAATTGGCGTATTGAGATACTGATGCGCGGCGAGCAGGGCGTCTCGGCAGATGGCGCGTAGTCGGTGAGCTTCGGCGGAGTCGCAGAATTGTTCCCAGTCGGCTGTCGTGAAGGCTTGTGCCAGCAAGTGAATGTCATACAGCCAGATGAGCCGGTCGGGATTGATGATGGCTTCGCCAGCGACCTGGTAATGGGTGGTGAAGTTGGCCGCGCGGTGTATGCAGGCATGTAGCAAGGCGTGGACATTGCAAGGTATTCGGGCGTGCCGGCTCAGCCTTGGGGCCGGC
>JGI12048J13642_10087135_pt1 | contig 13871 bp, 7 predicted proteins | sample ElkSlonscriptome_16_FD_13642 | JGI IMG/M metagenome (IMG submission 13642) | reverse complement strand
GGTAACGTTTCAACTACATTAGGCACTTCTCCCGCTTCTGATGCAGAGGTTTCGGGTGCTAATTCTTCCACCTGGGGCATAATTTCGACACTTTCTTCCGGTTCAAGCGGTGTTTCAACACTTTGTGACGCTGAAGCCGGATTTTCTTCGACTTCTGTATCGGGTTCGGTAGGTTCGACTTCTACCTCCGGGGTAGCCGATTCCGTTACGACTTCAGGGTCAAAAGGCGTTTCTAGTTCGCTTTCATCTTCGACTTCTGGGGGTTCGGATTCAAGAACTTCGGATTTTTCCACTTCTTCGGTGACAGTTTGCGATTTAGAGGTCACTTCTTTAGTCGTGGGAGGAGTGGTAAGTTCTGGGTTTTCTTCTTCAAGTTCTGAAGCTTCCGGTTCTGCTTCAACTTCCGGGGTTTCCGTTTCAGTCACTTCCGAAGGAATGGGTGGAACGGGTGCTTCAATTACTTCCGATTCCGGTTCTTCTTCAACTTCCGGGGTTTCCGATTCAGTCACTTCCGAAGGAATGGGTGAAACAGGGGCTTCGATTACTTCCGATTCCGGTTCTTCTTTAGCTTCCGGGGTTTCCGATTCAGTCACTTCCGAAGGAACGGGTGGAACAGGGGCTTCGATTACTTCTTCTTCGGGTTCTGCTTCGACTTCCGGGGTTTCTTCAACTTCTGGAACAGGAGTCACAGGCTTAACATAATCCGGATCGACGATCGCAAGGGCTTCGGTATAAGGCAGCTCATCGCGGCTTAATCGAGCCAAAGTATCCTGTTTTTTGGGATCGTAGGTAATCAGTTTAACGGTGCTGTCAAAGGCATTATTACTGACTACATTGCCTTCTTCATCGAGCAGTTCTAGTTTGAGCCAGTTTTGGCCTTCTTTGAACCCTTCGAGGAATAAAGCTTGCCATGTATCGATAATAAAGCTGCGACCGTTGGCAGTAACGCGAATACGCCAGTCTTTTACATCTGGGTCTTCTTGCGCGACGAGGTGTAAAGGCGCGTTGGTCAGATAAAAATCCAATAAGATCGGTTCGGCTCCATAAGTCCCTTGAGGACTGTTATAGGTCAACAAGGGTTGATTGGGATCGGGGGTATTGTCCCCGGTGGGTGAAAACAAATGAAAGGTGGTTTGAGCATAAGCCCCTTCATTTTTGAAGCTTTCGTCCCAAGGCCGCGAGGCAAAAACCTGTAGGGTATGGGTTCCCGGTTCTAAGTCCTGAAATACAATCCCTTGGTTCAGGTCGTAGATTTCTTGATAGTCACTGTGGTCAAGGATGACTTCTAAATGGGGCCCGAGACCTAGGGTTTCGTCTTTGAAGATGGGTAGGTCTTGGACTTGAAGTTGGACTTCTACCGTCGTGCTGTTAACGGTTTCGTCGGCTTGAGGTGACAAAATCGTAACTTGTGGTTGATAGACATCCAAATTTTGACGAAGGCGTTGCAGGGTAGCCGGGGGTGCAACTTCAGACAGTTGAACGCTCGGTTGCGATCGCGATGAGGATGATTCTGGGCTTTGGGCTTCGATGCGATCGCTACAGCCACTTAAACTTCCTGATAATCCGATCGCGATCGCGAGCAAAGCGATCCAAAATTTGGGCGCGATCGTCCTTCTTCGCTGGTGTTTCAATGGTATTTCCCCTCCTCGGCAACTTGCATTTCTAGTTGTATCAGAATCAGCGCACTTGGGGGAGTCAACCGACAAATCTGTTTTTTTGAGCGAGAAAGTCAGATTGATCGGCGCTGCCATCGTTACAATTCTCTTTCCCCTTGGCCCCCCTCGTCCCTGTTCACCCATCAGCAGCAAACCCTTATATATATTGACCGCCACGGCGATCGCGAACGTTACGAATTTGAAGCAGTTTGTATCGTTATGTAAAAAAATATTCGCTATCCTTGACTTTTTAACCAGAATTTTTAAGCTAAAGCCTTGGCCCATCAACCCCTGAGAAAATGCTAATAATTGTTAAGTACCCTCAAAATTGCAAGGACAAACCCTTTATCATCTAACACATAAGGTATTCCCAGTAAGTCCCCGAAAGCGGGTATCCTACTGAAAACCCGAAAGGTCGAACCTATAACATTCACCTTTCTATTACATTTGAAAAACATTTAATTCCCGCATGGGAATGTTCCATTTGTTGTCTAGGGAGGAGAGCCCTCATGACAATCAGTCCTCCAGAGAGAGAGGCAAAAGCAAAAGTTACGGTTGACGAAAATCCCGTTCCTACTTCATTCGAGAAGTGGGGCAAACCGGGTCACTTTGACCGCACTCTGTCTAGAGGTCCGAAGACCACAACCTGGATTTGGAACCTCCATGCAGATGCCCACGATTTCGATAGTCAAACCAGCGATCTAGAAGATATTTCGCGTAAAATTTTTAGCGCCCACTTCGGTCACCTGGCCGTTGTCTTTGTTTGGTTAAGTGGAATGTACTTCCACGGCGCACGGTTTTCCAACTACGAAGCTTGGTTAACCGATCCCACCAACATCAAACCCAGCGCTCAAGTTGTATGGCCCATCGTCGGTCAAGACATCTTAAACGCCGATGTTGGCGGTGGATTCCACGGCATTCAGATCACCTCTGGTTTCTTCCAGTTGTGGCGTGCCTCTGGATTCACCAACAGCTTCCAACTGTACTGCACAGCCATTGGCGGTCTCGTCATGGCAGCCCTTTGTCTTTTTGCGGGTTGGTTCCACTACCATAAACGCGCTCCCAAACTGGAATGGTTCCAGAACGTGGAGTCGATGATGAACCACCACTTATCTGTACTCTTGGGTTGCGGTTCTTTAGGTTGGGCTGGTCACCAAATCCATGTTTCCCTGCCCATTAACAAGTTGCTCGATTCCGGGGTTGCTCCGCAAGACATCCCCTTACCTCATGAGTTCATTCTCAATCGCAGCTTGATGGCAGAGTTGTATCCCAGCTTCGCTGAAGGCTTAAAACCCTTCTTTACCCTGAACTGGGCGACCTACTCGGATTTCTTGACCTTCAAAGGTGGCTTGAATCCTGTCACGGGTGGTTTGTGGTTGTCCGATACAGCCCACCACCACCTCGCGATCGCCGTCTTATTCATCATCGCCGGTCACATGTACCGAACCAACTGGGGTATCGGTCACAGTATGAAAGAAATTCTAGAGGCACACCGCGGCCCCTTCACGGGCGAAGGTCACAAAGGTCTCTACGAAATTCTGACCACTTCTTGGCACGCACAATTGGCTCTTAACTTAGCCATGTTGGGTTCCTTGACGATCATCGTCGCCCAACACATGTATGCCATGCCCCCCTATCCGTACCTCGCGACGGATTACGGCACCCAGTTATCCATCTTTACCCATCACATGTGGATTGGCGGTTTCTTGATCGTCGGCGCAGGCGCTCACGGCGCAATCTTTATGGTGCGCGACTATGACCCCGCCAAAAATGTGAACAATCTGCTAGACCGCGTGATTCGTCACCGGGATGCAATTATTTCCCATCTCAACTGGGTATGTATCTTCCTAGGCTTCCACAGCTTCGGTTTGTACGTCCACAACGACACCATGCGTGCCTTTGGTCGTCCTCAAGATATGTTCTCGGATACGGGGATTCAACTTCAGCCTGTATTCGCTCAGTGGATTCAAAACCTACACACCCTCGCTCCTGGCGGTACAGCGCCCAATGCGATCGAGCCAGTGAGCTATGCCTTCGGTGGCGGTGTAGTTGCCGTGGGTGGTAAAGTCGCCATGATGCCCATCGAACTCGGTACCGCCGACTTCATGGTTCATCACATTCACGCTTTCACCATTCACGTGACTGTCCTGATTCTGCTTAAAGGCGTACTCTACGCCCGTAGCTCCCGCTTAATCCCTGACAAAGGTGAATTAGGCTTCCGCTTCCCCTGCGATGGTCCGGGTCGCGGCGGTACCTGCCAAGTTTCGGGTTGGGACCACGTTTTCCTCGGTCTATTCTGGATGTACAACTCCTTATCAATTGCGATCTTCCACTTCAGTTGGAAAATGCAATCTGATGTCTGGGGAACAGTATCTCCCGATGGTACGGTGTCTCACATCACCAACGGCAACTTTGCCCAAAGTGCCATCACCATCAACGGCTGGCTGCGGGACTTCTTGTGGGCGCAATCGGCACAAGTAATCACCTCCTACGGTTCAGCACTCTCGGCTTACGGCATTCTGTTCTTAGCCGGTCACTTTGTCTTTGCCTTTAGCTTAATGTTCCTGTTTAGCGGACGCGGTTACTGGCAAGAACTGATTGAGTCAATTGTTTGGGCGCACAACAAACTGCGTGTTGCTCCGGCAATTCAGCCCCGCGCTTTGAGCATCGTTCAAGGTCGCGCTGTGGGTGTAGCTCATTACCTGTTAGGCGGCATTGTCACGACTTGGGCATTCTTCCTTGCCCGGATTCTGGCAGTCGGCTGACCCCTAGAAAACGGTAAAATCGTTTTAATCGAAACCGTCACCGGATTTAAAATAAAATCATCGTCGTTTTGATTCGGTGACGGCTATCAAATAAAGAAAAGATGAGCAGCTCGATTGCATAAGCCTCATTTGTACGAGAGGAGAATTTCCCAAAGGATTTATGGCAACCAAATTTCCAAAATTTAGCCAGGATCTTGCTCAGGACCCGACAACACGTCGGATCTGGTACGGAATTGCCACAGCTCACGATTTTGAACTGCACGATGGCATGACCGAGGAAAATCTGTATCAAAAGATTTTCGCTTCCCACTTCGGTCACATCGCTATCATCTTTCTGTGGACTTCTGGTACTCTGTTCCACGTCGCCTGGCAAGGTAACTTTGAACAATGGATTAAAGATCCCCTAAATGTTCGCCCGATTGCTCACGCAATTTGGGATCCCCAGTTTGGTCAAGGGGCTGTTGATGCCTTTACCCAAGCTGGTGCAGCAAACCCTGTTAATATCTGTTACTCCGGGGTGTACCACTGGTTCTACACCATCGGCATGAGAACCAACAGCGAACTTTATACAGGCTCGATGTTCCTGTTGCTGTTGTCTTCTGTCTTCTTGTTTGCCGGCTGGTTGCACCTCCAACCCAAGTTCCGTCCGAGCTTGTCTTGGTTCAAAAACGCTGAATCTCGCCTTAACCACCACTTGGCTGGCTTGTTTGGTGTGAGTTCCTTGGCTTGGGCTGGCCACTTGGTTCACGTCGCCATTCCTGAATCTCGCGGCGTTCATGTGGGTTGGGATAACTTCTTATCGGTCAAACCGCATCCGGCAGGCTTAGGGCCGTTCTTCACCGGGAATTGGGGCGTTTACGCTCAGAACCCCGACACCGCCAATCACATCTTCAATACCTCTGAAGGGGCGGGAACGGCAATCTTAACCTTCTTGGGCGGCTTCCATCCTCAAACCGAGTCCCTGTGGCTCTCCGATATGGCGCACCACCACTTGGCGATCGCGGTAATCTTCATTATCGCCGGTCACATGTACCGCACCAACTTCGGTATCGGTCACAGCATCGAAGCCATCCTCGAAGCGCACAAGCCCCCCAGTGGCAACTTAGGTGAAGGTCACAAAGGTCTGTACGACACGCTGAACAACTCCTTACACTTCCAATTAGCGTTAGCTTTGGCTAGTTTGGGTGTTGTCACCTCCTTGGTGGCGCAGCACATGTACTCCTTACCGCCTTATGCCTTTATTGCGCGGGACTACACCACTCAAGCGGCGTTGTACACCCACCACCAATACATTGCTGGCTTCATCATGGTGGGCGCATTTGCTCACGGTGCGATCTTCTTGATTCGGGACTACGATCCTGAAGCCAACAAGAACAACGTGTTGTATCGCTCTTTAGAACACAAAGAAGCGATCATCTCTCACCTGAGCTGGGTGTCCTTGTTCTTAGGGTTCCACACCTTGGGCTTGTACGTTCACAACGACGTTGTGGTAGCTTTTGGTACTCCTGAAAAGCAAATCTTAATTGAGCCAGTTTTCGCTCAATGGATTCAAGCGTCTCACGGTAAAGCCCTCTACGGCTTCGATGTCTTACTGTCGAACCCCGATAGCTTGGCAACCACCGCTTACCCCAACTACGGCAACGTTTGGTTACCCGGTTGGTTAGATGCCATCAACAGTGGCGCGAACTCTTTGTTCTTGACCATTGGCCCTGGCGACTTCTTAGTTCACCACGCGATCGCCCTTGGCTTGCATACCACCACCTTGATTCTCGTCAAAGGTGCGTTGGATGCCCGTGGTTCTAAGTTAATGCCCGACAAAAAAGACTTCGGCTATTCCTTCCCCTGTGATGGTCCGGGTCGTGGCGGTACTTGCGACATCTCCGCTTGGGATGCCTTCTACCTCGCCATGTTCTGGATGCTGAACACCCTAGGTTGGGTGACCTTCTACTGGCACTGGAAACACCTGGGGGTATGGCAAGGGAACGTAGCCCAATTCAACGAGAACTCGACCTATTTAATGGGTTGGTTCCGAGATTACCTCTGGGCAAACTCCGCTCAATTGATCAACGGTTACAACCCGTATGGCACGAATAACCTCTCGGTCTGGGCTTGGATGTTCTTATTCGGACACCTGGTTTGGGCGACAGGCTTCATGTTCTTGATCTCTTGGCGTGGTTATTGGCAAGAGTTGATCGAAACGATTGTCTGGGCGCACGAACGCACTCCTTTGGCGAACCTGGTTCGCTGGAAAGACAAGCCTGTGGCTTTGTCTATCGTTCAAGCTCGCTTGGTTGGTTTAGCTCACTTCACCGTTGGCTATGTGCTAACCTATGCGGCCTTCCTGATTGCCTCGACCGCCGGAAAATTTGGTTAACCTTAACCCCCGGTTAGGTCTTTAAAACAAATCCCCTACCTCTAAGGTGGGGGATTTTTTGATCGCGTTTTGGGCTGAAGTTCCCTTTAGGGGGAGGTTTTGACCCCTCGCGATCGCGCTATGTTTTAAAAAACTATTTAAAAACACATCAATTCGACCGGAGTCTAACTTTAAAATTGAAAAATTCAAAGACACAAACTATTAAGTTTCAAAGCTTTCAAAAAAATTCAACTCTGTCTTATCCCAAAACCTTTGTGATTGGAGCAGCGAAAAGTGGTACGACTAGCTTATGTAATTGGCTCAAAGATCATCCCCAAGTTTTTATTCCTAAAAAAAAGAAAGAACCTGCTTTTTTTGCTTGGGGCAACTGTTACCAAAAAGGATTAAAATATTTCGCCTCATTGTATCAACAAGCCAACGAGCATCAAATTTTGTTGGATGGTTCAACGCCTTATTCTCGCTGCACCATATATCCCGAAACCGCTCAACGAATTTTTGCGGCTGCTCCCGAAGCAAAATTCTTGTATCTCATGCGTCATCCGGTAGATCGAGCCTTCTCCCATTATTGTCATCGTTGGTTGAAAGAAGTCCGGAAAGGACAGCCATTTACCCAAACATTTGAGGAGTATGTACCGCACGATCCCATGTGCGTTGACGATAGTTTATATAAATTGCAAATCGAGCAGTACTTAAAATACTTCCCTATCGAGCGGTTTCGCTTCTTTTTAACCGAAGATTTACGCCAAAAGAAAGTCGAGATATTACAGCAAGTGTGTCGTCATTTTGAGATTGATGACAGCTTAGAGAACTTTAACCTCGAAAAACCCAGTTCCAATGTTTCGTCAGATTTCCGTGAAATTTTAGTGAAGCGCAAAATGCGGAACTTACCGGGAGTTAAGTCAATTTTGCCTTTAATTCCCAGTGGAACCAAAGAGTGGGTTTACACCAATATTTTACGAAAAACAAGTGTAGTAGAAAATACAGTCGAAGCCTTTAAGCCCATCCCGATGAAACCCGAAACGCGACAGGAATTGATCGAGCATTATCGAGAAACCATTGAATGGGTTGAAGACTTGATGGAGCGCAAACTGCCTCACTGGTACCAATAAAACTGAAAACGCCCGCGATCGCAACCCTTAAATACAGGCTAAAATCGCGGACGTATTGAGGTTTAAAACCCGTTGGTATAGGGTTTAGTTTAGAACAAGCCTAAAGTCAAAGACTCATCAATCGGCATGGTGGCACCAATCCCCAACCAAATGGTGAACACAGTACCGAACAAGAATACCGCAGTCGCTACGGGACGACGGAAGGGGTTTTGGAACTTGTTGATGTTTTCGATGAAAGGCACCAACATCAAACCCAAAGGAATTGCGCCCATGCAAGCGATACCGAGGAGTTTATTCGGCAGAATCCGCAGAATTTGGAAAACGGGATAAAGATACCATTCCGGCAGAATTTCCAACGGCGTAGCAAAGGGGTCGGCGGGTTCCCCGACCAAAGCCGGGTCAAGAACGGCTAAACCAATGCACAAGGCAATCGTTCCCATAATGACAATCGGGAACGTGTACAGCAAGTCATTGGGCCAAGCCGGTTCGCCGTAGTAGTTGTGACCCATGCCTTGGGCTAGTTTCGCCCGCAGCTTCGGGTCGGTTAGGTCAGGTTTCTTTAAGACAGACATAATGAAATAAGTTCTCCTTAATGGTGTTTATCGAATCGACAAGCGGTCGATCTAAGCATACTAGCTTCTAGATATAGAGGAGAGTGCGATCGCGCCCCGAACTGTAGAGTTTGGGCGCAAATCGACTCAAAAAGGGGTGTGACCTTAGAGGGGGCCAGAAATACCTTGCTTACGGATCATCAGGAAGTGCAACAACATGAAGACCGCAATAAACCAAGGCAAAACAAAGGTGTGTAAGCTGTAGTAACGAGTTAAAGTCCCTTGACCGACACTCGCACCACCGCGTAATAATTCAACAATGAGATCGCCCACCACCGGGATAGCAGAAGGCACACCAGAAACGATTTTTACCGCCCAGTAGCCTACTTGGTCCCAAGGTAAGGAGTAGCCCGTTACACCGAAAGAAACGGTAATCACGGCTAACACAACCCCAGTTACCCAAGTCAACTCGCGGGGCTTTTTAAAACCGCCCGTGAGATAAACCCGGAAAACGTGCAGAATCATCATCAACACCATCATGCTGGCAGACCAACGGTGGATAGAGCGAATCAGCCAACCGAAATTGACATCGGTCATGATGTGTTGAACGGAAGTGAATGCTTCAGTGACCGTCGGTTTGTAGTAGAAGGTCATAGCGAATCCAGTTGCAAATTGGATTAAGAAGCAAACGAGGGTAATCCCTCCTAAGCAATAGAAAATGTTGACGTGGGGGGGAACGTACTTGCTGGTGACATCATCAGCAAGGGCTTGAATTTCGAGGCGTTCCTCAAACCACTGAAAAGTTTTTGAATCGGTTACTTGCTTGGAAAACATGAAGCCAGGTTTCGCGACATTAATGAAGTCAGTGTTTAATATTTTGACACAATCCTTGGCTGAAAAGCACAGGGATTCTCCTTTCCTTGCGGTTTGGATTCCTGGTTCGACGAGTTTCCGAACCCAATAGGCTGTTGATTGGCCGTCAGTTCGGAGGCTCTCCCCAGGCGTTTACCCCTTCGTGGGGGTCTGTTTTCGTATGCCTGACGATACAGTTCAAATCTGAAATTCTTAATTTCTCGAAGACTTGACACGAACGAGCTTTTGCCCGTACCAGTAGTATTATACAAAACCCACGGCATTCTGGTGTTGAAAGGGGTTTTATCCTGGGGGGAAAGCCACACCGCTTGCCCAAGTTCACCCCCGTCAAAAACGACACTCCCCTGCAAAATTAAGTAACATGAAGCTTTAAGCTTAATTTTTACGAGTTGAATTTCATGGGCAAACGCCGTTTTTTTAAACCCTTTTTAATTCTGATCGTCGCGGTCATGACTTGGGTGGGGTGGACTGCCCCTGCTGCTGCCTTTAGCGACGAACAAAAACTTATACTACAATCTTGGCGAATTGTCAACCAAGCTTATTTAGACACGACCTTTAACGATCAAAACTGGTGGTCTTTGCGCCAAAAATATCTGCGTCGCCGCCTCGACAATCGCGACCAAACCTACGACGCAATTCGCGAAATGCTCGCTACCCTAGACGATCCCTTTACCCGCTTGCTCGAACCCGAACAATATCGGAGCTTGCAGGTGAATACTTCTGGGGAACTCTCTGGGGTAGGCTTGCAAATTAATATAGACGACGAATCCGGTCAACTCGAAGTGGTCACCCCCATTTCCGGGTCTCCTGCCGACGCAGCCGGAATCAAGCCCCGCGATCGCATCCTCGAAATCGACGGTCAGAGTACGGCCCAACTCAGTCTTGAAGAAGCCGCCAGCCAAATGCGCGGTCGCACCGGCACCGAAGTCACCCTGACCATTCTGCGTCCGGCAACTCAAGAACAAAAACCCTATACCTTAGTACGCGATCGCATCGCCCTCAATCCCGTTTATGCCCAGCTTGATACCGAAAGCGCCCCCGACCCCATTGGCTACGTCCGGTTAGCGCAGTTTAGCGCCAATGCCACGGCTGAAATGCAAGACGCGATCGCCGATCTCCAAGACCGAGGGGCAAAAGCCTTTATCCTCGATCTCCGCAACAATCCCGGCGGCTTACTGCAAGCCGGAGTCGAAATCGCGAGACTTTGGCTGAACGACAGTACCATCGTCTACACCGTCAACCGTCAAGGGGTATTAGGCAGCTTTGATGCCAAACACCAAGCCCTCACCGAAGCCCCCCTCGTCGTCCTCGTTAATCAAGGTACCGCCAGCGCCAGCGAAATCCTGGCCGGCGCACTACAAGACAACGGTCGGGCGCAACTCATTGGCGATCGCACCTTTGGCAAGGGCCTGATTCAATCCCTCTTTGAACTCCCCGACGATGCCGGATTAGCCGTTACCGTCGCCAAATACGAAACCCCCGATCACCGCGACATCAACAAACAAGGCATTGCCCCCGATTACACCGTCGAACAAGACCCCATCCCCATTTCTAAAATCGGCACAGAAGTTGATTCCCAATACAAAAAAGCCATCAAAGTGCTAACTCAAAACATCATTGTCGCTCAAAATGATGCAGCTTAGTTTGGTCATTGGTCATCGGTCTTTTGTCCTTTGTTGTTGGTTATTGGTTATTGGGCGGGGAAAAGAGCGCCCCGATTGCCGATTGCCCCTTAGAAGCTGATGACTGAAGAAGCCCCCGACTGCCGATTGCCGATTGCCGATTGCCGAAAAAACTGATGACTGATAACTGATGACACTCGCGCGAAACTTAAATTCGCTTTTTGAGGCTGTAATCTTTATACAGCATAGCTTTGAGCCTCTTTTAGAATTTACCCTGTAGGCCAAAGTTTCTGACCCCCTTTGGAGGGGCTTGCATCCCCACTCCCCCCACTGCCTACTGCCCACTGCCCACTGCCCCTTAGATGCTGATAACTGAAATTATGCAGCTTTCCCAAAAACCCCAAGCCCCCCAAATCGAGAACGACCTCGAAACCATCGCCTTTGATGTTAAAGGCATGAAATGTGCCGGATGCGTCAAATCTGTTGAGCGTCAACTGTTGCAAAATTCCGGTGTCGTCTCAGCCCGCGTCAACCTGATCACCGAAGTTGCCGTGGTGCAGTACGAAGCCGAAAAAGTAAAGCCAGAAACCCTCGCTCAAACCCTGAGCGATCGCGGCTTTCCCAGTCAACTCCGCAACCCAGAAACCGCCACCACCGCCCAAAGTCTAGAAGAAGACGACTCCGAACAAAAAGCGGCGCAAACCCAACTCGCGATCGCGACCATTTTATTGCTATTTTCGGCGCTAGGTCATTGGCAACATTGGGGCGGCCCCGCGATTCCGATTGTGAGTAATATTTGGTTTCATTGGGGATTAGCCACCCTTGCCCTCCTACTCCCCGGACGAGAAATCATCATCGATGGGGCCAGGGGATTGCGCTACGGAATGCCCAACATGAACACCCTGGTTGGCTTGGGAACCACCAGCGCCTATATTGCCAGTTGTATTGCCTTGTTGTGGCCGCAGTTAGGCTGGGAATGCTTTTTTGATGAACCCGTGATGTTACTCGGTTTTATCCTGCTTGGACGCACCCTGGAAAAACGAGCCAGACACCAAGCCACCGGAGCCTTAAAAAAGTTATTCGCCCTGCAACCCACCACCGTCCGCTTGATTGGTTCAGGCGATCGCCACGCCGAAGCAGGCATCGAAATCCCCGTCAGTCAGGCACGTTCGGGGGAATGGGCGCAAGTCCTACCCGGAGAGCGCCTTCCCATCGATGGCGAAATTGTCTCCGGGGAAACCTCTATTGATGAATCAATGTTGACCGGGGAATCAATGCCCGTTTTCAAACAAAAGGGGGATACCGTAGCCGCCGGAACCTTGAATCAAGGGGGCGCGATCGCGATTCGCATTCAACGCTCTGGCGGAAATACCACCCTAGCCCGAGCCATTGCTTTAGTCGAAGAAGCCCAAACCCGCAAAGCCCCCGTCCAACAATTAGCCGATACCGTCGCGGGATTTTTTGCTTATGGCGTGATGGCGATCGCGACTTTGACCTTTTTATTTTGGTACTTTCTCGGCATCGAGATTTGGCCGCACGTCCTGACTCCAACCACAATGGAGGGCATGACAACAGGTTCAACCTCCGGCATTTTATTAAGCCTAAAACTCGCGATCGCCGTGTTGGTGGTAGCTTGTCCCTGCGCCCTCGGTTTAGCCACGCCCACCGCGATTTTAGTGGGAACTAGCTTAGGGGCAGAACGAGGCATATTAATCAAAGGCGGCGATATCTTAGAACAAGTCCGCGACCTTGAGGCCATTGTTTTCGACAAAACCGGAACCCTCACCCTCGGACAAATGCAGGTCACTCGCTGTTTTGCCGCAGAGTCTTACACTGCCGACACCCTGCTACAATACGCCGCGTCTGCCGAAAGCGGCACAAATCATCCCCTGGCCAAAGCCATGCTCAACAGCTTAAAAGACCGGGAGTTGCCCTTACTCGCAGCCACAGATTTTGAGACGCAGTTGGGCTTGGGAATTAGCGCCCAAGTCAATCAAAAGCCTGTATGGGTTGGTAATCAAGCTTGGTTAGTTCAACAAGGCATTGCCCCTGAAGTCTTAGAATCGTTGACCCCAAAAATAGAAGGTCATCAAACCATAGTGTATGTGGCTGTTGAAGGGAAATTTGCCGGGGCGATCGCCCTAGAAGATCAATTACGCCCTGATGCCAAAACCACCGTGACGCAACTCCAAAAAATGGGCTTAGAAGTGATGTTACTCACCGGGGATCGCTTGTCCGTGGCTAACGCGATCGCATCTCAACTCGGCATCGAGCGCGTTTGGGCTGAAGTACGCCCCGACCGCAAAGTAGAGGTCATCCAGGATTTACAGCAACAGCAACAAGTCGGCATGATTGGCGATGGTGTTAACGATGCTCCTGCCTTAGCCCAAGCCCATATCGGCATTTCCGTTCACGATGGTACTGATATCGCCATGGAAGCGGCGGGAATTGTCTTGATGGGGGGAAATCATCGCGAACCCACCTCCCTGCTCAAAGTCGTTGAAGCGTTGCGTTTGAGCCAAGCTACCTTTAATAAAATTCGCCAAAATCTCTTTTGGGCTTTGGGGTACAACGCGATCGCGGTTCCTATCGCCGCAGGCTTATTGTTACCGCAGTTTGGCGTGGTTTTGAGTCCCGCGATCGCCGGAGCTTTTATGGCTTTTAGTTCGGTGATGGTGGTCACCAATTCCTTATTATTGCGGCGACAATTTCAACCGTCTTTGCCCCAGTCTTAAAGAGGATTGACAACTCCCCGTCCTTAAGGAGCGGGGATTCTCGCTTCATTGGGAGAGTAAGCGCTGATACCGAAGTATTAGCCCCGATCTCTTTACCCTCGACGAGCATTGTTCCGATCTGCCCGACCGTACTTAGTTGACAGTTTAGCACAAAGCCGTCCTTAAGCGCCGAGACCCCGCGCCGCCG
>JGI12048J13642_10009846_pt1 | contig 13880 bp, 11 predicted proteins | sample ElkSlonscriptome_16_FD_13642 | JGI IMG/M metagenome (IMG submission 13642) | reverse complement strand
GAGCGCATCATCCGAGATCGCGCGGGTCACGGCGGGCTCGCCCGCAACGTATGCAAAGTCGCGCACCCGGCGCAGCAGGCGCCCGGCAACGCGCGGCGTCCCGCGCGAGCGCTGCGCGATCTCGCGCGCGCCCTCGCCGGTGATATCGAGCCCCAGCAGCCGCGCCGCGCGCGTCACCACCTGATCGAGCTCGTCATGGCTGTAGAACTGGAGCCGGACCGGGATGCCGAAGCGATCGCGCAAGGGCGTCGTCAGCAGACCCTGGCGCGTCGTCGCGCCGACCAGCGTGAAGGGCGGCAGGTCGATCCTGACGCTGCGCGCCGAAGGCCCTTCGCCAATGATGAGATCGAGCGCGCGATCCTCCATCGCCGGATAGAGCACCTCCTCGACGACCGGATTGAGCCGGTGGATCTCGTCGATGAAGAGGACGTCATGCGGCTCGAGATTGGTCAGCAGCGCGGCAAGATCGCCCGCTTTGGCGATGACGGGGCCCGAAGTGGCGCGAAAGCCCACGCCTAGCTCGGCCGCGACAATCTGGGCGAGCGTCGTCTTGCCAAGGCCGGGCGGGCCGAAGAACAGCGTGTGGTCCATCGCCTCGCCGCGCGCCCTGGCGCTGTCGATGAAGACGCGCAGGTTCTCGCGCGCCGCCTCCTGTCCGATGAACTCGGCAAGCTGGCGCGGGCGCAGCGCGGTATCGGGATCGCCCGCCTGGGGCGCGCCGTCGTGCAGGGGGACAGGATCGGTCATGACACGCGTAAAGCAAAAGCTATGCCGCCGAGCACGGACATTCCTAATGATACAAAATAAGCAACTAATGTGGCTCCTGACCAGAAGTTTTCGGAAGTGTCCTTCCCGGTTTCATACCAATTCTTATTGAACTTCAATTGAGATAAATACTTAAAAAAGAAAGCAAGGCTCGAAAGTATCAATCCGATACCGAAAAAATAGAGAGAAATCCGTAGTTCGCAACCGGCGCCAATTGTTGCAGCCGCCCCCCCGCCGTTTATGGTGAATACTGACCAGATTGCAAAATGAGCACTTGTAACGGATGCGGTGACACGAGCGCCGCCCGCTGAGCTCGACATCCGGAAATTTCGGTCCGTTTTGGCAATTGCACGAGGAGTTGCAGGGTTCTTCATCACCATCACCCCGCCGCCTTCTTGAGCGCCACGCGGATGAGCTCTGCCTCGCTTGCGCCCTCGCCCAGTTCCTCGAGCGCGCGCGCCACCGCGCCGGCCGCGATGACCGGCCTGAAGCCAAGGTTCTCCAGCGCGCTCACCGCATCGGTGCCCGCGCCGCCCGCGATCCTCGCTGCGCCCGCTGCGCCTGCCCCTGCGCTGCCCGCCCCTCCGCCTGAACCTGCACCGGGCATGCTGCCCGCCTTGTCCTTCAATTCGTTGACGATCCGGCCTGCGAGCTTGGGCCCCACACCGTTCGCGCGCGCGACGCTCGCCGCATCGCCGCTGGCGCAGGCCTCGCGCAGTTCGCCGGTCGCCAGCGCCGAGAGGATCGCGAGCGCCACCTTGCTTCCCACGCCCTGCACCCCGGTCAGCAGGCGGAACCAGTCGCGCTCCTCGCCTTGCGCGAAGCCGAGGAGGCGCATGTCGTTCTCGCTCACCTGCAGATCGGTGTGGACGGTGCACGGCTCGCCGATCTCGCCCAGGGCCGCCAGCGTGCGGGCCGAGCAGTGGACGAGATAGCCCACCCCGCCGACATCGACGATGGCATAGTCCTCGCCTGTCTCATCGAGCCTGCCTGTGAGCTTTGCGATCATCGTCTTCCGGCCTCTTGCGCCCCGGCTCTGCGCATCCGCGCCGCGGGCGATCCGATTGTCCTGCCCCAGGCTTGCCGCCATTGCCAGCCTTGCACAGGGGTTATCGTCGCGTGTTGTCTGTCCCCTCGGTTCATCGCGCGCACAGCACGGTTGATACAGATGTTACAGTGTCCTGGCATCAAAAACCCGCAGCGCCCACGCTGCGCCACACCGCGCGCACTGGCGGGGCGGATTGCGGGCGAGCGCAGGAGGCATGGCTGTATCCATCCGCCCCTCCTATCACCGCGCAAAGGTGTAGGAAATCGCACGCGGCGGGGCCTCTTGGATCGACACGCGCGCCATTCGCGCTAAAGGCGATGGGATGAGCGGGAATACCATCATATGAGCTGGAACACTTTCGGGCGGGTCTTCCGCTTCACCACCTGGGGCGAGAGCCACGGGCCGGGTCTGGGAGCCGTGATCGATGGCTGCCCGCCGGGCCTGGCGCTCACCGAGGCGATGATCCAGCCATTCCTCGATGCGCGCAGGCCCGGCCAGAACAAGTTCACCACCCAGCGCCGCGAGCCCGATGCCGTGCGCATCCTTTCGGGCGTGTTCGAGAACGAGGCGGGCGAACAGGTCACGACCGGCACGCCGATCCACCTGATGATCGCCAACACCGATCAGCGCTCGAAGGATTATTCCGAGATCAAGGCGAGCTATCGCCCCGGCCATGCCGATTATGTCTATGATGCGAAATACGGCATTCGCGATTATCGCGGCGGCGGGCGCAGTTCGGCGCGCGAGACCGCGGCGCGCGTGGCGGCGGGCGCGGTTGCGCGCGCGATCATCCCCGAAGTGCGGATCGATGCCTATGTCTGCGAGCTGGGCGGCGATCGGATCGACCGCGAGGCGATCAAGCTGGAGAACATCGGCCAGAACCCGTTCTTCTGCCCCGACAGCTGGGCGGCCAAGCGCTGGGAAGAGCTGGTCGACAATGCGCGGCGGACGGGATCATCGCTCGGCGCGGTGGTCGAATGCGTGGCGCATGGCGTGCCCGCAGGCTGGGGCGCGCCGGTCTATGCCAAGCTCGATGCCGATCTGGCCGCTGCGATGATGAGCATCAATGCGGTCAAGGGCGTCGAGATCGGCGATGGCTTCGAGGCGGCGCGGCTGACGGGCGAACAGAATGCCGATGCGATGCGCCCGGGCGCAAAGCCGGACGATCCTCCGGTGTTCGCTTCGAACCATGCGGGCGGCACGGCGGGCGGCATCTCGACCGGGCAGCCGGTCGTGTGCCGGGTGGCGTTCAAGCCGACGAGCTCGATCCTGACGCCGGTCGCCTCGATCAACGCGGCGGGCGAAGCGACCGAGGTGCGCACCAAGGGCCGCCACGATCCGTGCGTCGGCATCCGCGGCGCGCCCGTTGTGGCGGCGATGATGGCGATCGTGCTGGCGGACCACAAGCTGCTGCACCGCGCGCAGGTGGGGGAGCGGTAGCGCGCTCAAGCAGCGCAGCGGTAGCGCAGACAAAACCGCGCTCAAACAGCGCAGCGGTAGCGCAGACAAAACCGTGCTCAAACAGCGCAGCGGTAGCGCAGACAAAACCGCGCTCAAACAGCGCAGCGGTAGCGCAGACAAAACCGCGCGCAGGGAGGCTGCCAAGAACCGTTTCGCCGTAGGGGATCACCCCCGCCTTCCTTTTGTGCTACACTGCCACAGGCTGAGGGTGGAGAAGGTGGCGGCGCATGCTGAAGGCTATTCTGGCATTCTGCTTCCGAATTCTCGGCGCCAGCGCGATGGCAATCGGTGGATCGAACTTTGTGTTCGGCATAGCCTTCACCGCCCGGCTTATCGATACCGCGCTCCAGATCTTAGGGATGGCACCCAGCCCCCTGGCCGAATTCTCCATCGCGAGCGTGGATAGCGAATTTCGTTTCTATTCCGTGTTCTGGTTCGCTTATGGAGCGCTACTTTGGCAAAGCGCGGGACGGCTTGAGACAGGCCTGGCTCGCGCTGGCTGGCTCATCGCCCTGTTCGCCCTCAGCGGAGTGGGCAGAGTGACGTCATACCTCGTTTACGGAACGCCGGCTCCGCTCTTCGTGCTGCTCACCTGGATCGAGATCGTCCTCACCCTCCTGATGAGCGCCATCTGGCTCAAGCTCGTGGCAGATAACAAGGTGGCGAAGGGATAGCGCACGATCCATGCACTACGCGCCCCCTCCTGACAGCGCTGCGCGTCCGAATTCATTGTGCAGTGCAGCGCAACCAAATTTCCGCTATAGGGTTATGTCATAGACGAGGAGCCTGATCCGCCAGCATGAAAGTCCATCCCCGCCTCGAAGCCTCCGCCGCGCTCCACAAGCAAATGGCGAGCAGCGTGCGGGCGCCCGCGCGCACGCCGCTCAATCCCGAGCAGAAGAAGACGCAGATCGTCGTCGTTGGCGGGGGCGCGGGCGGGCTCGAACTCGTGCGCCGGCTGGGCGCGAAATTCGGTCGCGAGCGGTATGACATCATCCTCGTCGATCGCAATTCCGCGCATATCTGGAAGCCGCTCCTGCACGAAGTCGCGGCCGGATCGCTCGATGCCAATCTCGACGAGGTGGGCTACCGCGCGCATTGCTATCGCTGGGGCTATCGCTTCTTCCAGGGCACGCTCGAGGCGATCGACCGCGAGGCCAGACGCATTCGCCTCGCGCCGGTGATGGACGATGATGGCAGCGAACTCATCGCCTCGCACACGATCCGCTATGATTATCTCGTGCTCGCGGTCGGCTCGGTGTCGAACGATTTCGGCGTGCCGGGGGTGGCCGAGCATTGCATCTATCTCGATTCGCGTGAGCAGGCGGACAGGTTTCGCACCAAGCTGCTCAATCATTGCCTGCGTGTCAGCCGCCTGATGAGTTCGAGCCCGGACGCGGATGCGCGCGTGCGCGTCGCGATCGTGGGCGGCGGGGCGACCGGGGTCGAACTTGCCGCCGAGCTTTACAATGCGGCAGGCGCCCTCAGGCATTACGGGCTCGAAGTGTTCGATGAAAGCCGGCTCGAGGTGACGCTGCTCGAAGCAGGCGAGCGCATCCTGCCCGCCCTGCCCGAGCGGCTTTCGAATGCGGCGCTGGGCGAGCTGAGACAGCTGGGCGTCGAAGTGTTCACCGATACGCAGGTCGTGCGGGCCGAGCGCGGGCGGCTTTTGACGGCGTGCGAGAATGCGGTCGAAGCCGATCTCATCGTCTGGGCAGCCGGAGTGAAGGGCGCGGAATTCCTCTCGACGCTGGGGCTCGAAACCAACAACCGCAACCAGATCCTCGTCCACGAGACGCTCCAGAGCGTGACTGATCCGCATATTTTTGCGCTGGGCGATTGCTGCTCGTTCACCCCGAGCGGCGCCGCGCGCCCGATCCCGCCGCGTGCGCAGGCCGCACACCAGATGGCCGACACCGTCTTTCTCAATCTGCGCCGGATGATGCGCAACAAGGGGCGCGAGCGCGCCAAGCCGCTCAGGCCCTTCGTCTATCGCGACAACGGCTCGCTCGTCTCGCTCAGCCGCTTCTCGACCGTGGGGAGCCTGATGGGCAATCTCGTGGGCGGGGCGATGGCGATCGAGGGGCGGCTCGCGCGGTTCATCTACACCTCGCTCTATTCGATGCACCTCGTCGCGATCCATGGCTGGCTCAAGGGCCTCTCGCTGATGGCGATCGGGCGGGTGAACCGGATTGTGCGCCCCAAGCTCAAGCTGCACTGAGGCGCGCGCCAGCGCCGCACACCTGGCTCAGCGCGGCTCGCGCTCCTCGCGCAGCGCCGCGCCGAAATGCTCGCGCTTGGCATCGCGCGCAGGTCGATCGGGCGCCATGAAGGCCGCAGCGATCGCGCGGACCTCGTCGAGATAGGCCGCCCGGCGTGCCGCATTCGCCTCGCCCTCGACATCGAACAGCGTGTGGCTCTCCACATCGCGAATCCCGCAATAGGAAAACAGGCCGACATCGATTGCGGTGCGCATCGCTTCGCCATAGCCATATCGTTCATAGGTGCGCTCGATGCTGCCGCCGATGCCGAGCAGGATCGTGGGGCGATCGCGCAGCAGGCCCTTGAGCCCGGCTGTGCAGCGATCCGCGACGCCCGATCCATAGCGATAGGCATAATCGCCCGCGAAGACCCGCTCGATCCAGCCTTTCATGATCGCGGGCATCCCCCACCAATAGACCGGATAGACGAAGGCAAGCCGCTCTGCCCGATCCAGCCGTTCGTGCTGCGCGGCGATATCGGCGGGTTTCGCGCCGCCCCAGAAATGCGCATGATCGGCCGGCGTGAAGCGCGGATCGAAGCCTTCTGCATGCTGATCGAGGCAATCGATCCGCGCGCCATGGCGGGCCATTTCCTCGCACAGCGCATCCTTGACCGCGAAGGGATAGGTGCCCGGCACCGGGTGAGCGAATACGACCAGGGTATTCATGCATGGAGGCGATCGGGGATAAATTTGGCGCCCGGATGGCAGCACGTGCAGCACAGCGGAACCATTGCCAAAGGTTCCCGTTTCTCCGATAGATAAACCCGATCAACGCAATCGGTTTAATCCGCTTTTTTGCATCGCACCAATCGCTATGTGCGGTACGGCAGTTTTCACCCTCTCCAATCAACCCCAATCCAAAGAGGATCTACATCATGGGCATTATCGGCTCGACCATCAAACCGTTCAAGAACACCGCTTTCAAGGCGGGCGAGGATTTCTATGACGTCACCGAGAAGGACATCGAGGGCAAGTGGGCCGTCTTCTTCTTCTATCCCGCAGACTGGACCTTCGTCTGCCCGACCGAGCTCGAGGATCTCGGCGAGAAGTACGAGATGCTCCAGTCGATGGGCGTCGAGGTGTTTGCCGTCTCGACCGACACGCATTTCAGCCACAAGGCCTGGCACGACAATTCGGAAAAGATCGGCAAGCTCAAGTTCCCGTTCCTGGGCGACCAGCTTCACACGCTGACCAAGAATTTCGGCGTGCTGCGCGAGGAGATGGGTCTGGCTGACCGTGCGACCTTCGTCGTCGATCCCGATGGCGTGATCCAGATCATGGAAATCACCTGCGAGGGCGTGGGCCGCAACGCCAACGAACTGACCCGCAAGATCAAGGCCGCGCAATATGTCCGCGCCAATCCGGGCCAGGTGTGCCCTGCCGCGTGGGAAGAAGGCGCCGAGACGCTTTCACCCTCGCTGGACCTGGTCGGCAAGATCTAAGGGTCGGCAAGATCTAACTGCTCGCTTCCCTAGCGACTTAGCGAGGCGCCGCCCCCTCCCCCGGAGGCGGGCGGCGTTTCGCCCTCCAATCCCCTGAATTTCCCGCCCAAAAGGACTCATCCATGCTCGATGCCACCATGCAAGCCCAGCTCCGGCAATATTTCGCCAATCTGCGCCAGCCCATCGAGCTGGTCGCCACGCTCGGCGATGGCGAGAAGAGCGCGCAGACCCGCGAACTGCTCAGCGAAATCGCGGACCTGAGCGATCTCGTCTCCGCGCGCTTCGATGGCGATAACCCGCGCGTGCCCAGCTTCGACATCGTGCGCAGCGGCGATCCCGCGCGCCGCGTCACCTTCGCCGGGCTCCCGATGGGGCATGAATTCACCTCGCTGGTGCTCGCGCTGCTCTGGGCGGGCGGCCACCCGCCCAAGGTCGACGCCGACCTGATCGAACATGCGCGCGCGCTTGAAGGCGAATACGCGTTCGAGATGTTCTTCTCGCTCACGTGCCACAACTGCCCTGACGTGGTGCAGGCGCTCACCCTGATGGCGCTCGAGAACCCGAACGTCTCGGCCACGCTGATCGAGGGCGGCACGCACAACGCAGAGGTCGAGCGCCGCGACATCATGGCGGTCCCCGCGACCTTCCTGAATGGCGAGACGTTCTACAACGGCAAGATGGAGCTCTCCGAGATCCTCGCCCGGCTCGATACCGGCGCTGCCACGAAGGCGGCCGAAAAGATGAGCGCGAAGGACCCGTTCGAAGTGCTGATCATCGGTGCAGGGCCCGCCGGCGTCGCCAGCGGCATCTACACCGCGCGCAAGGGCTTTCGCACCGGCATTGCCGCCGAGCGTTTCGGCGGCCAGCTGCAGGACACGCTCGGGATCGAGAACCTGCCCGGCACCTCCTACACCGAAGGTCCTAGGCTATCAGACGATCTGCGCCGCCAGGTCACCGACAATGGGATCGACCTGATCGATCTTGCCCGCGCGACTGCGCTGCGTCCTGCGAGCGAGCCGGGCGCAATGCACGCGGTCGAGTTCGAGAATGGCGCGGTGCTCGAGGCCCGCTCGCTGATCCTTTCGACCGGGGCGCGCTGGCGCTCGCTCGGGGTTCCAGGCGAGGAGGAATATCGCAACAAGGGCGTTGCCTATTGCCCGCATTGCGACGGCCCGCTGTTCAAGGGCAAGCGCATCGCTGTCATTGGCGGGGGCAATTCGGGCGTCGAGGCGGCGATCGATCTTGCCAAGATCGTCGGGCATGTGACGCTGATCGAATTCGACACCAAGCTGCGCGCAGACGAAGTGCTCCAGCGCAAGCTCAAGAGCCTCGACAATGTCGAGATCATTGTGGGCGGCCAGACCACCGAGATCACCGGCGAGAACGCCCGCGTCAACGGCCTCATCCTTAAGGATCGCACGAGCGAGGAAGAGCGCCGGATCGAGCTTGAAGGCGTGTTCATCCAGATCGGCCTGGTGCCCAACACCGAATGGCTGAGGGAAAGCGGGCTCGAACTCTCGCCCCATGGCGAGATCGTGATCGACGACCACGGCGCTACCAACCTGCCCGGCATTTATGCTGCGGGCGATGCAACGATCGTCAAGGACAAGCAGATCGTGATCGCCATGGGCACCGGCGCAAGCGCGGGCTTGGGCGCATTCGACTATCTCATTCGCAACGAGCCGCTCGAGGAAATCGCGCAGGCGGCGTAGTTTGTTGGGCGAGGCCCATCCGGGGCCCGCTCCTCGCTTGGTCTCCTCCTCCCGGATCAGGTCCGGGGTGCGGACCCGCTGCGGGCGCGCGGTCGGCCTCGCGTCGTGCCAGCGTATCGGAGGCTCGCGGGGATAAACGGCGCTATTGTGCACTGCGTCAATAAGTCGGGCGTGTTTCAATCGCCTTTTCCGATCAAGCTGCGCATCTTAATCGCTTGGACTGATCCGCCGCGACATATCATTCTCCTGCCATCTGGAGAGCGTATCTGCGAGTCTCGCGGGGGCGCTGATGATGATGGGAGAAGAGAAATGGACGCAAAGACCGGAGAAATGAGCGGCTGCCCGATGCATGGCGGCGATGCGATGCGCAGCCTGCTGGGCCGCACCAACCGCGATTGGTGGCCCGAGGCAACCCAGCTCGATATCCTCACGATGGAAGGCCGCACCGCCGATCCCTATGGCGGCGAGTTCGATTATGTCGAGGCGTTCAACACGCTCGATTACAAGGCGCTCAAGCAGGATCTTACCGCGCTGATGACCGACAGCCAGCCCTGGTGGCCGGCGGATTATGGTCACTATGGCCCCTTCTTCATCCGCATGGCCTGGCACGCTGCGGGCACCTATCGCACCGGCGACGGGCGCGGCGGCGCGGGCTCCGGGCAGCAGCGCTTCGCCCCGCTCAATTCTTGGCCCGATAACGGCAATCTCGATAAGGCCCGCCGCCTGCTGTGGCCGATCAAGCAGAAATACGGGAAGAATATCAGCTGGGCGGACCTGTTCATCCTGGCAGGCAATGTCGCGATCGAATCGATGGGCGGCCCGGTCTTCGGCTTTGGCGGCGGGCGCGCCGACGTGTTCGAGCCCGAAAGCGTCTACTGGGGCACCGAGGAGCAATGGGTGAACGAAGGCGTCGCCACGCGCATCATCCCCGATGAAGGCAAGGCGCTCGAAAACCCGCTCGCCGCGATCCAGATGGGCCTGATCTACGTCAATCCCGAAGGCCCCGGCGGCAATCCCGACCCGCTCGAGAGCGCGCGCGACATGCGCGAGACCTTCGCGCGCATGGCGATGAACGATGAGGAAACCGTTGCGCTCACGGCGGGCGGCCACGCCTTCGGCAAGGCCCACGGCGCGCAGCCCTCCGATACGTTCGGCGGCGCGCCTGAAGGCGAGGAACTCCATCTGCAGGGCTTTGGCTGGCTGCACGACGAGGAGCAGATCGAGAAAGGCCACATCACGACCTCGGGCATCGAGGGCTCGTGGTCGAACAATCCGACCTCGTGGAGCCACGATTACTTCCGCATCCTGTTCAAATACGAGTTCGAGCTCGTCAAGAGCCCGGCGGGCGCGGTGCAGTGGACCCCGATCAATCCGGACCCGGAAGATCTCGCGCCCGATGCGCGCGATCCTTCCAAGAAGGTTCCGACCATGATGACCACCGCCGACATGGCGCTGAAGATGGACCCGGATTATCGCAAGATCTCCGAGCGTTTCCATGCCAACCCCGAACAACTCGACGATGCCTTTGCGCGCGCCTGGTTCAAGCTGTGCCACCGCGACATGGGCCCAAAGGTCCGTTACATGGGCCCCGAAGTGCCCGATGAGGACCTGATCTGGCAGGATCCGGTCCCCGCCGGCACCATGCCATCCGATGCCGAAGTCGCGCGCTTCAAGGATGCGATCCTTGGCTCGGGGCACTCGATCGGCGAACTCGTCAAGGCTGCCTGGGCCTCGGCCTCGACCTATCGCAATTCGGACCATCGCGGCGGCGCCAATGGCGCGCGCATCCGCCTTGCCCCGATGAAGGATTGGGCGGTCAACGATCCCGAAGAGCTCGGCAAGGTGCTCTCGACGATCGATCAGCATCGCGGCGATCTCAGCATGGCCGATGCGATCGTGCTCGCTGGCACGGCGGCGGTCGAGAAGGCGGCGAAGGATGCGGGTCACGATGTCACGGTGCCGTTTCTGGGCGGGCGCGGCGATGCGACCGAGGAACACACCGACGCCGAGAGCTTCGAGCCGCTCGAGCCCTTCGCCGATGGCTTCCGCAATTATCTCAAGACCAAGGCGAACCTCAAGACCGAGGACATGCTGATCGACCGCGCGCATCTGCTTGGCCTTTCGATCCCGGAAATGACCGTGCTGATTGGCGGCATGCGGGCGCTGGGCGCCAACACCGGCAATCGCGAGCACGGCGTCTTCACGACCCGCGTCGGCCAGCTCACCCCCGATTTCTTCACCAACCTCCTCGACATGGGCACCAGGTGGACCCCGGTCGACGGCTCGGGCGACGAGGAATATGTCGGCACCGATCGCCAGACCGGCAAGGAGAAATATCGCGCGACGCGCACCGATCTCATCTTCGGCTCGAACTCGCAGCTGCGCGCGCAGGCCGAGGTCTATGCCGAGGCCGGGAATGAGGGCAAGTTCGTGAGCGACTTCATCAGCGCCTGGACCAAGGTCATGAATGCGGACCGCTTCGATGTGAGTTATTCGAAGTACAACTGAACCTGCGTAGATACTGACCCGTTCCACCTGCTGTGGCTCAGGGCCGCAAGCGGCCTCCGGTAGCAATACCGGAGGCCTTTTGTGTGTGAGCAAGTGCGTATAGGCTCGCATGGACCAACGCTGTGGGGATGAAGATCATGAAACTGCGCATATTCGCCGTCTCGCTTGCGGCGCTTGCGCTCGCCGCCTGTGCTCCCTTGCCGGCCGCCAACCCGGCTTCGCCTGCTCACGAGCAACACGTAGTTGCAACAACGAGCGACGGCATCATCATCCATGCCGAGGCCTATCCGGGCGATCTGCCCGAAACTGCCCCACTCATCCTGCTTTTCCATCAGGGCGGCTCGAATGCCCGGGGCGAATTTGGCAAGATCGCCGGTTGGCTCAATTCGCTCGGCTATCGAGCCTTGGCGTGGGATCTGCGCAAGGGTGGCGATCTGTTCGAAGGAACAAGCCGCACCCTGGCGGGACTTCCCGAAGGCGCAGATCCTGAATTCTGCGATGCCTATGCCGATGTCGAAGCGGCGCTGGACTACACTATCGATACGCTTGGCGCAGACGATGTGGTGCTGCTTGGGAGCTCCTATTCGGGATCGCTGGTGTTTCAGCTTGCAAGCACGCGGCCAGACCATGTGGCCGGCGTGATCGCCTTTTCTCCCGCATCAGGCGGCCCCGTCGCGCAGTGCCGTGCGAGCCTGTGGCTCGGCGGGCTGAAGGCTCCGGGAATCGTGTTTCGCCCCCTGTCCGAAATGGAGCGCGACTCGAGCCAGGTGCAGCGCGATGCACTCGAAACTGCCGGGGTGGAATTCTTTGTCGCCGATCCGGGAGTGCATGGCGCATCGATGCTGCTCGAGACGCGCGTCGGAGGCGATGTCTCGGCCGCGCGCGCCGCCCTGGCCGAATGGCTGATGCGCATCCGGCCCGCGTCCTGAAATCCGTTTGCTAGATCCACCCCGCGTTGCGCAGCTCGCTCACCTGCGCGCGCGAGACCGGCGCTTCGATCCCGCGCGCCAGCACGAGGCGGACATTGCGCCCTTCGCGCTTCACATCCTCGATCGCAAGCCGCGCGACCCACCAGCTGCGATGGACCTGCCGCCCCTCGACATGCGCGACATGCGCGATCGCATCGCGCAGCCGCATCAGGACAAGCTCGCTGCCCAGCGCGGTGTGCACACGCACATAATGATCTTCCATCTCGAGCGCGATCACGTCGCTGCCGAGCCCGGCGGGCAGCTGATCGAGCAGCGGATTGGCGGGCGCAAGCGCGGCGCCTCCCCGATCGGCGGCGCGCGGCTCAGGCGCTGACGGGCGCGGCGCCGAAGGAGCCGCTTCGGACCGCCGGCGGATGACATTGAACAAAAGCACGATCCCGCCCCCGATGACGAAGACGTAGAAATAGGTGAGCAGCGCTGCCTCGAGCGTAGGAGCCGGCGCGAGGCGGGGCGCATATTGCACAAGATGGACCACAATCGTCATCGGTACGGTCGCGGCGAGCGCGGCGAAGAACCACAAGGGTCCGCGCGGCAGATCGAGCGCGCGCTCGGCGCGGTCGACCACGAGGCCCATCGGCGAATAGATTGCATAGCCGACATAGGAAAAGGCCAGCCAGCTGACGAGGCGAACCGGGAGCGGCTCCTCGATCGAACCGAAAGGGCCGATGATCGCGAGGAACACGCCGATGACCGTCATGATCGCAAGATCGCTCAGCAAGCGGCGCCAGAAGGCCGCGCGTGCGCCGATCGCTTGTTCGCGAGTGCCGGTGTTCATCGCGACGGGATGCCTGCCCATTCGCGCTTCGTAAAGTGGCAAAGCAGGCCCGGCGCGCTCATTTCGCGAAGGCCACTGCCCGGCTGCGAAGGCCGCGTTGCGCGGCGGCGGGCAAGCGGCACAAGCGGGGCAGATCCATCGACCGGGCAAGCCGCGCAAGGCCGCCCGCACGACCTAGCAGGAGAGCCATTGCCATGACCCGCCTCACCGTCCCCTCGCCCGCCGCCCGCTCCGGTGCTCTGCGCCCGGCAGTGCGGAGCGCGCAACGCTCAGCCGCGCCGGGCGGCCTCGAGCTTTCCGCGCGGCTTCGCGCCATCATCTTTCTCGCGGGTGCGGGAATGACGCTGGCGAGCGCGTTTGCCCTCTTTCGCGGCCTCACGGGCCTCGCGCCCGCCCACACCAATGCGCGCGAGCTGGCGATTATCATCCATGTAGCGAGCGTGCTCCCCGCGATCCCGCTCGGCGCCTGTCTGCTGCTCGCGCAGAAGGGAACGGCGCTGCACAAGCGGCTGGGCAGATTGTGGGTCGGCCTGATGGTGATGACGGCGCTTTCGGCGATCTTCATCCGCTGGGATGGCGGCCTCCAGTTCGGGATCAGCCCGATCCACCTGTTCGTGCCGATGACCTTGTGGGCCTCGTTCAAGCTGGTGCGCGCGGCGCGCGCGGGCGACATGAAGACCCACCGGAGCGAAATCCTCTCGCTCTATCTGGGCGCGCTGATGATCCCGGGCCTTGTCGCCTTTGTCTGGGAGGGCCGGCTGATGAATGTCTGGCTATTCGGATGAAGCGCAAGGACGCACGCCCCTAGCGTTCGCGCCGCAGCACCACGTAGAGCGCGCCCTCGCCGCCATGGCTGCGATGCGCCCGGCGCACGGCGGCCACAGCATCGGCATGCGGGCTCGCGGCAAGCCAGTCGA
>JGI12048J13642_10821671_pt1 | contig 13883 bp, 12 predicted proteins | sample ElkSlonscriptome_16_FD_13642 | JGI IMG/M metagenome (IMG submission 13642) | reverse complement strand
CGGCGTGCGAGGGATCTCGAGGTCCGCCAGCGGCATCTACACAGGCATAGTGGTGTTCGTGGACGATCAGACCAAATTCTCCACCTTCTTCCCCGATGCCTGCACGGTGGACGAGGTCCTTGCCTCCATCCATCATGCCTCCACCCATATTAGCGGCGACCACCCGGCGTGGGGACAGCTGGGTCCCTCCGCTCCGGCCGACAAGGCCGAGGGGTTCTGCCTTGACCACGGCGGCCGGGCATTTCCCATTCGCATGGGCCTGTTCGACGACGGACGGGTGAACACGGCGTTTCCAAGTCCATGATTAGGATGATCGGTACATGGCCATAGCTTCCATCTTCCGCGACCGAGACGGCCACCTGCGTGCATCGGTCGACGCGTTTCCGCCGATCCTGGCCGACTTTCTCGAGACCGATGTCGCCGAAAACCCGGAACGCTGCGACCACCTCATTGCCGGCCTGGAGCAGGCGCGCCAAGGTCTGCCGTTCAAGGCCTATGGCAACATCTATGAACTCACGGCGGCGCCAGAGGGCGTCGAAATTCGTAACACGTACGACGACACCATCCCTCCGCTGCGCCTCTCGCTAGACGAACTCGACACCGCCCTCGCGGTGTGGCGCCAAGCAATGGAGCCAGACCCAAACCCGCCATGACTCGGCGTTGACGATACGCGGCCTCACACTTTCTGAAATTCATGCTCGAAATCATGCCTGAATCTACACCTCAACACGCCGACAATCCTATTCTGATTATCGCCGGGCCCACGGGCAGCGGCAAGTCGGCGCTTGCCGTCGCTGCGGCCGAGGAATTCGGCGGCGTGGTTATCAATGCCGACAGCATGCAGGTATACCAAAATCTGCGGGTTCTGACGTCGCGGCCCTCGGAGGAGGACGAGGCGCGTGTACCGCATCGGTTGTTCGGGGTCGTGCCGGCGGCCAGCCCTTGTTCGGTGGGGGTGTGGCTGAGGATGGCGACCCGAGAGATCGAGGCGGCCTGGGCCGAAATGCTGCTGCCCATCGTAACGGGGGGAACGGGCCTTTATATCAAGGCGCTGACCGAGGGCCTGGCCCCGGTTCCGGACATTCCCGAAGCGGCGCGGGCCGAGGCCAGGGCGGAGTTCCTGCGACTCGGAGGTCCCGCGTTCCTGGAAGAACTTGCCAAGCTGGATCCGGAAACGGCGGCGCGAGTTCCCGCCAGCGACGGACAGCGGCTGGTGCGCGCCTACGAGGTCGTGCGGGCCACCGGCCGAACGCTTCCCGAATGGCAACGCCAGCCGGCCGCCAAGCCTCCATTGGCGGCGCGGTTCCACACGGTCGTTCTGATGCCGCCCCGGCAAGCACTCTACAGTCGGCTCGACGCCCGTTTCGACACCATGCTGGCCGTCGGTGCCGTTGACGAGGCGAAAAGGCTGACAGAACTCTCACTTGACCCGAAATTGCCGGCGATGAAGGCGTTGGGCGTGTCGGAATTGGCAGAATATCTGCGCGGAGAGGCGAGCTTGGACGCGGCGGCGGCGGCGGCGAAACAGGCAACCCGCAACTACGCCAAGCGGCAGATGACCTGGCTGCGGCACCAGTTGGAGGGGGCAACGGAAGTGCCTGAGCAATATTCGGAAAGGTTACGAGATAAGATCTTTCCAATTATTCGTCAAATGCTATTGACCCCGCGCTCGTGAACGACTAGGTTCCGCCCTTCGTGGGCCCGATCTAGCGTCGGGCCATTTTGTCACCCATGCATAGCCGTGCGCCGAGCGCGGCATGGTCAGCGGTGTTAACCGGAGAAGAGAACTATGGCGTACGAACAAATGACCGGAGCGAAAATCGTCATCCAAGCCCTCATCGATCATGGGGTTACGGATGTATTCGGCTATCCCGGGGGCGCCATACTGCCGGTATACGACGAGATCTTCCAACAAAACCAGGTTCGCCACATCCTGGTGCGCCAAGAGGGCGGAGCGGTGCATGCCGCCGAGGGTTATGCACGGTCGACGGGGAAAACCGGCGTCGTGGTCGTGACTTCGGGGCCGGGCGCCACCAATGCGGTGACCGGCCTTGCCGACGCCTTGATGGACAGCGTGCCGCTGGTGTGCTTCTCGGGACAGGTGCCCACTCATCTGATAGGCAACGATGCCTTCCAGGAATGCGACACCACGGGGATCACCCGACCGGTGACCAAGCACAACTACCTGGTGAAAAGCGTCGATGACTTGGCGCGGACCATCCACGAAGCGTTTTATGTGGCGCGCAGCGGCCGGCCCGGCCCGGTGCTGATCGATCTGCCCAAGGACGTGACCATGGGAACCGGCTCGTACGTTCCGCCGGACGACATCACCCACAAGACCTATCGGCCCAAGGTGGACGGCAACGCCCAGGACATCGAGGCGGCGGTGGAGGCCATGGTCAATGCCAAGCGGCCGTTGTTTTACGGCGGCGGCGGCATCGTCAACTCGGGCCCCCACGCATCCGAGTTGCTGACCCAGCTTGTGGATATGACCGGATTTCCGACCACCCTAACGCTGATGGGTCTTGGCGCGCTGCCGGCGTCGCATCCGCAATACCTCGGCATGGTCGGCATGCATGGCACCTACGAATCCAACATGGCCATGCACGAGTGCGATGTGATGATCGCCATCGGATCGCGGTTCGATGACCGGGTGACCGGGCGACTTAACGCGTTTTCGCCCAATTCGACCAAGATCCATGTGGACATCGACCCCTCGTCCATCAACAAGAACGTGATGGTGGATATCGGCATCATTGGCGATACCGGACGCGTGCTCGAACAGATGATCGAAGGTTGGAAGGCCAAGGGCGGCAAATCCGACAAGGGCGCGCTGTCAGCGTGGATGGACAAGATCGATATCTGGCGGAGCCGCGATTGCTTGGCGTTCGTCCAGGACGACACGACGATCAAACCTCAATATGCCATCCAGAGGCTCTATGAACTGACGAAGGGGCGCGACGACGTTTATATCACCACCGAGGTGGGGCAGCATCAGATGTGGGCGGCCCAGCTTTACGGGTTCGAGAAACCGAACCGGTGGCTAACCTCGGGCGGCCTTGGCACGATGGGCTACGGCCTACCGTCTGCCATGGGCGTTCAGGTGGCGCACCCGGACGCCTTGGTGGTGGATATTGCGGGCGAGGCGTCGATCATGATGAACATCCAGGAGATGTCGACCATCGCCCAATACGGGCTGCCGGTCAAAGTGTTCATCCTCAACAACGAGTACATGGGCATGGTGCGCCAGTGGCAAGAACTGCTTCATGGCGGCCGCTACTCGGAGAGCTACATGGCGTCGCTGCCCGATTTCGTGAAACTCGCCGAGGCCTTCGGGGCCGTGGGGCTGCGGGCTGAAAAGCCGGGCGATATGGATGGACTCATCAAGGAGATGATGGCCACGGATAAAGCGGTTATCGCCGACATCCGGGTCGACAAGGCGGAAAACTGCTTCCCGATGATCCCGTCCGGAGCCGCTCACAACGAGATGCTCATGGGACCCGCCGACAAATCCGAGAAGCCCGTATCTGAAGACGGCATGGTTCTCGTATAAGATCTTCCGAGTACCTTACAACTCGGCGGCGGCGCGATAAGCGCCGCGATCACTTCCGATCAGCAACGAAACTGCATTCATCGATCATCGGCCATCCAGCGCCGGAACGTTACTTGGAGCCTTAAGATATGCCGGAGCCCATGAGGGAAGAGCAACACACTATCGCCGTGCTCGTCGACAACGAACCCGGGGTTCTCGCCCGGGTCGTCGGCCTGTTTTCCGGGCGCGGATACAACATCGAAAGCCTGACCGTGGCGGAAACCGATCCGCATGGGAACTTGTCCCGGATCACCATCGTGACTTCGGGCACGCCCATGATCATCGAGCANATCAAGGCGCAGCTCGGTCGGCTGGTACCCGTCCATAAGATCAGTGATCTCACGCTCGAGGGCGATCATGTAGAGCGCGAAATGGCGCTGATCAAGGTTTGCGGCCAGGGCGAGCACAGGGTTGAAGCCCTGCGTATTGCCACCATCTTCCGAGCCCAAGTGATGGACAGCACCAACGAGTCCTTCGTTTTCGAAATCGTAGGCAAGACAAGTAAAGTGGATGCCTTCATCAATCTCATGAAGCCCTTGGGGCTCATCGATGTCGCTCGCACGGGTGTCGCCGCGATCGCCCGCGGGGCAGAGCCAATATAACAATTGACCCAGCTTATTTGGGAGGGATCAAAATGCGCGTTTACTATGATCGAGATGCCGACGTTAATCTCATCAAAGCGAAGAAGGTGGCGATCATCGGCTACGGCAGCCAAGGCCATGCCCATGCATTGAATCTGCGCGACAGCGGTGTCAGCGACGTTGCCGTCGCTCTGAGGCCTGGATCTGCAAGCATTCAGAAAGCCGAGAACGAGGGACTGAAGGTATTAAGCCCTTCGGACGCCGGGAAGTGGGCTGACCTCGTGATGGTCTTGACCCCGGACGAGCTGCAGGCGCAGCTGTACACGGATCATCTTCACGACAATCTAAAGCAAGGCGCGGCGCTGGCTTTTGCTCATGGACTGAACATTCATTTTAGGCTGATCGAACCCCGCGCCGATCTAGACGTATTCATGATCGCGCCCAAGGGGCCCGGCCATACGGTACGTTCCGAGTATCTGCGGGGCGCCGGCGTGCCGTCGCTTGTGGCTGTGGAGCAGAACGCCAGCGGCAACGCCCTGGAATTGGCCTTGTCTTACGCTTCGGGGCTGGGCTCGGGCCGTTCGGGAGTGATCGAAACTTCCTTCCGCGAAGAGTGCGAAACCGACCTGTTTGGCGAGCAGTCGGTATTGTGCGGTGGACTGACATCGCTCATTCTCGCCGGATACGAGACGCTGATCGAGGCCGGATACGCTCCGGAAATGGCCTATTTCGAGTGCCTCCACGAGGTCAAGCTGATTGTTGACCTGATCTACGAGGGCGGCATCGCCAATATGCGTTATTCGATCTCCAATACAGCCGAGTACGGCGACTACGTCAGTGGTCCTAGGATCATCGATGAGGGGGTCAAGGCGCGTATGAAAGAAGTGCTCGACGATATTCAGTCGGGACGGTTCGCTCGTGAGTGGATGCTGGAAAACACCGCTGGGCGCCCGAGCTTCAAGGCGATGCGCCGCCGCGCCGCCGAGCACGACATTGAGGTTGTCGGCGAAAAGCTGCGTGGCATGATGCCGTGGATTGCCGCCGGACGGCTGGTCGACAAGTCCAAGAACTAAAAGACTTCCTCATCGCGAGGTTTCGCCATGGCGATGAAGTACATTGTTGTGAACGGGCCAGATGGGGAGATGCCGGTCATCTTCCCACGGGCCTACTATCACAGTGACGTGGCTCAGCGCTTTGTACCGGCCAAGGTGGTCGCCGCCGGTTTCGTCAGGCTGTCGGAAGGCGCGGCGGAGTGTTACGGCGGCAGCTCAAGTCTGAGGATCGTCTCGCGGCGGCTGCGGGACTCGCAGTTGGTCGCACGCCACTTGAGCGATTCGTAGAGCTTCGACAGCTGCTGATTGAACCACGCTTTGAGCCCTGGTCTGGCCCAATCCCGCTTTTTTGCGACATTCCTGTTGACAATGGCCTGTTACGACTATTTTTAATAGTCTGCAATTAACCTCAATTTAACAGGGAATACTCGAGAATTGCGACTGCGGTTCAATTGTCGAGTAGCGAATATGTTGGAAACGTGCGGCCCCGGGTACAGCGAGATTTCGGGAACAGTCGGTTCTCATTTTTCGTGCGCGCGTGCCACGTTGATCCTTTTTCATCTGACTGGCGGGGGCCTTCGACTTAGGTGCCCCTGAACATTCAAAACTGGGCCGGTTTCCGGCGCATTGAGTGTTCAGGGGAGGTGGTCAAAAATTCCCACACACGGTGCACCTGTTTGATCGAAGGATCGACCCCATGAACAAAGACATAGATCCCAACCGCGTTATCATATTCGACACCACCTTGCGCGACGGCGAGCAGTCGCCTGGCGCTTCGATGAACCTGGAAGAAAAGCTGCGAATCGCCCGGGTTCTCGAGGAGATGGGCGTCGACGTGATCGAGGCCGGCTTCCCGATTGCGTCCAACGGCGATTTCGAGGCGGTCCGGGAAATATCCAAGGTCGTGACCGAATCGACGGTCTGCGGCCTGAGCCGCGCTACCCGCGGCGACATCGAACGCGCTGCCGAGGCCATCAAGCCGGCACGGCGTGGGCGGATCCACACCTTCATTTCCACTAGTCCGCTCCACATGAAGCACAAGCTGCAAATGGAGCCGGACGACGTCCACGCGGCGGTGCTAGACAGCGTCAGGCACGCTCGCCGTTTTACGGACGACGTAGAGTGGTCATGCGAGGACGGTTCGCGGACCGAGCATGATTTTCTTTGCCGCTGCGTCGAGGCGGCGATCGACGCGGGGGCGGGAACGATCAATATTCCCGACACCGTTGGCTATTCGGTACCGGACGAATTCGCCGGGATTATCGACATGCTGCGGAACCGCGTTCCCAACATCGACAAGGCGATAATTTCGGTACATTGCCACAACGATTTGGGCTTGGCGGTCGCCAATTCGCTGGCTGCGGTTCGCGCAGGCGCCCGGCAGGTGGAATGCACCATTAATGGCCTGGGCGAGAGAGCGGGAAACGCCGCGATGGAAGAAATCGTCATGGCGTTTAAAACCCGACCGGATCATGGTCCCTATTTCACCACGATCCGTTCGGAGAACATCATGCGCGCGTCGCGGCTGGTTTCAGCGGTTACCGGTTTCGTCGTCCAGCCCAACAAGGCCATTGTCGGCGCCAATGCGTTCGCTCACGAGTCCGGCATTCACCAAGATGGCATGCTGAAGCACGCCGGCACCTATGAAATCATGACACCGGATTCGGTGGGCTTGACGAAGTCGAAGCTGGTCCTCGGCAAGCATTCCGGCCGCCACGCATTTCGCGAAAAGCTGACGGAGTTGGGCTATGATTTGGGTGACAACGCATTGAGCGACGTGTTCAGCCGGTTCAAGGCTTTGGCGGACGCAAAAAAAGAGGTGTTCGACGAAGATGTGATTGCGCTTGTCGACGACGCGGTGTTGCGCGTCAACGACCGTGTGAAGCTGGTGTCTCTGGCGGTCGAATGCGGCACCCGCAAATCCAAGGCGGCAATGGAACTAGATGTCGACGGTGACGTCCGCGGCTGCGAATCGGCCGGCGACGGTCCGGTCGATTCGGTCTTCCGGTGTATCAAGGAACTGTTTCCGACGGATGCGCGACTGCAGTTGTATCAGGTTCATGCCGTTACCGGAGGAACCGACGCTCAAGCAGAGGTGACTGTTCGCCTGGAGGAAAACGGGCGCACTGTCAACGGCCAAGGGGCCGATACCGATACAGTAGTCGCCTCTGTTAGGGCATATTTGAATGCTTTGAACAAGCTCATGGTTAAACGGGAAAAGACCGCGCCGAGCGCCCTCTCCGCTTAAATGGGTGTAGTCTTTTCTTTCCTGCCGATTTTGCAGTAAGACAGGCTTGGCGCCGAATAACGTCTCCGGCGCTGAGTCACCCCGAAAGATTTAAAAGATAGTCGTCAAACCAAGCGAGGCACGATGTTCTCACAGATGTTTGGGTTCCTCTCCGCCGACATGGCGATCGATCTAGGAACCGCCAATACCCTAGTCTACGTCAAGGGCAAAGGCATCGTCCTCAATGAACCTTCGGTTGTAGCGATCGCCGAGTTCAAGGGCAAGAAGCAGGTTCTGGCGGTCGGCGAAGAAGCAAAAATGATGCTGGGGCGGACGCCCGGCAACATTCAGGCGATTCGGCCACTGCGCGACGGCGTCATCGCGGATTTCGAAGTGGCCGAGGAAATGATCAAGTATTTCATTCGCAAGGTCCACAACCGGCGCAGTTTCGCGAGCCCACTGGTTATCATCTGCGTACCGTCGGGATCGACGGCGGTTGAACGCAGGGCAATCCAGGAGTCGGCCGAAAGCGCGGGCGCGCGGCGCGTGTTCCTTATCGAGGAGCCGATGGCGGCGGCGATCGGCGCGGGCCTGCCGGTAACCGAGCCCACCGGCTCCATGGTCGTTGATATCGGGGGCGGAACGACGGAGGTGGCGGTGCTGTCGCTCGGCGGTATCGTCTATTCCCGAAGCGTTCGAGTGGGCGGCGACAAGATGGACGAGGCCATCATTGCCTACATCCGCCGCAATCACAATTTGCTCATTGGCGAAGGCAGTGCCGAACGAATCAAGGAGGAAATCGGCTCGGCCTGTCCGCCGGAGGACGGCGATGGCCGTACCATGGAAATCAAGGGGCGGGATCTGATGAACGGTGTCCCCAAGGAGCTCGTGATCAGCGAACGTCAAATCGCTGAAAGCCTGGCCGAGCCCGTGGGCGCCATCATCGACGCCGTGAAAGTCGCTCTCGAACATACCGCGCCGGAACTGGCGGCTGACATCGTCGACAAGGGAATCATTCTGACCGGTGGCGGCGCGCTTCTCAGCAATATCGACTATGTGCTGCGCCATGCGACCGGATTGCCGGTGTCGATTGCGGACGACGCGCTTTCCTGCGTGGCGTTGGGAACGGGGCGCGCTTTGGAAGAGATGAAGAGAATGCGGAATGTGCTGAGCAGTATGTATTAGGGCCGCGACATTTCGATTCTTCCGAGCCGCTTTTTAGCATATGCTTTCCTCGTCCGAAGGCCGTGGTTGTGTCTCAGGATCATCGTGAACGACGGTCCGTTTAAATTATAAGGGAACTGGTTTGAGCGAAAGACCAAGATCGGAACTTCGTGCCGCTGGAACCCTCAGGGCGTATGCGCATCGTTTTGCCTACATCGGATTGATCGTCGCGGCGGGCGCGCTGATGATGCTTGGCAAGGCAGATGCTGTGCTGGTGGAAAAGCTCCGGCTCCGAATCATCGATGCGACCGCCCCCATTCTCGATGTTCTGTCGCGTCCCGTTGATGTCGTAACACATACTGTGGAACAAGCGCATGACTGGATGGCGATCCACGACGAAAACGAACGGTTGCGTGAGGATCGCGCCCGGTTGATGCAATGGCAAACGGTGGCTCGCCGGCTGGAGGCCGAAAACGCCGCACTGAAACAATTGCTGCATTTCGTTCCCGAGCCGGAAGGGCAATTCGTGACCGCCCGCGTCGTTGCCGACTCAGGTGGCGCCTTTGCACATAGCCTGCTTCTAAGCGCCGGACTTCGCGACGGCGTCGACAAGGGTCACCCGGTGGTATCCGATGAGGCACTCGTTGGCAGGATCGCCGGAGTGGCGCGGCACTCCGCACGGGTGCTGCTGATTACGGACCTGAATTCCCGCATCCCTGTTTTCGTGGGTCCCACGCGAACGCGGGCAATATTAGCCGGTGATAACACGTCCAGGCCGAAGCTGGTGTATCTCGCTCCCGAGGCTGTTGTTTCGCCCGGGGACCTTATCGCCACGTCCGGTCACGCCGGGGTATTTCCTTCCGGTATACCCGTTGGGATTGTAAACTCGGTCGGTGACGGTGAAATACGGGTCAAACCTTACCTGGAGCGAGAGCGGCTCGAGTACCTGAGAGTGATCGACTATGGGCTGACGGGCATTCTCGGCGGCCCGCCCGCCGCTGCTCCGGTCGCCGTTCCAAATGCCGCCGATCCAAAAGAGGTTGCAGGTTCCCAGGAAGGCACCGAACCATGAGGCCGACTTTCTGGAGCAAGGTCGATACCGCCGCTCGCAAGCTGACACCTTTTGGCTTGACCATGCTCCTTGTTCTGATCGGCGCCGTACCCCTGCATCTTCCGGGAATCGCATCGGTGACACCGTTGTTGCCGCTGATCGGGATTTACTATTGGGCGATTTACCGCCCCGACCTGATGCCGGTGTCGGCGGTGTTCGTGATCGGCATTCTGTATGATGCCCTGAGCGGGACGCCCATGGGCGTGAGTGCCGCCGTGTTCGTGATCGTTCACGGTATCATCGACAGTCAACGGCGATTCTTTGCCGGCAAATCGTTTATGATCATTTGGCTGGGATTCTTCTTGGTCTCTGCTGGCGCGCTCCTGGCCATATGGATTTTGGTATCGGCGTATTACGGTACATTTGTGAAATCGGAGGCTCTGATCTTTCAGTACGTGATCACATTGGGCTGCTTTCCGCTGTTGTCGTGGGCGTTACTGCGCTGGCAGCGGGCGTTCCTCAGACAGGCGTGATATGGACCGGGACTCCGATCGGCATAAGCTGATTTCCCGCCGGATGTTCATGCTGGCTGCGGGCAATGGCGTGTTGATTTCGGCTCTTGCCGGCCGTCTGTATTATTTGCAGGTGCTGGAATCCGAACGATATTCGACACTTGCCGACGAAAATCGAATCAACCTGAGGCTACTCCCTCCGCCGCGTGGCCGGATTGTCGACCGGCTCGGACGCCCCTTGGCCGTTAACCGGCAAGACTACCGGGTTTTTCTCATTGCCGAACAGGCCAGCGACGTGGAGGCAACCCTCAATGCGCTGGGCTCCCTGGTGGAGATAAGTGATGCCGAGCGCAATCGGGTTCTAAAAGAACTGGGGCGGAAGCGGAAGTTCGTTCCCGTCACCGTGCGCGACGGTCTGGACTGGGAAGCGGTCGCCAGGATTGAGGTGAATGCTCCCGACCTTCCCGGAATTTCCATCGACGAGGGACAGAGCAGGTACTATCCGCATGGCGAGATCGGGGCGCATCTGCTCGGGTATGTGGCGGCTGTTTCCGAAAAGGAGCTGACCGGGGATCCCTTGTTGGAGATCCCGGACTTTCGCATCGGCAAGGCCGGAATCGAAAAAGTTCACGACCTGGAGCTTCGCGGAACCGGAGGCAGTTCCGAGGTCGAAGTGAACGCCGTCGGCCGGGTGATCCGTGAATTGGGCCGCACGGAAGGACAGCCCGGTAGCGATATTACGCTAACCATCGATCTGGACCTTCAGCGCTTGGCGCTCGATCGCCTTGAGGGGCAAAGCGGTGCAGCTGTTGTTCTCGATGTCCACACCGGCGAAGTATTGGCAATGGCCTCCAACCCCGGCTTTGATCCGAACGCGTTCAATCGAGGTCTCAGCAATAAGGAATGGCAGGCGCTGATCGGTAATCCGAGAGCCCCGTTGACCAATAAGGCGGTCGCGGGAACGTATGCGCCGGGTTCGACCTTCAAGATGGCGGTCGCTTTGGCCGCCCTGGAAAAAGGCGTCATCACGCCGGATACCAGTTTCAGTTGCTTTGGCCACTTGAAGCTCGGCAACGCGAAGTTTCATTGCTGGAAAAAGTGGGGACACGGGTCGATGGATTTGCGCGAGGCGCTTGCGCAATCCTGCGACGTCTACTTTTACGAAGTGGCGAAACGCACGGGCATCGATCAGATTACCGCCATGTCCAAGAGATTGGGCTTGGGTCAAATCTCGGGAATCGATTTGCCAAACGAACGTTCCGGATTGCTGCCGGATCGAGATTGGAAGATGGCGGCCATCGGGACCCCTTGGCAAATCGGTGAAACACTTATCGCCGGCATCGGTCAGGGATACGTCCTTACCACACCGCTGCAATTGGCCGTGATGACCGCGCGCATCGCCAACGGAGGGTACGCGGTGGAGCCACGCCTCACGCGCGCCGTGATGGGATTGCGAAAACAGGAAGCGCGTTCTGCCGAAGCGGGCGAGGCCCTCGGGTTGGTTCCGGCTCATGTGCAGGTTGTCCGTGACGGCATGAGCCGGGTCGTGAATGGAGCGCGCGGAACGGCCCGGAGTTCCGCGATCAAGGAACCGGGGATGGCGATGGCGGGCAAGACCGGTACGTCGCAGGTGCGCCGGATTACCAAAGCCGAACGCGAAGCCGGCGTATTCAAGAATGAAGATCTGCCTTGGGAACGCCGCGATCATGCTCTGTTCGTGGGGTATGCTCCCGTGGATGCGCCGCGGTACGCCGTCGCGGTCATCGTGGAACACGGAGGCGGCGGGTCTAAAGTGGCCGCGCCCATCGCCAGGGACATCATGATCGCGTCGCAGAGACTGGATGCCCTGCGGCTGGCGGCTGGCGAGGCGGAAATCGGCGATACCGCGCCGGCGCCCCCCGTTGGCGGGGGGACTTAGCACGCCAATGACGGGTAGCGCCTTCGAACGTCAGCAGCTCACTGCCAGCCAGAAACTATTGCAGATTCGCTGGCTGTTCGTCGTTCTGGTGTGCCTCGCCGGCGGAATCGGCGGCGTTATGCTGTATTCGGCTGCCAATGGGGATCTGAACCCCTGGGCCACTCGGCACCTCGTCCGCTTCGGCGTTGGATTGGGGTTGATGATTGCCGTGGCGGTGAGTGATATCCGGCTGTGGTTCCGCTACGCTTACGTCTTTTATTTTGTTTGCCTGGCGTTGCTTGGCGCGGTTGAAATTGCCGGTTCGGTGGGGATGGGGGCCCAACGGTGGATCAACCTGGGATTTATGAACTTGCAGCCGTCGGAGTTGATGAAGATCGCTCTCGTTCTTGCCTTGGCGCGCTATTTTCATGGAGTGACCATCGAGGAGATCGGGCGGCCCGCCGTTCTTCTGGTCCCGCTGTTAATGGTGGCGGCTCCGTCGGGATTGGTGCTGCGGCAACCCGATCTGGGCACCGCGCTCATGCTCGTGATCGCCGCGGGTGCGATGTTTTTCGTTGCCGGAGTTCGGTTATGGAAGTTTGCTCTGGTCTTTGTCTGCGGTGTCGGGGTGCTGCCGGTTATCTGGCAATCGCTTCATGATTACCAGCGCCAGCGCGTTCTCACATTTCTCAACCCCGAACGCGATCCATTGGGAGCCGGCTACCATATCATTCAATCCAAAATCGCGCTTGGCGCGGGCGGCGTGTTCGGCAAGGGGTTCCTGCAAGGAAGCCAGAGCCATCTGAACTTTCTTCCGGAAAAGCAGACCGATTTCGTTTTCACCATGCTTGCCGAGGAGTTCGGATTGGTGGGCGCGCTTGGCTTGCTCGGTGTCTACACACTGATGCTGCTCTACGGCTTCGCGATCGCGGCCTCGTCGCGAAGCTATTTCGGGCGATTGGTGGCGGTCGGTGTGTCGATGACGTTCTTCCTGTATATGTTTATCAACATGGCCATGGTCATGGGCCTTATTCCGGTCGTTGGCGTTCCCCTGCCGCTTTTATCATACGGGGGTACGGCCATGGTGACACTAATGCTGGGCTTTGGCTTTATGATGTCCGTGTATGTACACAGGGACGTGGTCCTTGGCCGCCGGAGCAGCGGCGAAATACTATAATTCTATTGGTACAGTTACCTATTTTGTTTGGAGGTAATTTTCTTCCTTTTCATTTTGGGCAGGGGCTTGATGTTTGCTCCGCATAGAGCGGCGCCATGTTGATATATTTGCGGGTCAACCCCTGGGTCGTGCTGCATTGATTCTTACCTTTGGTTCAGTGAGCGTTTTGCCCTACGCTATCTTGAAGTGAGACTTGCATTGGAAGCCATTACCCGCCGTGAAGGTCTCGTTACGTTTGTTAGTGTCCCAGGGCGTGGTGTAGCTGTGGGTAACCGGCTTGTCGTAGCGACCGTTGCGAGTCAGGCTTAGGCAAGCCGGTTATCCACAGCGGGCGGTCATCGCCGGTCTTGGTTATGGTTTGGGTTTGCAGACCTTAAAACCATGATGGAGACGACGACGATGACCGATAAGAGCATGCTCTTTGAGGAGCTGATTGAGAAGAGTTCCGACATCGATTTTTTGTGCGAGATGATTGGCTTCGCCGCTGATCGTCTGGTGGCGTTGGAGGTTGACGGGCTGTGCGGCGCGGTCCATGGGGAACGCAGCGCGTCGCGGGAGAACCAGCGCAACGGCTACCGCGAGCGGCTATGGCAGACCCGGGCGGGGGCGGTTGATCTGAAGATTCCCAAG
>JGI12048J13642_10695600_pt1 | contig 13886 bp, 10 predicted proteins | sample ElkSlonscriptome_16_FD_13642 | JGI IMG/M metagenome (IMG submission 13642) | reverse complement strand
CGTGCTGCTGCCGCCCGGGCCAATTTTGACCGTGATCGGGCGTGCACAGCGAGGGCAGTTGCCGACATAAGCGGTGCCAGCTGCATTTTGATAGATTCGTCCGTAAAACGAGCAACAGACAAATTCGACGCCTAGAAAAGGGCGACTTTGGTAACGCGGCGAATCGGCCGCTTTCCGCTTCGGCAGTTCTGGATCGCTAAAGGCGTCGAATTGTGATGTTGTCATCGGTTGCTACCCCGAAATCGGGCCTATTTCGACTCAGACAAATTTCTAAGCACGGTCGGCAAAATGCCGCCGTTGCGGTAGTAACTCAGTTCGACGGGCGTGTCGATCCGTATGACGCAGGGAAAAGTCTTGGTGTTGTTGTTTACATCGGTCGCGTGAACCATGATCGTCGAACGAGGTTCCATTGAATCAGACAAATCCGGAATATCGATAATCTCTTCCCCGGTCAGTCCAAGCGATTGCCAAGTGGCACCCTCGGCGAACTCGAGCGGCAAAACGCCCATGCCGACCAAGTTGCTGCGGTGAATTCGTTCGTAACTAGCCGCGATCACCGCTTTGACGCCCAACAACATCGTTCCCTTGGCGGCCCAGTCGCGGCTGCTGCCGGTCCCGTATTCGGTACCGGCGAAGACGACCAAGGGGACACCATCGGCTTGATACTTCATCGACGCTTCGTAGATGCTCGTCACATCGCCATCGGGTAAATGGCGTGTCACACCGCCTTCGGTTCCAGGAGCCAATTGGTTACGAATTCGGATGTTAGCAAAGGTTCCTCGCACCATGACGCGATCGTTCCCACGGCGAGAACCGAAGCTATTGAATTCGCGAATCGGAACTCCGGATTTCTGCAAAAATTGGCCGGCTGGGCCGTCGGATGCGATCGATCCGGCGGGTGAGATATGGTCGGTCGTCACCGAATCGCCAAGCAGTGCCATCACACGCGCCCCCTTGATCGGCGAGATTGCGGGCACTTGTTCGCCAGTGACCGAATCGAGGAACGGTGGATGATGAATGTAGGTACTGTCGTCATCCCAAGGATAGATCGCGCTATCGGCGACGTCGATCGCGTTCCATTGTTCGTTGCCGGAAACCGACGTTTCATATTGCCGCGTGAACATCTCGGGATCGATCGAACGTAGCATCGTTTCGCGAATTTCTTCGTTGGTCGGCCAAAGATCTTTCAAAAAGACGTCCTTGCCCGATTCATCTTGACCGAGTGGTTCGTTGACCAAGTCGATATCGGTCGTCCCGGCCAAAGCATAAGCGACGACCAACGGTGGGCTAGCCAGATAATTTGCTTTGGTTAGCGGATTGACACGTCCTTCGAAGTTGCGGTTGCCGCTCAGTACAGCCGACGCGACCAGATCGCCCGCTTTGATCGCCTTGGCGACGGGCTCCGGCAGCGGGCCGCTGTTGCCGATACACGTGGTGCATCCGTAACCAACGGTATTGAAACCAAGTTTATCAAGACTTTCGGTCAAACCGGCTTTGTCCAAGTACTCGGTAACGACTCGTGACCCCGGCGCGAGGCTGGTCTTGACATGCGAAGCGACTTTCAATCCTCGCTCGGCCGCCTTCTTGGCCAACAACCCTGCACCAATCATGACCGACGGGTTGCTGGTGTTGGTGCAAGAGGTGATCGCGGCGATGACGACCGCCCCGTGCGTAATTTCGCTGCTGTGGCCGTTGCTTTCGACCGTTGCGGTGCGAGCGAGCTCGTCATGTTCAAGTCCGAAACCTGTCTTGCCAACGGGAGCGGTTAGCGAATGTTCGAACGCCTTTTTCATGTCTTTGAGTTCGATGCGATCTTGCGGTCGCTTGGGACCCGCCAAACTGGGTTGGACGGTGCCCAAATCGAGTGACAACTTTTTCGTATAGTTGAGTTCGGGTCCATCATCGACCCGGAACAATCCTTGCTCTTTGCAGTACCGCTCAACCAAGTCGACTTGTTGTTCGGTTCGTCCCGTTTGCCGCATGTATTCGAGCGTGATATCGTCGACGGGAAAGAAGCCCATTGTGGCACCGTATTCGGGGGCCATGTTGGCGATCGTCGCGCGGTCGGCGACGCTCATTTTGTTCATCCCTTTGCCGAAGAACTCGACAAATTTCCCGACAACGCCCTCTTGTCGCAAAATCTCGACCACGCGAAGAACCATGTCTGTCGCCGTGGCTCCTTGCGGCAGCGCACCGGTCAATTCAAAGCCAACGACCTCGGGCATCAACATGTAGAGCGGCTGGCCGAGCATGTTTGCTTCCGCTTCAATGCCCCCCACGCCCCAACCGAGAACGCCCAGCCCGTTGATCATGGTGGTGTGCGAGTCAGTACCGACGAGCGTATCGGGAAGGGCAACGGGGCCGTCTTCGGTTTCAACGAGGGCGACGACCTTCGCCAGAAATTCGAGGTTGACTTGGTGGACGATCCCTACGTTGGGAGGGACGACACGGAAGTTATCAAACGCTTTTTGCCCCCAGCGTAGAAATTCGTAACGCTCGCGATTTCGCTCGAATTCGATCTCGACATTCTGAGGCAGCGAGGTATTGGTCCCGAAGAAATCGACTTGGACCGAGTGATCGATGACCAGATCGACGGGAATAAGCGGATTGATCTTCTTCGGATCACCGCCAATTCGCTCCATCGCCGACCGCATCGCCGCCAAGTCCACGATGGCGGGAACGCCCGTAAAATCTTGTAACACCACGCGATAGGGTTTGAACGGGACCTCTTGTTTTTCGGGAGCCTCTGCGTTCCAAGCCGCCAAGTTCTTGACATCTTGCTCGGTCACCGAAAAACCGTCGCAGTTTCTCAGGACCGCTTCGAGCAGCACACGAATGGAAAACGGCAACCGGCTGACCTGGCCAAGTCCCGCTTCCTCGAGTTTGCTCAGCCGGTAAAGGGTGGCCATGCCATGGCCAGTGTCGAATGAATCGCGGGTGCCGAAGGGATCGAAGCTCACAGCAGGTTCTCTATCAGTAATAGGTTTGGGAAACAGTTCAAAATTCCGCCGATTAGCCCGCATTCTAACCGGTCTGCGGCAATTTGTCTGCTGGGCTGGATTATGCGCCAGCGTTCTGATTTGTGATGGTCGGGTTGCGATTTGGAGGCGGGTCCTCGAGTCCTCAAGCCAACCGTATCGCCATGGCGGAAACCTTGACGGATTGTCCAATACGATTTGCATGGGTGAAATTGCCACCGACCTGGGGGGATACAGGATGTGCGAACCCACGGTGCCAGAACCACTTCGACAGGAATCTATCGAGGGGGATAGTGGGAGACACTAGCAGCACGCTTTCCGCTGGGGCTGCAAATCCCTACGGTTTGTGGGGCAACTGCATTCACTAAGGTGCCAACAACAACTGCATCATGGCGGAGGTTTTGTCGGAGACGGGGACCAAAACGCTGCCCGATGGAGCGACCAGCTTGGTCAATTCGACCGCTGGCATCGAATTGCCAGCGGACGTAACCATCGATTGACCGTTTCCGTAGAAGACCACACCGGCGGCGAGTCCCTCGAGTCCTTCGGCTTCTCGGCATTTCCCCGAAAGAGTCATCTCGGATCCCTGCAAACCAAAATGCAAGGCCAAATGCTCGTAGGCGATCGGATGTGGGTCTTCTAAGTTTAAGTTTGCGCTGACCGTCATTGCTAAGTCCTGCTCAAGCGACCATAGTAGCGAAGGGCTGACGAAACCTGCATCGGCTCGAACGTCTCCGATGATGTCGATTGTTTTTCCAGGGCGAATCATACCGCGAGAGAACGCGATCGATGCTTTGCCGCTTAGCGAATGCGGTAGGGTGTGGGTTAGCGACGCCAGATCGACCTCGTGAAACCGTGAACTTCGCAGATCGATCCACCATCCGTCAGCATCGCGGCTCCAGCGAACCATACCGGAGAACGCTGCATCGCTGCCGAGCGAGTCGAGCCATTCGCTGTAGCCCGACAGGGCGGAGCAGGGTAACGGTGTGTCACTGGTTTCCATCGTCCACGTTGTCACCGGCACGTCGCCGCTGCGGTCGCGAACCACTTCAATCCGAAACCCGCTGCCGTCACGTCGGCTCGATCGTGGTCCCGACCGTACGCACTCGATATTGGCCCGAGTTGAATCAGCCGATGGCTCGATCCAAGCATCGACGTCTTGCAAAGTCGTTAAGGTGGCCTCATTTTGGATCGTTAGGTCGCTGGCTGCAAAGCGGACTTTCCTTGACAAGCAAATCGAACTGCACAAAAACCGATCATGAATCAACCGCCAAGCTCCACGGAGCTCGGATGCTTGCAACCGAGGATGCGAGAGGACGATGGAGACGCCATCGTTCACCTCGGTCCATGTCAAATGCTCGACCCGAGCGACTTCGCGATGCGTTTCCGGGTCGACCACTCGTACATTTTGAAGCTCCAAACGCTGGGGATCCGGGCGATCGTAATCGTCAATCTCGATTAGAAATCCCGTATCCTTGGCAATCGATTCAGTGATTTTGCGAAGCACCGCCTGATCGTACCACGGTGTCCATGTCACCACCAAAACACCAACTGTCAAAAAAGTCGGCACCGCGCAGCAGAGAACGAACATCAATCGAGCCATCGCTCGTTGCGTCCGTTCGTGCATTGCTAGTCCTTCGTGGAAAGGTTCTTCGTCGAAAACGGCCTTTGCGGATGCAGGCCGATTCCGATTACTGGTAGATTAGCGGATCTTAGTTTCACAAGCCGGTTGGCCGATAGGTCGTTTGGGAAAATTACAACATGTGGGTAGGAGTAAAACGACATTGGTTTCTGATCGCGCTGGGCATTTGCTTCACAACTGGCTTTTTTGCTAGCAAAACGTTGCATCCGTTGTTGGAACTGACGACGCTACGAAGCGGCATCGTATTCTCGGTGATGTGGATGATGGGGGTGACATTGAAAGCGGACGCGATCCGAAAAAGTGTGCAAAAACCGCTGCCAACTTTATTGGCGATAGGAATGAACGTATTGGTGGTACCCTTGTTGTGTTTGCCCACACGAGCGATTTTGCCTGATTCGGCGTTCGGTGGTCTTTTCATCGTTTCGCTCGTTCCGTGTACATTGGCGTCGGCAGCGGTTTGGACGCGAAAAGCGGGAGGAAATGATTCGATTGCGTTGTTGACGACCGTGGTGACCAATTTGGCTTGCGTTTTGGTCATTCCAATTGGCGTCGCCTTGGTTTTGTCACAGCAAGCCAATTTGTCGGCAGTCGATCAGATGCAGAAATTGGCGACGATCGTCGTGATACCGCTTGTGTTGGCTCAAGCGATGCGGTTGGCAGGGCTAGCGAAATGGGCTGATCGGCACAAGGTGCCGCTATCGATGCTTGCCCAAATCGGAGTGCTATCGATGGTCGTGTTTGGATCGATCGCCAGTGCTGAAATGGTCGATTCGATGTCGGCTTCGGAGAACACAGCATTGGGGAGGACCGCTGGTTTGTTATTGTTTTTGGTTCTTTCAATCCACTTGTCGGCGATGGGAATCGGGATTCTCTTCGCAAGAGCCAGCGGAGCGGACCGCGAGAGTCAGATCGCGGTGGGGATTGCAGGAAGCCAGAAAACGTTGATGGTCGGACTACAGATTGCGATCGACATGGGCGTCAGTGTGATACCGATGCTGATGTATCACTTGATGCAGTTGGTCATGGACACGATCATCGCTCATCGTTGGAAAAGCCGAAGCTAAATCACGCGAAAACGTCACGTGGTCGATGTCGCCACCAATCACACCAATTTGCACCAATCTCTCTTCACTATTCTTTATTCGTGTCGATTCGTGAGATTCGTGGCAATATGACGGCGTGCCCGGCTTTCCCGAAGCGATATCCGCGCATCTTTTGCCGCCCTTGAACACTTTATGGTCGATAGCGTAATATACAGTTCCGGCGTCGCTGTACCAACGCCAGCGAGCTTTCCTCTTACAACGACAGAGACATCACGGCCATGAAAGACGGCATTCACCCAAAATACCAGGAAACGACGGTTACGTGCGGCTGTGGCAACACCTTCACCACTCGCAGTGTCCGCCCCGAGTTAAAGCTTGACATTTGTAACGAATGTCATCCGTTCTATACCGGCAAATTGAAGTATGTCGATACCGCTGGTCGAATTGACAAGTTCCAGAAGAAATTCGCAGCGGGAACTTACGGCAGCTTGCAGCCTGTGAAGGGCAAGAAAAAAGCCAAAAAATAGCTTTGCTACGATCGAAAATTCGACTCAGCCACATCGTTCCTTTTTGGAATGCGTGTGGCTGTTTTTGTACCCCAATCTATTGATAACACCTTATGAGTACGATCCGCGACACGCTGGAAGAAAAACTAGCTCGCTTCAAAAAGCTTGAACTCGATATGGCGGACCCCGAAGTGTTGGCGGACGGGGCTCGGATGAGTGCCGCTGCGCGCGAACATGGCGGACTAGCCAAGGTGGCCAACAAGTATCGCGAATTCAAACGCTTGACTGATGAAATTCATGGTTGTGAAGAAATGGCCGAAGCGGCAGATGATCCGGATGAGCGGGATATGGCCGAGGCGGAAATGGCTGAACTTCGAAAGCAACGCGAAACCCTTTGGGAAGAATTACTATCGCTGACCGTTGGCGGCGAAGATTCGCACCGTACCCGCTGTGTCATGGAAATCCGGGCTGGCACCGGAGGTGACGAGGCGGCTTTGTTTGCTCGCGATTTGTTCGAAATGTACAAGCACTACTGCGAACTGAAGAAATGGAAAATGGAAATCATGGACCACAGTGCGACAGAGATGGGTGGTTTCAAAGACATCACGTTGACGTTAGAGGGTGAGAACGTCTACCGCGATTTGGCTTACGAATCCGGCGGACACCGGGTCCAACGGGTGCCGGAAACGGAGACACAAGGACGCGTGCACACTTCGGCTGCGACCGTTGCGGTGATGCCCGAGCCCGAAGACGTGGAAATCGTGATCATGCCGGACGACTACCGAGTCGATAAATTTTGTGCTTCGGGGCCAGGGGGCCAACACGTTAACAAAACCGAATCGGCAATCCGCTTAACGCACCACGAAACGGGGATCGTGGTGCAATGTCAAGACGAGAAGAGCCAGCACAAGAATTTGGCCAAGGCCCTTCGAGTATTGAAAGCTCGCGTGTACGAGAAAAAACGCGAAGAGGAAGAAGCCAAGTTGTCTCAAACTCGAAAAGGCTTGATCGGATCGGGCGATCGAAGCCAACGGATCCGAACTTACAACTTTCCTCAAAACCGGCTGACCGATCACCGCATCAATTTGACGCTTTATAAATTGGATCAGATTGTCGCTGGCGATTTAACCGCCGTCACCGATGCGATGATCGAATACGATCGCGACCAATTGCGTGGCGACATGATTGATTAAGCCATCGGTTCTATCTCGTCCACGCCCTTACCAAGAGAGATGCCATGACAGACAGCAGCAAAGCCGGTGCCAAAGATGCTCCTTGGACGGTGTTACGATTGCTTGAATGGACGACCGATTTTTTCAAGCGGCGCGGTAGCGACTCGCCTCGTTTGGATGCCGAGATTCTACTCGCACACGCTCGCGATTGTGCGCGAATCGAACTCTACACCGCGTTTGCCGAAGTACCAGAGGAGGAAGAAAGGGTCGCGTTTCGAGAAATGGTGCGTCGCCGAGGCGAGGGGACCCCGGTTGCTCAATTGGTCGGTTACCGCGAATTCTACTCGCTTCGCTTTCGCGTCGACGAGAACGTTCTCATCCCACGACCTGAGACAGAACATCTAGTCGTCGAAGCGATCGACCGAGCGAAACAGCTTTGTGAAAAACACGCTGATGGCCCGCTCCGCATTGCCGACGTCGGCACGGGCAGTGGTGCAATTGCAATCAGCTTGGCGAAGCACATTCCGAGCGCGCAGATCACGGCGATCGATTTAAGCGAAGCCGCGCTGAAAATCGCAACTTGGAATGCGGAACAATTGAAGGTGTCCGATTCGATTTCGTTCGTGCATAGCGACTTGTTCGAATCGGTTACCGAGCCGCCAACGTTTAACATCATTTGCAGCAACCCGCCTTATGTAAGCGAATCCGAGTACGACGAGTTACCGGCAACGGTGCGCGACTACGAACCTCGCGAAGCTCTAGTCGCCGGTATCGATGGCCTCGATATCATCAAACGCCTGCTGGAAACGGCTCCCAAACGGCTCGAAACAGGCGGGCGACTGATCATCGAGATCAGTCCGATGATCGCAGACTTATGCGAAGAGCTAGTCGATGCGACGGAGGGATTGAGTGACGTCCGTTTCGTCAAGGATTTTGCTGGCCATCGAAGAATCGTTTCGGTCGAGTTGGAGTCCAGGCTTTAGCCGATTGAATATTCGCCACGCCGAAATCGGCTAAAGCCTACACTCCAACCTTGGAAGTGCTCTACCTCACATCCACATCGACGTAATCACGACAGGTCGGGCCGGTGTAGACTTGTCGCGGTCGATAGATCCGGCTTTCCGTATCGCGTACTTCTTTCCACTGGGCAATCCAACCTGGCATCCGTCCCATCGCAAACATGACCGTATACATGTTTAACGGGATGCCGATCGTCCGCAGCAAGATGCCCGAATAGAAGTCAACATTCGGGTATAGTTTTCGGCTCACGAAGTAGTCATCGCTGAGAGCAATCTCTTCGAGTCGTTTGGCAACGTCGAGTAGCGGATCGCTAATCCCATGCTTGTGCATGATCTTGGTGACTTGATCGCGAAGGATATTTGCACGCGGGTCATAACTCTTGTAAACGCCATGCCCGAAACCATACAGTTTTTCCTTTTTCTGTTTGACACGATCGATCAAATCCTCAATCCGCTCCTCTGATTCGTGAATGCGTTGGAGTTGTTCCATCACGGCAACGTTGGCTCCGCCATGCAGCGGTCCCCACAAAGCACAAACGCCTGCGGCACACGACGCGAACAAGTTTGCGCCAGAGGAGCCGACCATTCGAACGGTTGCGGTCGAGCAGTTTTGCTCGTGGTCGGCGTGCAGAATTAGAAACAGAGATAGCGCGCGAACGATTTCGTCTGATGGATGATGCCGATTCGATGGGAGCGAAAACATTAGATGCAAGAAGTTGCGGCAATAGCTCAACTTCGGATCAGGGTACATTAGCGGTTGCCCCATTGACGTCTTGTATGCATAGGCGGCGACCGTTCGGATTTTTGACAACAAGCGGGCTGCGGCATTTTCAAATCCGTCTTCATCTTCCATTTCCATCACGCTGCTGCTGTAGCATGACAAGGTGTTAATCATCGACGACAAGATTGCCATCGGATGACCACTTGGCGGGTAGCCGAGAAACGAATTCCGCATTCCTTCGTGAATCATTTGATGCTCGGTCAAGTCATGACGAAACCGATCGAGGTGATCCTTGGATGGAAGTTCGCCGTAGATCAGCAATAGAGCGGTTTCAATGAACGTCGATTTTTCGGCAAGTTGTTCGATCGGAATGCCTCGATAGCGAAGAATTCCGTTTTCGCCATCGATGTATGTAATTGCCGAATCGACACTGCCGGTATTGCGGTACCCTTCGTCGTAAGTAATGACGCCGGTTTCATCACGCAATTTCGTGATATCAAAGCCTCGCTCGTTTTCAGTTCCAATCACCTCTGGTAGCGAAATCTTTCGATCCCCCATGTCGAGGACGTAAGATTTTCCAGTATGGATTTGATGACTCATGCTCTTTGATTCCTTGACTTCGATAGGCACTCTACAGACCCCTGACCATTCAACCATTATGAATGGTACACCATCGCATTGCCTGACACAATTTTTGCTTTTCGGTTTTCCTAAGCATTTGACTGAACAAGAGGATCAATGTCCTCAAAATTGACAATGTTTGCCCATAACGTCCGACGAACCTGCCATTGGCGGCGGTGTTTGCATCAATGTCGCAGTTGCAGTCGTCCGCTCGCAAATCAGTGCATCATCGGCATGGCTATGCAACAAGGGCCTGGCGATTTAGGCTCTACACGAGTGACAGTTTGCCTTCGTGCCTTCGGCACGACCAGCACAACTTCAAAAAGTACGCATCGAGTTGCGTCCAAAGAATTAAGTTGAAAGATAGATAGAAACGTGAAAGAATACAAAGAGTATGCTGGCCTAATCTTTGATTGTGATGGGACATTAACTGATTCAATGCCGTTGCATTACAAATCGTGGGTCGAAGCCCTTTTGCCTTGCGGCATTTCTTTTCCAAAGGAGAGGTTTTACTCGATGGGGGGAATGCGCAGCGAAGAAATCGTGCGGGTATTGGCCGAAGAGCAATCGGTCGAAGTTGACAGCGAAGCGGTTGCTATGAAAAAAGAAGCAATCTTTGCAGAGCGTATTAAGCATGTTGAAGCACGCGAGGACATCTGTGCAATCGCCAGACATTACCACGGCAAAACTCCAATCGCTGTCGCCAGTGGGGGTGACAAGCAAGGCGTTACCGCACAACTCAAACAGATCGACATGCGGAAATACTTTGAAGTGATCGTCACAGCAGAGGACACCGAGCTACATAAACCGCATCCCGACGTCTTTTTAGAAACCGCTCGTCAGTTAGACGTTAATCCAGCACGGTGCATTGTATTCGAAGACTCGCCTCTTGGGTTAGAAGCCGCCGCGCGAGCATCGATGGACTGCTACGACGTCCGCGACGACTCCTTGCACCGAGCAAACGACTAACGACTAACGACTAATGCCCAAGAGCCTTGTCGCTAATGTCTTTCCGGCACCAGGCGCCTTCCCAGCGAATTTCTTTGACGGCAGTGTAGGCTTGTCGTTTCGCTTTGCTGATCGAATCGCCGATCGCTGTCACACCGAGCACGCGTCCGCCAGCGGTTACGACCGCACCGTCATCGAGTTTTGTACCGGCATGGAACACCTTGACATCGGGAAGCTGTGAGGCTTTGTCTAGCCCTTTAATTAACCGTCCTTTTTGATAGTCGCCTGGATACCCCTCGCTGGCCATGACCACGCAAATACTAGGGCGATCATCCCACTCAAGCGGTTCGAGTTCATTCAATTTCCCGTCGATCGTCGCTTCGATCACATCAACCAAGTCGGTCTTTAACCGCATCAATAGCGGTTGACATTCGGGGTCGCCAAAGCGAACGTTGAACTCGAGTACTTTCGGACCAGCGGACGTTAGCATGATGCCGGCGTACAAGACTCCTTGGAACGGACGCCGGGCCCGTTTCATGGCATGGACGATCGGCACCAAAACATCCGACTCAACCCGCTCCATCATTTCTTCGTCGATGATTGGCGCCGGGCAGTAGGCCCCCATGCCACCGGTGTTCGGGCCTGTATCCCCGTCATGGGCCGGCTTGTGATCTTGTGCGGCTGGTAGGGTGACGATGGTTTCGCCATCGGTGATCGCCAGCACGCTTGCTTCTTGGCCAAACAGACGTTCCTCGATGATCAGCTCTTTGCCTGCTTCGCCAAATTCTTTCTGGTGAGCGATACGGTCGATCGCTTCGAGGGCTTCACTACGCGTATCGCAAACGATGACCCCTTTGCCTGCGGCCAAACCGTCTGCCTTGATGACCACGTTGACCGTGTCGGTCGGTTCGCTGTAGCGGTCCTTGATGTAACGATTTGCATCATCGGCACTGCGGAAGGTGTGGTAGTCCGCCGTGGGGATGTCGGCAGTGCGCAGCAGGTTTTTGCAGAACACCTTGCTGCCTTCCAACTCCGCGGCTGCCTTGGTTGGCCCGAATACCTTTAAGCCTTCACTTTGCATCGCATCGACCAAGCCAAGAACGAGAGGGACTTCAGGCCCGACGACGGTCATATCGATTTCATTTTCTTTGACAAACGCAATCACCCCCTCGGTGTCAGTGGCTTCGATCGGCACATTAGTAGCATCGATCGCAGTGCCTGCGTTACCGGGAGCGACGTAAACCTTGCTAACTCGCGGACTTTGGGCGATTTTCCATGCGAGTGCGTGTTCACGCCCACCACTGCCGACGACAAGAATTTTCATCAAAGGACCTGAAGTTTCGTTTCTGATTTTTACGTTCGTATCGAGGAGAAGAAGATAGGCAACGTCGATGCCAGCGGATACTTTAGGTTCGATCGCGTTTCCTATCTAGCGGTAGCAGAAAAGGTCAGCGATTTCGAGTGGAAAGCGCCCGCTAGGTTTAAACCGTAGCGGAAGTCGTCAAGACTTTCGTTTCATTGGGCGAAACCACGCCGCTACGAAACTCTTGACGCTTTTCCGCTACAAAAACTCACAAGCTCGGAGAGCGGAGCGACGATTGCAGCCGACATGTAGACAAAACGCCAGAGCTAGCTATTCTATATTTAGTAGTCCGTCCAAGCATAACACTCTTCAAACCGCTTTTCCTATCTTCCCACCTTGAAGAGCTGGTCTATGCTTTGAGTGAATCGATTTCACTTCTGCGGCGACTGGAGAGTGCTGAACTCTTTTTCTCAGTCGTCGCACGCTCGGCTGGCGACGTGGTTCAAGAGCGCCCGCCGGGCGTGCGACGTCGAAATTGGAAAGAACCGAGACTGGAAAGAATCTTTTTTGGTTTATTTGGGGTCGATTCAACAGTAGCCTGCCAGACAAAGTTGGTTAGAATGCTAAATCGTTTTGCTAGTTGGCTCGAGTCACCAACTGTGTTTACGTTCAACCGGAGATTTGCTTTGAAGATTCGATTGCTTAGTTGTCTTGCGGCACCCTTGCTGCTAGCCGTATGTCCCCCAAATGCTTCTGCAGGAGATTTGAAAATCCGCTTCGAATATGGCGGTGAATCGAAGGAACCTGCCATGGTCGAAGTCAATAAGGACGTCGAGTTTTGCGGAATACACAACGTCAAGAACGAGCGATTGCTAGTCAATCCCTCGAACAAAGGGGTTAAAGATGTTGTGGTTTACGTTTACACCGGACGCGGTGGTTCGAAACTAGACGATGTTCCGACATCGGACAAAAATCACGTGCTGGCCAACAATGAGTGCCGTTTTGATCCTCACATTGTGATCGCTCAAACGGGTGATACGCTGGAAATTACCAACCCCGATCCAATCGGCCACAACGCCAACCTCAACTTTTTCAAGAATCCAGCCCAGAATTTCTTGGTTCCGTCGGGGGGATCGAAGACCGTTGCGTTGGAAGAGGCCGAGCCCGCCCCGATTCCAGTCGATTGCAACATTCACCCCTGGATGCGAGCCTATGTGGTCGTCCTCGATCATCCCTACGCGGCCAAGAGCGACGAAAACGGTGACCTTATCATCAAGGATTTGCCGGAGGGCAAGGAATTGACGTTCCGCGTTTATCATGAGGCGGGCCGGATCGATGAAGTCAAAATCAATGGCAAGGTCGAAAAATGGTCTCGAAGTCGATTCGATGTCCAAATTGATTCGGGCGTCATGGATATGGGTACCGTGGTAATCCCCGCCGACGCGTTGAGCTACGAGTAGATTTGTTCGTCGACTTAATGTACCCAGGCGGGCCGAAACTCTTGACGCGTTCCGCTACCTAGGGAAATCCACCCGCTGCGACAATTTGTCATCGTTTACGACTTCGCCACTTTTGCGGTTTAATAGGGACAATCTTTGTCCCTCCCCGCTTTCATTGTGCCATGTTCCGCTCCGTGTTCCTAATCGGTTTGTTTTTCGCAGCTGCTACCTTTTCAGGTTGTGACTCGAAAATCGAGAAATTTGATGCGAACCGCGTCTACTCGATGACACTCGCACGCAGCCGAGCGATGCCGATGGACGCTGCTCTCGAAGATTCCAAACAGGCGATCGATGATCTGTTTGGCACCCCTAACGAGCCTCGTTGGCCGGGGGAATTCCTGGAGGCTCCACTCGCCGAGTTGGTCGATCCTGATCGGCTCGTCCAATCCGCCGGTCCTGTGCTAAGCCTCAAAGATGACACGCACTTCGGATTG
>JGI12048J13642_10936056_pt1 | contig 13888 bp, 12 predicted proteins | sample ElkSlonscriptome_16_FD_13642 | JGI IMG/M metagenome (IMG submission 13642) | reverse complement strand
GTAAAATTTAAGTTTCGATTTGTAAATGTTTGATTAAAGGCATTTAATTGATGAACCACCTTCTTTCTGAAGGTGGTTTTTTTATTTCTTTGGAATGTGAAGTACTATACCGAAGTAAAATTTTCTGAGCATAAGGAAAAAATAGATTATCAATCTCGTCTGCTTTTTTTAGGCAGCTGTTTCAGTGAGAATATAGGTCACTGGCTTAAAGAACTTCGGTTTCAGACAACTGTGAATCCCTATGGCATTACCTACAATCCCATTTCGATTTCAGACCAAATAATTCACTCCCTTTCTGAAAGCTCTTTTCCCGAAGCTCATGAAGTAGAGCACAACACGGGTATGGTGCATTTGGATTTGCACAAAGACTTAAATGCTGAAGGGTACAATGAGAATATTCTGCAAATTGGAAAAGGACTTAAGAAAGAGCTTATAGATACGAGTCATCTATTTTTGACTTTTGGAACGAGTTATGCCTTCCGATATAAAGAAACGGGGAAAATCATCAATAACTGTCATAAAATTCCCGGCTCTCAATTTGAGCGAATATTGCTCGAAGAGAGCGTCATGTTCGAGAGTCTGTCTACAGCTCTGAACGATCTTTTGGTGGTGAACAAGGACATACGTATCTTTCTAACCGTGTCACCCATTCGGCACCTTCGGCACGGTGCCACAGGCAATCAACGCTCTAAGTCCAGGTTGATTAGGCTCAGTGAGATGCTGGAATCAACGTTTAAGAGCATACACTACATTCCGATTTACGAATTAGTAATGGATGAGCTTCGCGATTATAGGTTTTACCGCTCTGACGATATGCTTCACCTGAATCAGCTCGGCCTCGAAACGGTAAAAAACCGAATAATGAAAAACTACATCGATCCATCGGCCTATGCTTTAATGGATCGCGTTGAAAGTTGGCTTAAAATGAAAAGTCATAGGGTGCAGAATTCTGATAGCCCGGAAACTCAAAAATTTAAAGAAAAGCTCCAGGCAGAAACGGAAGAGCTGAACAGATTGTTCCGTCAGTTAGGTTCTGCGAATGGTTGAGAGCATGTGTGAAGGACTCAGATACTCGTAATGGAAATTTAAAATTTCTGCAGATAATTCTGAAAGAACCTTTTTACCTTCAGATGAATCAGCAGAAAAATTAGGAGGAGATAAATGAAAATAGCCGGCAGCTTTCTCGTAATACATCTTTTTGGACGGATGATCGGGCGCCACTGCGTGTAAGAAGGTCTGTCCGGGCCTTTGTAGAAATACTGCTTTTGTAAGGTTTACCAGATCTTTGCGGTGAACCAGGTTTACAGGATGAAGCCTTCCAGAAACATCAGTTCTACCCGCCAGATAAAAAACAGGATGCCTGTTTCCACCCACAAGACCACCCGGCCGTATTATGTGCTTATTTGGGATAGCTGAATTGGCAAGATGAGATTCTATGTGAACGAGGTATTGCCCATTTCCACCTCCTGGTTTTGGACTTGTGTTTTCGTCTACAGATACTTGGTCATTTGAGAATACACCTGTTGAAGAAATGAATACAAAATGATCAACACCCAATTCAAGGGCCAGATCGATGATCTTCTTAGATTTCGAAACAAATTCATCCTTGCTTTTCGCTCCCGAAGGAGGAATATTGAGTAAAACCGCATCTGCTTCCAGAATTCTTTTTACATCCTTCTCCCAACCAATACTGTTAATATCCAGTGGGAGAACCTCTATATTTTTAAATTTCTCATCTGGCACTGACCTTTTGGAACCTACGACTTCAAAGTCACCTTCCAGCGCTTTTGCCAATTCCATACCAAACCAGCCCAAACCAATAATGCTAATTCTATTCATCACCTACATTATATATCAAATTGCCATCTTTTATGGCCAATTCATTTGATTGCAGAAATTGACACATTAATTCGCTAGAAGCGATTTGTTCTGAGTTTCCGATAGAATGCTCTGAATTTTTTCCTAAAATCAGAATTCTATCGGCGAGCTTTAATGCAGCCTGAAGATTGTGCGTGCTGGTTATTATGGTTCTACCTGATTTTCTAGATTCGGATTTCAGCAACTTAATAAACCCGAGTTCGCTGGGCAAATCAAGGTGTGTGGTAGGCTCATCAAGAATCATTAGCGGGCAATCTTGTGCCAATAATTTTGCTAATAAGGCTTTCTTAAATTCTCCATCACTCAGCGAAGCCGTGTTCCGATCTGCATAATTGGCAAGTCCCACCTTTTGCAAGGAACGATGGCAAATATCCAGATCTTTATCACGAACCTTTCCAAATCGCCCCGTATAAGGATGTCTTCCCAATGCTACCAGGTCCAGAACTTTCATGCCTTCTACCCTATTGTACTGGCTAAACATGTAAGCCGTTTTAAGTGGCCTGTGATCTATCGGAATATCCTTTAAAAGCTCCTCACTCCAATGAATTTCTCCAGATTTAAGTTCTTGCAGTCCAGCCAGAGCTCTCAGGAGAGTTGATTTTCCAGAACCGTTTACACCGATCACAAACAAAAGCTCTCCCTGGCTTACTTCCAGGCTTAAGTCTTTCACGGGTTCAATCAAGTTTCTACCTGATTGATAAGCTATGGTAATATTTTTAGCTGAGAGTTGATTCAAAAGATCATCTTTTTATTTCTTCCCTTAAAAATTAAATAGATAACAACCGGCGCGCCCATAAGTGCGCAGACTGTATTCAGTGGAAGAGCATAATCCAGCCCCGGCAATCTTGCAATTACATCGCAAAGTAGGGCTATTATGCTACCCAGAATCAAACTGGCCGGAATGAGTGTTCTGTGATTGGCCGTTCTGAAAACAAGCCGGGCTACATGTGGAGCTGCCAAACCAATAAAGGCTATCGGGCCACAAAAAGCAGTAACAGTTCCTGTCAGGACGCCCGTAACTACAATGAGATTTCTCCTAAGATTCAGTGGATTAACCCCCAGAGATTTTGCATGTGGTTCTCCAAGAAGCAAAGCGTTCAAGCCCTTCATAAAGAAAGGCACAGCTAAAAGACTAATGAATAAAGGTATTGAAAAGTAAGCAAGCTGACTGCTTCCCAAATCTGCAAAACTTCCAAAGCCCCAAAATACAAAAGCCTTCAGGCCAGAAGTGCTGGCAATAGACGATAAAAAACTCACAATAGCTGAAGTAAAGAAACTCAGCATAATACCTACGATAAGAACAGAAGTAAGGTCTCTGAATTTTTTAGCAATTAGCACCAATATGGAAAGTACCAGCAGCGAACCGATAATACCGCCTATAACCAGGTGAAAAGATGTAATAACCTGAAAAATTCCAGACATGGTTAAAAATGCAACCATGAGGCTGGCACCTGAAGAAACACCTAATACAGAAGGGCCGGCCAGCGGATTTCTAAAGAGCGTTTGCATAAAAAGACCCGATACAGAAAGTGAAGCTCCGGCCAATATTGCTGTGAGCGTTCGCGGCAATCTAGATTCTAAAAAAATCATACGACTAAAGCCGGAAGATTCGTCCGAAAATTCAAAAACCTGGGACATATTGATTGTCACCGACCCAGACATTATGCTGGCCAGTGTTAAGGCGGCTAGAACTACAATTAAAACTATCCACTTAACTGATAGCGATTGAGTCATTGGCCAAAGATAAGGCGCCTATGGAATTATGAAACAGGTCTGAAATAGATATACTGATGTTCTGGCAGGAGGGTGGGATGAAATATTGCAATGAGATCAGCGAGAACTAAATGTGGCTCCACTACTCCATCTCCAAAATAATCGGCTTTTTTACTATTGCAGACAAAGATATTGCCAGATTTTACTGATGGGAAATTACGGTATCGTTCATCTTTTTCTACTAGCTGATCAATAGTAAATGCGGAATCCTGAGAAACAACCATGCCCCAATAGTCTGCCTGGCTCATTTGCTTAAGAGCAGCTTCCATATCGAGTTCAGCACTTCCATGCCCTTCAATATCTCTGAAGGTGTATTGCCCGCTTGCATCTCTAATGTAAGCAGCAATATAGCTCTCATTTCCCGGAGCATACCAATGATCGCGATAGCGACTACCGGTAAAAACCTGTGGTATCTGCGAAACCAAAGCAGCTCTGCTTTTTAATTTCAGATAGGCTGACTCAATTTCATTGAAAGCCTCAATTGATTCTTCCAGATTTCCGCTCAAACACCCAATCATTTTAATCCACTCTGCCCTTCCAAGTGGTGTTGACTCCAAATGCTCGGGCATTGCATAGACGTGAATGCCCTGCTCCTGAATTCGGTCTAAATTTGAAGAACCTGGAGAATATGTGAGAAAACACTCTGGATCAAGTGCTAAAACTTTTTCAAAATCCAGTTCACCAGCCGATGTCAACTCGGCAATATGACCTGAATCTACCCTTGATTTTAAGTCGGAGTTCAAAACCAGATTGGTGAATGTCAGGCCAGATATTTGGTCGTTTATATTTAATTTTTGAAAAAAAGATGCAATGGTGGTACTGCCAACTGCGAATGCTTTAAAAGGTATGTCAGCTGTGTCAGAAGATAGTTTAAAATTGTACGTTCCAATAACCTGAAGTGTATCCTGTGGGTTTCTTACCTGAATTTTCAGGAAATTTTCCTTCTTCCATATTCTTAATCCACGAGAATGTTTTACTTCCACAGACTTAAAGTCGTCTGTATCTACAGTGCTTTTTTGACCTGGTTGGCAAGATGATGCGAGCAGGCATAGAAAAGAGATTAGAGAAATACTTAAAAGTCTTTGCATCTACCCTTCAGTGATAGGTTGGTTCCAGAGTTTGATTTCATCGTCTTCACCCACTCCAGACTTCACTTCTACTTTTATTCCATCTGAAATTCCCAATTCTATATTTCGCTTTTCAAACTCATCGTTTCCCACTTTAACTTCAACGAAAGTTGCGGTATCAGATTCATATTGAATCAGGCTTTCATTAATTGCCAAAACATTTTCTACCTTTTGAAGTACGACGTTTGCGTTTGCAGAATATCCGGCCCGGATAAATTGGTTGTCTTTCAGATCGACTGCTGCTTTTATTTCAAACTGAATCGCTCCGTTCTCTTCTACCCCTTTTGGTGCAACATATTCCAGAACAGCGTCAAACTTCTCGTTTTCAATTGCACCGATCGTGAGAATTAAGTCCATCCCTTCACTGATTTTACCCACTTCAGACTCATCTACCTTTCCTTCGAAAATTAAGTCGCTCATATCTGCAACTGTGGCTATGGTTGTTCCTTCATTAAAGTTATTTACTTCAATAACGGAGTTTCCAATTTCTACCGGAACATCAAGCACCATTCCATTTATTGTGCTGCGCACCAGCGTATTTGCTGTACTGGAATTACTTTTTGAAGCTCCTTCTTTAACAATTTCCAAATTATCTTCAGCCGCACTTAATTCGTTCTCGGCACTTTTCTTTGCCAATTCAAAGGGTTGATACGTAGCATATGAAATAACGCCTTCGTCATAGAGTTTTTTATTTCTCGTGTAATCAATTTCGGCATTATCATAGCTTATCTGAGCCTGCCTAACTCTATTTTCGGCATTATTCAAAGTAACCATGTTGGGGATAATTTTTATCCTGGCAATTATATCACCAGACTTCACCTGCTCACCAGGTTCTACCATGATTTCTTGAATGATACCAGATACCACGGGCTTTATATCTATTTCTTTTCTGGGAACAACAGATCCTGTAGCAACTGTTTTCTGGATAATATCCGAATAGAAGGCTTTCTCTGTCTTAAATGTAACGGGTTTTTTCTGTGATTTCTCGTATACGTAGTATAGGGTATAGGCAAGCAAGCCCAGCACTAAAATGGATACGATTATGAAAATTGTCTTCTTCATTTTTGTTTAATGGTTAATCTGATTTTATTCAGTTCTTAATGCTTCAACTGGTTTAATTCGTACAGCTCTGAGAGCGGGTAATAGCCCCGCGAGCATTCCACAAAAAATCAATACGATAAGAGCCGAGAAAAGCACGTTAAAGCTTACTCCGGGATTTTTAAAAGCTCCATCGCTACCTTCCACCGCCATACTCACTCCTTCCAGGAGCCATACTCCAAAAATAACGCCCAGAAAGCCGGCAATTGCAGATAGAAACAAAGACTCTAACATGATCTGAGACACGATATTCCAAGGCGTAGCACCGAGAGCTTTTCTTACCCCAATTTCTTTGGTTCTTTCCTTCACTATTACAAGCATAATATTACTTACGCCGATAATTCCTGCAAACAAGGTAAGTATGCCTACAAACCACGACAGTCCGCTAATACCTAAAAAAATGGCATTCATCTCGTTGAATTGTTCTTCTCGGTTATAATAACCAAAGGCACGGTCGTCTTCCGGGTGTATTTTATGTCTTAGTTTAAGTTGCTCTACCACCTTTTCCTGAACAACAGAAACGGGTATATTCTCCTCACTCGTAATACTCATCCACCCTATATTTTCGCCAAAATTAAAGGCCTTTTGAAAAGTGGTTATGGGTGTGTAAATATTCTTCGTGTCGTTTTCTCCTCTTTCACCGGGATACTTTGATGCATAAATACCCACTACCTGAAAATTGACACCGCTAATACGTATATACTCGCCTATAGCGTCTTCGCCCTTTTTGAAAAGATCTTTATATACGCGAGTACCAATTACACAAACTTTTCTGCCTTGTTCCAGGTCATCCCAATTTATAAAACGGCCTTCACTAATGGGTTGATGTTCTATCTTATCAAAATCAGGTGTATCGCCGTAAATTGAGTAGGTACCTGTTCGTATTCCATGAACAACTTCATTGCTTCCCCGGTAACCACCGAGCTGTGTTCTGGGTGATAGAAGATCGATCTCCGGAATGTTTTTCTTTAAATATTCCACATCGTCATATTTCAGCTCAAAGGATCTTCCTTTTTTAAATCCCGCATATGGTTTTGTGGTTGATTGGGCCCAGAGGAACATACAATTGGTTGTGCGATTGAGATCGCCTCGCACCCCATTTTCCAGTCCTTTTCCGGAACCCATCATTACGATGAGCATCATGATTCCCCAGAGCACACCAAAAGCCGTTGCTGCTGTGCGAAAAGGGTTTTTCGCCAGCACTTCAAAAACTTCAGCCCATTTATCTCTATCAAACATGATTAATCTCTTAAGGCAGCTACAGGTTTAATTCTCGCCGCTCTGAGAGCTGGGAAAAACCCCGCGAGCGCACCAGCAATTACCATAATTATCAGTGTTGTTATTGCTACATTAAAATTGACCTGCGGATTTCTAAAAATTTCCTGTTCGCCAATCAAGCCAGAAAGTCCTTCAAGGGTTAAAACTCCTAATAAAAGCCCTAAATAACCCGCAATAGCCGTAATAAAGATGGACTCCTGCAGAATAAGAGCAACTACTGTTACAGGCGTTGCACCGATTGCTTTTCTGACACCGATTTCTTTCGTTCTCTCCTTAACAACAATACTCATAATGTTACTGACACCCACTATACCTGCAATGATGGTAAAGATTCCGATAACCCAGACAAACATTTTCATGGCTGTTAGAATATTGGTTATCTCCTTAAATTCTTCATTGTTATTACTCACATAGATAGCTCCCTGGTCTTCTGGAGAGATGGTATGTGTTCGCCGAAGGAGGGTTTCAATCTGATTGGCCATGCTTATTGTTACAGGTAGCGGAAGATTGCCTGTTGTGACCATAAACTGATCAATATCTTCACCTGCGCCAAATACCTGTTGACCCGAGGTGAGCGGAATATAAACGTATCTCATCTCCCTGGGGTTGCCCAGATCTTTAAAGACCCCAATAACTTTGAATTTCATTCCAAATATTTGAACATACTCACCTAATGCCGACTTTCCTTTGAACAGATCGCTCTCTACATCCTTACCGATAACTGTATACTTGTTTTTATTATCCAAATCAGAAGGCAAAAGAAACCTACCTGAAATCATTTTTGTATTTTCTACAAATTGATGATCAGGATGTACGGAGCGGAGCGGGTAGGTGCTGAACTCTTCGCCATATGCCACCTCAGCATTCCAAACAGAGTACCTGGCGGTTGCGTGTTCAATACCTTCTATCGTGTTTATTACGTTGTTATAATCTTCAAGTGTAAATTGAATTTTCCTTCCCGGTTTCAATCCTTTATAGGCAACAGATGTTTTACCCGAGCTTATCCAGATGCTATTGACTGCGTCGTCGCTAAAAGCATTTTCCACACCATTTCTCAGTCCCTGGCTTGCCCCTAGAAGGAGCACAAGCATAAAGATTCCCCACATAACAGAAAACCCAGTAAGAAAGGTTCTCAATTTATTTTTTGAAATCGTTGCAAAGATTTCCTGCCATTTATCAATATCAAACATGACTTGCTAAGGCATTTTGATTTTCAATAACACCATCTTTGAGTTTGATTAAACGATTTGTCATTTTTGCGATGTCTTGCTCATGGGTAACAATAATGACAGTCATTCCATCCGAGTGTAACTGCTTTATCAATTCCATCACTGCGTAAGAAGTATCCGAATCAAGTGCTCCGGTTGGTTCATCTGCAAGAATGATCTTTGGATTAGAGATAAGTGCTCTTGCCAGTGCCACTCTTTGCTTTTGTCCACCACTTAATTCAGTTGGGTTTTGATCTGCCCATTCGAGCAATCCAACCCTATCTAAAAATACACTAGCCATTTTGTTTCTCTTCTTCCTACTTACCCCTAAATAATAAAGAGGTAGGGCCACATTTTCTAATGCCGACTTAAAAGGAATCAGGTTAAATGATTGGAAGACAAAACCGATCATTTGAGCTCTGTATCTGGCAGCCTGGGTCTCACTCAAATTTTTAATGAGTTTTCCATCCAAATAATACTCACCACTATCATAACTATCCAGGATGCCCAGAACATTGAGCATTGTACTTTTCCCAGAACCGGAAGAGCCCATTATGGAAACGAGTTCACCTTCTTCAATTTCCAGATTTATGCCTTTAAGCACATGAAGAGGTCTTTTACCAACCTGGTAGCTTTTGTTTAAGTTGTTTAGTTTAATCATAACGCCAGTTGCGCAAAATGTGAAGATAGGGGGATACAAAAGTACATGTCGCACTTTTTACTTAAGCGGTAATAGCGTTAAATATTCGGAAATAAAAAACCACCAGCCGGAATGGTGGTGGTTTCATTGTGCATAATAATAGATTAATCACATCCAGGTATCAAAGTAATTGGAGATGTAAATGGTGGTGCTTGAACAGGAGGTTTGGTAATGTAAACATCCACTTGCGTCAAAATATCTCCTTCTGATAATTCAAAATACTCTTCCGGGATCATGGAAACAGAGAATATCCCTTCTCCGTCATACTTCATCTTAAACTTGTCAGAAGCTCCCTGCACAACTTGCAAACTCCCTCCGTTTACGCTAATTCTGAACCAAATGAAGCATTCATCTGGGCCCATGTTTTGAAGAGCTGATATGGTTTCCTGTGTATTATCATAAGTGATAAAAAAGTATTCGTCCTGGAAAAAGGTTGTGGGAAAAGGACAGACTTTTTCAAAGCAACCCAGTGGCTCCGGTATGATATTTAAATCAGGCGATTTCTGCTCAGGCTGATCCGCAGGAGCACCATTCTTTTCTTTTATTAAAAAATCAATTCCCTGAGCATAGAGCGTTGCTGCCGGCACTTGATAAAATTCAGCCATAGATGCACCAACGAAATCAAAATACCAAAGGTTGGGGTTATCCGGATCTTGTTTCATAGCGAGATTGTCGTTAGAGCTACCCCAGTCTCCGTTTGTGACATCCAAACCGTTTACGGGTTGTCTTGCTTCGTTCGGGTTCCAGGCCCAGATAAAAAGTGGGTTAGTATCGGGGTCTCCATCGAGAAGTTCCGGGCAATTACAATCACTTGACGCTATATCAACGTATAATCTTGCAGGTGCAGTAACATCGGTTGGTGAAGGCTCAAAATAAATACCCTGAGACTGGCCGATCATAGAAACTGAAACCATGAAGATTGTTAAAAATAAATATGTGAAATAAGTGTTTTTCATCATTCTCAAGATTTTCTATTGAATACAAGTCTATATCCAAGTGCAGCTTTTTGCTCTCCGCTATCGTCGCAGAACCTTTTGGTAAAATTAATCTTCAATTGAGGATCGCTGATACGAGTAGGTCCTCCGAGAGGAGCAACCGTTTCGACCATATTCTCATCGGTAAGAATAATCTGCGTAGGAGTGCTATTGTTATCAAATGCCCAAGTGCCGCTTTCCGGGAAGAAGTTAAGCCCCGAACCTGGAGTTACTTCAAAGCTCCCATCGGAACCAAAATTTACCTCCAGTCTATCCCCGGTAGTGTAGAATTCTGATATATCTCGCTCAGGTTTCGCCGGGTTTGACTCATCAACCAGATAAGCTTCACTAACAACCCATCCAGCTGCTGTTAGCCCTTCCACCTTATCAAACGGCTCACCAATTGGTGGAATATCGTCTTTTTTGCAACTTAAAGAGGCAATCAAGACAAGTAAAAAAAGTATTCTGTTTAAGTACTTCATAATTCTAATCAATTACACCCTCCTTGTGGGTTCAATGGAAATAAGTCTGTTTGTTCTGTCGAAGGAAATTGAAGAAGAGCTCCGGGACAATCCCATGGTGCATCTCTTACCTCAATATCTTCTCCCTGGGAACCAATTCTTACAATATCGTAAAACCTTTGGCCATTAAAAGGAAACTCTAATCTTCGTTCCAATCTCGCTGCTTCTATTATATCTTCAGCAGATGCAGAACCATCCAGGTTTCCAATATTGGATCCGTATGCCCGTTCGCGAATTGCATTAATATCTTCTATTGATTGGGTAAGGGCAGTATTAAGTTCAGCACCCGACTCCGCTCTTATAAGTAACATCTGAGTGTAAGTAAATAGCGGAATGTTAAAAGACTCGGCATTGAACATGTTCGTAATCAAGCTAATATTGCCGTCCAAATCCAGCGAGTCAACAAGGTTTCCGCGAGGGGTAGTTCCGTCAGGGCCGAACTGACGCATGAGATTAAAAAGCTCTTCTGTTATTCTCAAGGTCGGGTTTCCATTGTTGAAATAATTACCTCTGAAAACCCCATTTCTATTATCAACATTGGTACCGTCAGGTCTTACTACAGAAAAAATATAGAATATAGCTTCCGGACCTGCCTGTGGGTGCTGGTATTTATTTATTTCCGTATCAAGCATAAAGGGCCCTTCCGTGATCAACTCGTTAGCCAGATCATAGGCTTCCTGATATTCATGTCTCTGAAATCTTACTTCAGCTTCTAAAGCAATAGCAGCCCAGCGTGTTGCATAAATATCATTGACATTGGGCAAATTAGATTTTGCAAAATTAATATCAGAAAGTATTTGACCGTAAACGTCCGCAACAGATGCTCTTGGAGAATTTTCAATGGCTGTTCCTGTTCTTATTGCAACTCCCGGATGAGAATTGTCAGCAGTATAATCAAATGCACGTGCCCAACCGCGAGCAACATCAAAATGAATCAGAGCTCTGATAAAACGGGCTTCAGCAATGATTCGCGTTCTGGCATTTTCAGATAGTCCAGTTACATCATCCACGTTTTCTATCACGGTATTGGCTCTTAGAGCTGCTATGTAGTAATTTTCAAACACATCACTCACCGTACCGTTGAAAATACTTGTATTTCTAAGCCAAACAGACGTGTAATCCTGTTGATTGAATGGACGAACTAACTGATCTGACATTAAGGTTACCAGATTTTGGCCACCTCCGTTGTAGGTATTTGCCAGCACGTCATATGAAGAAGTTAGAACTTCCTGAAGATCTTCGGCCGTTTCAATAGCATTATCAGGAAGAACATTTTGTCCATCTGAAGGCGGCTTTTGTTCGAGAAGGTCTTTGCAAGCGCTTGTACCTATAAGCAATGCAAATGCCACAAACAAAATGGAAACTCTATGTGTTGCAAATTTTGTCATGATTAAAATCTTAGATTCAGGGCAAGGTTAAAAGACATTTCCTGAGGTGGAGTTAAATAAGTAATATTTGGACTCATATTTCTATCCGTAGCATTCTCAAAATCACGAGCAATTTCAGGATCCAGCCCATCAAAATTCGTGAAGGTCAGAAAGTTTACTGCAGAAAGTGTAATACTGAGACCATCAAATTCTGCAGTGCCCAGGTTAAATGAGGGAATATTATACCCAACACTCAATCGGCGAACCCTAAGGTAATCTCCATCGTCTAAAAATTGTGTTGTGTTATTATTCCAGGGGCTGTCTAAACCATAATTCTCAGGGAGCTGCGAAAGCTGCGCGTATGCTGCATTATCGCCAGGTTGTCTCCATCTATCGAATATTTCCGTTCGCATATTCCACTCAGAAGTTACACCCAACTGGCGTTTAGAAGAAGAGTCATAAATATCTGAGCCAAGGCTAAAGACTAAAACGAGCCCTACATTCCACCGGCCGAATTCAAAGGTGTTTGTCATACCTCCAACAGCAACTGGAAGAACTCTTCCAACAGCAACTCTATTAGAAGGATCCCAGGTATTAGTGGGATTGCCATTGATATCCAGATAAACATTTCTACCCGTTTCCGGGTCAACATGTGAAAATCGCACAAGGTAGTTTGTTCCAACAGGGTCGCCCACTACTACACGTGTATCATTCGTACCCCCGCTTACCGCGTCCGGAGTGTAGTTTCCGATACTTTGAATTTCATTGTAGTTATAAGAGAAATTGAAGTCTGTTTTCCACAAAAAATCTTCTCTATCCATATTTACGGTGGTCAATTGAAATTCAACTCCGCGGTTCACGATCTCACCTACATTATCCCAAAAGTTTTGGAAACCCGTACTTGGCTGAGGCGTGATATTCAATAAAACGTCAGTGGATTTTTTGTTGTAAAACGAAATCGTTGTGGTGATTCTGTCATCAAGAAAACCGGTTTCCAGAGAAACATCTATAACATTTGCCGTTTCCCATTGTAGGTTGGGGTTAGGGGCAGTAGAAAGGAATCTGATTACCTGATTGTTATAATTATTATCTAACACCGTGTATTGACCGTATTGCTGATAATTTGGAATAGCCGCATTACCGGTTATACCCCATCCCGCTCTCAATTTCATAAAAGAAATGGTGTTACTCGCTTTAAGAAAGTTCTCTTCAGAAAGCACCCATCCTGCAGATGCTGAAGGGAAAAATCCAAATCTGTTATTCTCACCGAATCGCGATGAACCATCTGTTCTGAATGATGCCTGGGCAAAATATCTATCCTTGTGAGAATAGTTTACTCTCGCAAAAGCCGATATGAAATTGAATACTTCCTTAGCGTTGTCACCATCTGTTTGGTAGCCTTGAACCAAAACCGAATCTGTTTCAGGATCGCGAACTAATCTATTATCTAATAACTCAGGGTTTTCGTAAAATGCTCCATTGGTCTGATCATCTGATCTAAAGACTCTGGCTCCCCGAGTAGAACGCGATTCTTGATATTCCGCACCGATTAAATATGTCAGGTGATTGTCTTCATCTACATCGTGAATGTATGTGGCTGTACCATTTACATTCCAGTTATTCGTCCAGGTAGGCCATCTTTCGGCAAGGTTTGTTACTCTGGTCGCACGGTTTGCATCAATTAATCGTGCATCCTGGAATTTATCGTCTTTTAGGTCCAGATAATCATAACCTACATATCCTTTAACAATCAGATTTTCCACTGGCTTATATTCTAAAGATAGATTATTGATAGATCGCCATTCAGTAGTTCTCCAATCTTGTAATTCTCTTTGTCTTACCGGATTAGAGCCGTCTGCGTAATAATCACCGGGGAGGTACCGCACTGTACCGTCATCGTTAAATACCGTATCAGAATACTGAACCGGGAAATAAGGAAGAGCTGTTGACATAGCTGCTCCCAA
>JGI12048J13642_10852464_pt1 | contig 13888 bp, 10 predicted proteins | sample ElkSlonscriptome_16_FD_13642 | JGI IMG/M metagenome (IMG submission 13642) | reverse complement strand
TTCGTCATACTCGCTCCCTTGAGAAGCAAGCTACGTCATTCGTCATTCGTCCTTTGTCCTTCACCAAAGAACAATCAACAATCAACAATCAACCATTAGAACAGCTTCAGATTGTAACCTACACCTAAAACCAGTCCCAAATCTGTTTCATCATCCTCAGGAAATGCCACATTGACACGCACTGTTCCAGTAAATCGGGGAGGGATGGGAACATCGACACCACCGGAAACCAACGGATCAGCTTCCCAGTCATCATCAGGTTGCAGCAGCACACCTCCTCCAACAAAAGGAATCACAATCGTTTGTCCGGTAACGGGAGTCTTGATCGGGAAATTTAGGCTAAGAGTAAGTGATGTGGTGGTTTCGTCACCAAACATGACCGCATTGTGCAAGGAGAAATTCTCAGCAAACCCGGCTTTACTGACAATGACGACAGACCCTTCCCCTAAGTTGGTTTCCTCACCATCCAGACCAATATTTCCACCTACGCCGATATAGCTGCGTCCCAGTATTTTTAGGGGATTAACTCCAGGGACTTGTGCTACCTCTGGAGTGGCGGCGACAGTTTGGGGTTGAATCAAAACCAGGGTGGGTTGGGTGTTATCGGTCGTTGAGCCAGACGATTGAGCCAAGTCAGAGGGAGTAACGGTTATATAACCATAATAGGCGGAGTCTGGCGTCTGGGCTTGAGCGGATAAACCACTACACAGCAGGGACGAAGCGGTGAAACCGAATAGCCAGGAAAAAAGGGTTGCCGAGTTCGGTTGCATGATTTTTTACTCTTCTATATTGAGAAAATCATGCCACAATTTAACCCACCTTGGAAAGTGAAGATAGAGAAATTGAACCTTGCATCCCCACCTAACACTCGTCTAGAATCTCCAGTCTTCATCCCTGGAAGATGTCAAGCGGGTTGTAGTAAATCTCTACTACTATGTTGGATTTGAGCCAGAATCTGCATCGCTTCTGTCAAATTCTCACAAAGATAGTTGGTTTTGAAGTAAAAAGGTTTAAGACGCTCGGTCGTTATTTCAGCCGGTTCCCAAATGATCAGCTTCAAGGGTTTTTGGGGATGGTTCGTTGCACAAAGCGAGTGGAGTATCATCGTAGTACGCACCTCAATCAGTAGAATGCTCCGGGTTCAGAATCCAGATTCAGCGTCCCACCGCCAGACGGCTGACAGCGATCAGGACTTTTTCCGGGGTCTTTACAAAACTACATTCACAAAGGTGTCTATCAGGACGCTTCATTAAATCTTTACAGTTATCAGTTATCAGTAAGCAGTTATCAGTTATCAGGAGCAGGAGGAGATAGGGAAGATGGGGAAGATGGGGAAATTGTGTAGGGGCGGGTTTCACTACTATCTTTTCGGTTACACCCAGATGTAACTAAACCCGCCCCGACTTGACCAATGACCAATGACCAATGACGAATGACAAATATTAAGTAAAGTAAAGATATAGCAGCAAAATCGGAGTTGTAATTTTATGGTGTTATTTGGATTTGGCGGATTTGGCAAAAAGCTCAGCCTGCCTAAACCCGAAGAAGCGTTACCGGGGCGGGAAGAACCCATGTCCGTTCCAGCCAACCACGATGTCAACGGCAATCCTCTCAAACCCCCTTACCCCGATGGTATGGAAATGGCAATGTTTGGCATAGGCTGTTTCTGGGGGGCTGAACGCATATTTTGGCAACAAGAGGGAGTGTTTGTTACGGCTGTGGGTTACGCAGGCGGAATAACGCCTAACCCCACCTATCAAGAAGTCTGTACCGGGATGACCGGTCACAATGAAGTCGTGCGCGTCGTATTTGACCCCAAGGTGATCAGTTATCAGCAATTGCTGAAAGTTTTCTGGGAGAGTCATAATCCCACCCAAGGGATGCGCCAAGGAAATGACACGGGTACTCAATATCGTTCGGGAATTTATACCTATTCCGATAGTCAAAAGAAACTCGCAGAAGCCTCACGAGACGCCTATCAAAAAGCGCTGAGTGAGGCGGGTCATGGAGAAATCACCACAGAAATTGTTGATGCTCCAGAGTTTTACTATGCAGAAGGCTATCACCAGCAATACTTAGCCAAGAATCCCAATGGCTATTGTGGGCTAGGAGGAACTAATGTGGCTTGTCCGACGCCCGTGGCTCTGTAGTGTTATAAAATTCCAAATGACCTTGATTTGACCCCACCCTCACCCTCCCCTTACCAAGGGGAGGGAACTCGAATAGCTTTGGTTTTGTCCTTGGAGCCTTCTCGACTTCACCGATGGAACGCTTCACCTTCAGGCTAATTCCATCCTGGCGAACTCTAAGAAACCAACAGGAGAGATCGCTGGGCTTTTGGGACATATTTGGTGATAACCGCCATGTATTTTAGCGATTCTTGACAAAAAATTGGCACGCCATCTCAGAAAAGCCAGCGTGAGAGATCGCTGGATGACATGGAAAGTATCATGGTGCCGCTACTAGATTACACCATTGCGGGGATGACTGAAAATAGTAGCTTTACAGTTTGATACTTTCGCCGCAAAGGAAAAGCTGGATTTATTTTTTTGTGTGTTAACTTATGGGTATTTGCATCGAAGCCGCTTGAGTTCCCAGTTGCTGAATCATGACTCAACTCAATCCCCTGAAATCTAACCAATTTTGGTTATTGGGTATCGCCACGAGTTTAATCACACTGCATTTCACGTTAGTATCGAGAAGCAATAATAATAATCTATTCAGCGCCAGCCTCCTGTTTGGGTGCGTGGTTTTAGGGTTGCTGTGGATGAAGCGCGATAAAATAACCTGGTACAGCAGTCCATTATCCAGTAGTTTGGCAGGGTTGCTGATAGCCGGGATTCTGTTTAAAAGTAAACATGTCGTTGGCGATGACGTTTTCCTGCAACTTTTCCCGTTGATGTCAGGATTGGCGTTAGCGTTACTAGCGTCTGGGTTTAAGGGATTAAAACAATACAATCAAGAATGGCTACTGCTGGGGTTTATTGCAGTTCCTTGGAGACAACTGGTTTATCCAGTTCTTAACTTATCCTTGTTAACCGCTAAGTTTGCCAGTGGTTTTCTCTGGCTATTGGGCTTTGAGGTTAAGCGTGAAGGGGTTATTGTTAGTTTACCTACGGGGAGTATTGAAGTTTACAATGGCTGTGCTGGTTTAAAGCTTATGGTTCAGCTTTTAGGCATTGCCTTGATTTTTTTAGTTCTTGTACCAACGGGATTAAAACAGAAGGTTTTACTACCCATTTTTGCCGTTTTTATCGGTTTTGTGATTAACGGGATGCGGGTGGCGCTGATGGCGGTACTTGTCGCCCTATCAGAGCAAGAGGCATTTGCTTACTGGCATTTGGGACAGGGTTCTTTACTATTTTCGCTGATTGCAGTATTGATTTTTGGTTTAGTCTGCCATAAGGTTGCAGGGGGGAAATATCCTTACTTTTTATGACATCTCTTCTATCGACGCACACTACTCTGCCCTCAAATTATTGGCTCCACGAGAGATTACTTTATGTCTTTTTAAGTGCGATCGCGCTTCTTATAATCGGTGGATAGTTGCATCCCTATTCCACGAGTCGTCTGTTTGGGATCAGGGACAATATGCATTAAACGGTTTTTTTGTCAAATCTGCCTCGAAATGAGTCTAGGCAATTAGGTTGTGCAATATAGTTGTAGTATTTCAGGTTTGCCGACACGAGAACGAAAAAAATAACGCATTCACTTGTAGGGGCGGGTTTAGGGACTCAATTAATGGGGAAACCGATAACTTATCAACGAAACCCGCCCTGATTAAATTGACAAAACAACGTCCTAATTCAATTTCTTGGGAGTCCCCTGGGGAATTTTCGGGCGCACGTCTTAACTGTATGAACTGGTACAGATTGCCAACAATGGCGAATTCGACAACAGAATATTCCCGATGATTAAATTGGCAAAACAACGTCCTAATTCAATTTCTTGGGATTCCCTTGGGGAATTTTCGGACGCACGTCTGTGCGCCCCTACGAACGGATTTTTATGATTACCTTCCTTAACGGCTTGATCCCAAAGACAACTATCAATAACAGCAGGGTAAAGAGATTGCCGATAATCTGATCCGGTTCCGGTACACTAGCGGTGTTTCCAGTCGATGGTGTATCTGTTCCTTGATTATCCATTCCTTCAGGTGTCTCAACGGGTACATCGACTTTTTTACCATCCTTGCTATCGACTCGGATTTCTTCGGTAACGGCTACAAATGAGGTATATTTGGACATCAAGCGATAATTGAGTGCTGTATCCGTCACCGCTTCGACTACCTCTGGGGTTTCACGACCATACATTTGATTCATTAACGCCTTAATCCGCGCCCGTCCCCACAGTTGCGCGATCGCACCATTCCCGCGTACCTCGTCAAAGTTCACATCTAAGCTGGTTTCGTAGGGTTGACCTCCCGCCACCGTGCCGCTAATCTTGAGTTTGCCATTCGTGCGATCGCCTTTGCGTCCAAATACGACTAAGGGCTGGTTGGCAAATAAATCCCGTACCTTTTGGGGATAGAATTCCGGCGCGTTTCCTGTCCCCTCCCAACTGACTTGGATATTCGTCAAGACAGGATTATTAATCTCTTGGAAAAACTCCTTGGCGACAACCTCGGCTGATTCATTCGGGGGAACCACTTCGGCGGTTCCGCGCCCCAATTCCGCTAACCGTTCAATTAAAAAGCGATTCGTCGAAGATCCCACGCCAAAACTATACAAGCGATTTCCCGGCTTCAGGCGATCGCGAATTTCACCGATAATCTGTTCATCATCGCCAATTAACCCATCGGTTAATAATACAACACTCCGCAACCGTCCCGCAGGTGCAGCCGGGAAATTCAATACGGTGTCAATTCCATTCATTAACTCAGTTCCGCCATTGGCATTGAGGCGATTAATATAGTTGAGGGCTTTTTGTCGATTTTGAGGGGTATTCGCTAACGGTTTATCTGATAAATGGGTCGTACTATTAGCAAAATCAATAATCGTAAACGTATCCTGGGGATTCAATCCCTGGATAAACTGGCGCATCAATTCCTTGGATTGGACAATGGGGGAACCCGATTGTGATCCAGAGGTATCGACGAGGAATACTACATCCTTGGGGACAATTTCATTCTGTTGATACTCAATCGCCGGGATTAAATAGGTGGCGAAATGACCCCCTCGTTCATCAGCTTGGGTTAAGACAGTGGCTTGCGTATCTGCACCCGCCACTTGATAGCGTAAAATTAAGTCTTTATTCGGAATCGTCTCTTGATCTGCCAGTTCTACCCGTACCGTGGAACTCGTCTGTTGGGTGGTAACCGGATGAGAGGGCGATCGCACATTACTGATAGGTACACCTGCATCAATTTCCACCGTCACATCAATATCATGACTGGATCGTCCTGGCGGTGCAACTGGAGGATTCACCTGTGCCGCATAAGCCACGTTTGTAGTCAGTGCTTGGTTTGTAGTCAGCGCTTTAGCGCTGCTAGCACTAAAGTGCTTACTACCAACAGAGTTTGTCATCAGCGCTTTGTTTGTAGTCAGCGCTTTAGCGCTGCTAGCACTAAAGTGCTTACTACCAAAACTATTCCCAGCCTTATATCGCGGCGCTACCACCATCGGAAACGCAAACTCATAATCCCCGCCCTCAAATTTCAGGCTATCGGTATAGCGAATCGTCACCTGAATACTTTCCCCTGGTTTAATATTCGCCAACGACTGAGTAAACACATTTGCCCGTTCTTGTTCTAATAACCCCGCCGTTTTCCCCGCTTTTTTCGCTTTCTCATAAATTTGCTTGGCTTCCTGGCGTTTCTTAATCACGCCACGAATAATCCGATCATCCAGTTGAATTTCCATATCATCCACCGCCGCTTCATCAGGGAGGGGGAATTTATAGACGGCTTCTAAGGGATGATCAAAGGGATTGGTAAACGTTTGGGTAACTTCCACCCGCGACACATTCCCAGCAATTTTTGTGGCGACTTGGGTATGTTCTAAAGGGAATACCTGCTGTTGTCCATTAACTGTGGCGAAAAGTCCCCCAGTTTGACTCGGTGATGATGTCGGTGACTTCTCCTGAATCGGATTCGTAACCACTGGGTTACGGGTAGAAACCTGCTGGGTGACAGGTGATACCAGATACCGAATTCCCGCCCATCCCATAATCAATACCGTACTCGCCACCAACCATTGTTTTCTCTTGCTTCCACGCTGAGAAGGGTTTAAATCCTTTAATACCGCTTCCGCCGACTGATAGCGCCGTTTGGTCGCACGTTGCAGCAGAGTATTCAGAATCTTGGCTAAGGGTTTACTGATTGACCTGTTCCCGTTTAAATAATCCTGCCATACCCAAGCATCTTCATGACTATCCAATAAATCAAAGGGCGGTATTTGCGTCAGCAGGTGAATACAGGTAACGCCTAAACTGTATAAATCACTGGCAAAAACCGCTTTTCCGCGCACCTGTTCCGGGGCGGTATAAGCGGCTGAACCAATCACCGTTCCGGTGCGTTCCAGAATGGTTTCTGTAGCAAACTTAGCCGCACCAAAATCCACTAACACCAGATTCCCATAACCGAGACGACGAATAATATTTTCCGGTTTAATATCCCGGTGAATGACCTGATGACTATGGATAAACTGGAGAACAGGTAATAAATCGCGCAACAGCAGGCGGATTTTTAATTCACTGAAAGGTCCTTCGCTGGCGAGTTCAGTGGCTAGGTTTTGTCCATGGATAAATTCTTGAACTAAATACTGACGCTTGTCTTGGCTAAAATAATCCAATAATTGGGGAATTTGGGAATGATGTCCCAGGGTTTTTAAGCGTTGGGCTTCTTGTTCAAATAGTTCAGCCGCTTTCTCCTGATTCGTGGTGCTTGAGTGTTTTGGGAAAAACTGCTTAATCGCACAGTCGGGGTGATTGGGATTGGATTCATCCACACCGCGAAAGGTTCTACCAAAGCCACCTTGTCCTAGGGGATGAATTGCCCGATAGCGATCGGATAATAGTAACTCTGAACCGCAACTGTGACAACTGACAGCATCTCGCGGATTCTCTGGATGCTGACAATCGGGGTTAAGGCAATAGCACTGATAGGGATGAGAGGTAGTGCTGTTTTTAGGGTTAGCGGTAGTCATGGCATCCAGTTCCCAGTTCTCTAAGTCCTTGAGGTTATTCTAGCTGGTGAGAATGGAAAAAGGGGAATTGTAAATTACTGTTGCAATAATTAGAGTTGCTGCAATTTTTTTTTACAAAGGCTACCGTTGATCTAAGTCGTGGTGACATGTCTGTCCAGCCAAGACTGAAAACGACCCGATTATCAGGAGATTGTATGCCATTATATGCAGAATTACACCGTCATCTGGGGGGTTCAGTGGTTCCTCGGATTCTCTGGCGATATTTTCAACGCCAAACTGATCCGTTGACCCAGAAATTTGCTGACTATGACGACTTTGAGGAATTTTACACGCGATCGCGCAACACATTAGATGAGTATTTGGAACTGCACACCTTAGTCGAACATGTGCAAACGGTGCAAACGTTGCCCTATTTTATTTATCGCTTAATTCGCGGTGCGTATATCTTTGAGAATTTAGCCTATTTAGAACTGCGGTATACGCCTTATTTACGCACATCGGAACAATTAAGTCAATCGGAACGGATTGATCAGATGGCGCAGATTGTGGAGATTGTTGGACAAGCCAGTCAAGTCCAGGATTATCCGATGGTGACGAGTCAGATTCTCTGTATGCATGCGCGGCTTCCCTATGACGTGAATAAGGCAATTGTTGACCTTGCTGCCCAAAGGAAGGATTATGTTTGTGGGGTGGATTTGGCAGGAGGAGATGCCCATTATAGTGAACGGTTAGCCGAATTTGTCGGACTCTACCAGTATGCGCGATCGCTCGGTCTGAATACAACCGGTCATCTCTACGAAACCAGCGACGGTTGTTATCCGGAACTGTTACCCTATTTAATGCGGATTGGTCATGGAATTCATATTCCCTTAAAGTATCCAGAGTTGTTAAACGATGTCGCCCAGCGCCAGCAATGTTTAGAAGTCTGTCCCACGACCTACCTAAAAACCGGAACCTTGGAGGATATTCAGCAACTTAAAGTCGTCTTTGATTCCTGTTTCGAGGCGGGGGTTGACATTGCCATTTGTACCGATAACGCCGGATTAAATAATGTGCGGTTACCCTTTGAGTACGAAAACTTATTAACCCAAGATGTGATTGATTTTGAGCAAATGCAAGCCTGTCAAGATGCCGCCTTTCGTCACGCCTTTGCTTGGCCCCATCAACAGCATCCCGCCTCTCTCTTAACCGGATTACTAAAAAATCCCAGAGATGAGGTTGTCGCCGCCAATGGTACGCCCAGAACCAAAGATTAACTGGTAGATACCCGCTGACATAAATTAACACCCTGTAGGGGCGACCCGCTTGCATCAATTAACAACGGTAATCCACTCAATTTGATCGGGTCGCCCTCTTCTCCTGTTTATGCGAAGATAATATCAAAGACTGTTCGTTACCCTCATTTCTAGATGGCGTGAAAAGTCAGCTAATGACTATTATAATAGTATTTCCATATTCAACATCATTAATAATTTTAAATTCATTCGATATACGTTCCGACAACGGTAATAATTCGGCTTCATTTACCGGATCAGATAATTCTTGATAAATGTCCCGAACTAATCGATACCGACCCGGAATAGTAGCGTCAAAAGTAGGTGCAGCATTGTACCCAGGTAAATACCCATAAACCTGATAAGTATCTCGGTATGTTTCTCCTGGTGAAATTTCCCAAGGCGGACTCAAACACTCATTTTCTACCGGAGAGTAAACCGTTACCCATTCCCCATCTTTATACTTTTGTAATTGAGGTGCAGACGGTTGATGACAACCAATTAAATACACAGTATTGTCTGTTGTATTTGTATATTCCGTTTCAATGGTCAGTTGAACGGCTGGTCGAGAATCATTCACAATCTCGGCATGGTAAATTAATTGATCAGTACGAATGGCTGCGTCACCCCTCGTTTGAGATGTTGCTGAACAGCCTAGTGTTACAATAGCTAATGCCATACCCATCAATCTGACTCTCTGGTTTAACTTCATAAGATTTGCAGATACTTAAGATCAGGGTTGCTGACTTAATCCCTAAGCTAAAGTCTTTTATACAAAAGCTATATAGCTACAGATGAAAACGATGAGCCACTAGACTCATCCCTTTCGACAAAAGTTCCTCAAATCCTTACTGTTGCCTGTTCCTTCCTAATTTCAACCGTTAACTTTAATGAAAGTACGACTTATTCAGGGTTTAACGGGTGGATAACTATCTTTAACATGTCGCATCACTTCTTGATAAATTTCGCTACTTACGCGGCTACCCCGTCTAAAGTCTTCTAATTTGGCATTATCCAAATAGAATTCAATGGTGAATTTAATTAAGGTAAATCCCTCATATTGGGATGTTCCCTTCATCCTAATTTTCGGTTCTTGCCGTTGACTTCTGGCTTGTTTAAATCGCTCCCGCAACCATTTCACTAAATCCATGACATAATCATCGAGCCGCGTTTCTTCCCGATGAGGATTACTAATTTTCTGAAAAACTCGTTGAAATCGTCGTTTTAACAGTTCAATTTTTCGCTCCCATTCATCAGGCAAAATATATTGATCTTCATCGCGTAAATCTGGATCTCTTAACCAAATGCGATACCATTCCCGCACCAAACCAATTAATGTGTCTTGTGATTCATTTTCTTCTAATTCAAAGATAATCCGTTTGTTCTGCCGTCTCTGCACAACTTCTAAACCCACTTGTTGAAGAACATCCTCATATTCTTGTTGGATCGTTTCAATTTCTTCAATATTTAGCCCGCCTTTTTCGGCAAATTGAATCGTTACCATCAGGGCTTCTAACGATTGCTCAATATCTTCGAGTTTAAGATTTACATCATTTTCCCGAATTAGACGCTGACGACCCACTTCTTTTTTATAGGCAAAATTAGTTTCTAAATTATCCACAACAAAGAAATCATCTATATGAGTTAGTTTTTTGTCAATATCTCCTAATGCATCTGGATGAGCAAAAACAATTTCCCACATTAGCTGCTGACTTTCTTCTAAATCACATTCAGGTGGTATTTCTATCGGCAATGCGTAGAAGTGATGGGGGATCGGGCGACTTAAATTGGTAATTAATTGACCTTGTAAAACGCTATTGGGGATATAGACTTCACTGCGATCATCAAATATATAAAGCTGAGTCACGCGCACACCAATCTTCCGCAGCATACCAATGGAGCCATTTTCTAACTCCAGGATGTCACCAAATTGAAATGGCGTATCAATCAATAGAACAATTCCACTAAAGAAGTTCGCTAAAATATCTTTAACCGCAAACCCGATAATAAACGTCGCCCCACCCAAAGTGACCCAAATCCCAGTTAAATCAACACCAAAGGATTGGAGAACAAAAGCACTAGCCAGCAGAAAAATCACAAACGGGACAACCCCTTCAAGGAGAGGCAGCAGCACGTTGTCCCACATCGCTTCTGTTTGTCGGGCGTAATCTTTGAGGTAGTAGACAAAAACTTGAATAAATAACTGGATCAACCAATAACTAATTGCCACAATAATGCCAGCAGTCAACAGGCGATCAAACCAGCCGATGGTATCCCCAGAATCAAGATCGGCAAAGGAAACCTTTAAACTGACCAGAATGAAAATGCTCAGGATGGGATAGGCGGAGACATTCAGGGTGACGAGGGCAATATCGCTCTCAAACTTCCGAAAAATGGAGCGTAGCCCATAAAATAAGAGGACATAGAGGAGACAGGCACCCAGGGCAGCGATCGCTAGCTTCCCCAAAACGAACCCCATGGTCTGTAAGGGAATGACAGTAAATGCAGTGAACAGAATCAGAGTGTTGATGTTCATGGTGGATTGCCACGTAGTTTGCTTGAAGACGAAGGAGTACCACGTAGCTTACTTCTCTCTTCGCAAGTACCATGAACATGATATGATGATTAGCCCAACTGGATGCCAGTTGGAGAAGCGACTACCGATGGGTTTGATGATCCCCCTTTCGGATAAGATGAGAAAATGCAAAGGAACCAAGTAACATAACTTGATAACGTTCTAGCAAGTCGGTTGAGGTATACAAGTAAATGAACCAAGAAATTTTCGATAGAGTCAAAAAAATAGTTGCGGAACAACTGGAAGTTGAACCCGGTGACGTAACCCCTCAAGCTAACTTTGCCAATGATCTCAACGCCGACTCCTTGGACGTGGTGGAATTGGTTATGGCTTTAGAGGAAGAGTTCGATATCGAGATTCCAGACGAAGCCGCCGAACAGATTGCCACAGTCCAAGCGGCTGTGGACTATATCAGCTCAAAAACAGAAGCGGCGGCTTAATCAGCGGTTGTCTTCTCGACCAAGTTCTGCGTTATCGGGCAGTTTCCCTGTTTTATTGGCATCATGACAAACATTGAACTCAAGCGCGTTGTTATTACAGGTTTGGGCGCGATCACTCCCATCGGCAATACCCTGACGGAGTATTGGGATGGACTTTTACGTGGGCGTAATGGGATTAGTACAATTACCCGGTTTGATCCCTCCCGCCATGCCTGTCGGATTGCTGGCGAAGTCACGGGGTTTAATCCCCATGACTATATGGATCGCAAAGAAGCTAAGCGGATGGATCGCTTTGCCCAATTTGGAGTCGCGGCTAGCAAACAAGCGATCGCGGATGCAAAGTTTGTCATTAATGAACTGAACGCAGAACAGGTGGGTGTTGTCATTGGCACCGGGGTTGGTGGGATTAAAGTCATGGAAGACCAACAAGAGGTCTACTTGAATCGGGGTCCCGATCGCTGTAGTCCGTTTATGATTCCGATGATGATTGCCAATATGGCAGCCGGACTTACGGCAATTCATACCGGGGCAAAGGGACCGAATACTTGTACCGTCAGCGCCTGTGCCTCTGGTGCCCATGGGGTGGGGGATGCCTTTCGCTTGATTCAACGGGGGTATGCCCAGGCGATGATTTGTGGGGGAACGGAAGCCGCCGTCACTCCGTTATCTGTGGCGGGATTTGCTTCGGCAAAAGCCCTGTCTACTCGCAATGATGACCCCGAACACGCCTGTCGCCCCTTTGATCGCGATCGCGATGGCTTTGTCATGGGTGAAGGGGCAGGCATTTTAATCCTAGAAGAACTAGAACACGCCTTGAGTCGAGGGGCGCGGATTTATGCCGAAATGGTCGGGTATGGCATGACCTGTGATGCCTATCATATAACCTCACCCGTACCCGGTGGTGAAGGGGCAGTCCGGGCAATGCAGTTGGCACTCAAGGATGGGGGATTGCAGCCTGAAGATGTCAGCTATATTAATGCCCACGGGACGAGTACACCCGTTAATGATCCCACAGAAACCACTGCGATTAAAAAGGTTTTGGGCGATCATGCCTATAAAATTGCCGTCAGTTCCACCAAATCGATGACGGGTCATCTGTTAGGTGGTTCTGGGGGGATTGAATCGGTAGCTTCTGTCTTAGCGGTAGCCCATGATCAAATTCCGCCGACGATTAATCTAGAAAATCCTGATCCAGACTGTGATCTCGATTATGTCCCCAATCAAAGCCGCCAGCAAACCGTCGATGTGGCGCTATCTAATTCCTTTGGCTTTGGCGGTCATAATGTCACCTTAGTCTTCAAGAAGTACAAACCTTTGTAGAGACGTAGCATGCTACGTCTCTACATCCCCCATGCCGTGCCGTATTGCCCAACGTCCGCCCATGCCCAAATGGTTTAACACGGCAGGTCCGTGCAAAGCGGACATTCACTATATGCTCTCCCCCTTAGATCGGCTACCCCAGCTAGACCGATTAATTGAGCAGCAGGGCTACTTTGTCATCCATGCGCCCCGGCAAACAGGCAAAACCACCGCCATGCTAGCGCTGGCACAACAGCTTACCGCCAGTGGACGCTATACGGCGGTCATGGTATCCGCCGAAGTGGGCGCGGCTTTTCCCCATGACCCGGGAACAGCAGAACGGGCAATCCTGGATGCCTGGAAAGAGGATGCCACCTTTTGGCTACCCCCCGATCTCCATCCTGCGGATTGGACGCCCTCTGAGCCAGGGCGACAGATTGGGGCGGCGTTGAGCGCTTGGACGCAACAGTCCTCCCGTCCCCTGGTTGTATTTATTGATGAAATTGATGCTCTGCAAGATGAAACCTTAATCGCCCTGTTGCGCCAACTCAGAAATGGCTATCCGAAGCGACCAAAGGGGTTTCCCCATGCTCTGGCGCTGATTGGGGTGCGGGATGTGCGGGATTATAAAGTGGCATCTGGGGGGAGTAAGCGTCTGAACACCGCCAGCCCGTTCAATATTAAGGTGGAATCCCTGACGCTACGGAATTTTACCGCCACAGAAGTCGCCCAGCTCTATGGACAACACACGGCTGAAACGGGTCAAGTTTTTTCCCCCGAAGCGATACAACGGGCTTTTGAATTAACTCAAGGACAACCTTGGTTGGTGAATGCCCTCGCCCGACAACTTGTGGAAGTTGTTGTGCCTGATCCGCAACAGGTGATCACCGTTGATCATTTGGAACAAGCCAAGGAAATTTTGATTCAACGGCAAGATACCCATCTGGATAGTTTAGCCCACCTGTTGCAAGAAGACCGAGTACGGGTCATTTTGGAGCCGATTTTAGCCGGACAAGAATTGGGAGATATACCGAATGATGACCGACAGTTTTTGGTGGATTTAGGTTTAGTGGTGCGCCATCCGGCTGGAGGGTTGACCCCAGCGAATCCGATTTACCGGGAAGTTTTACCCAGAGTATTGGCAAGTGGACCCCA
>JGI12048J13642_11536976_pt1 | contig 13890 bp, 13 predicted proteins | sample ElkSlonscriptome_16_FD_13642 | JGI IMG/M metagenome (IMG submission 13642) | reverse complement strand
GGGGATCAGTCTTGTTCCAGCGTGTTGTCTAATACTTTTCAAACATCCTCTTATCGTTTGGTTTGGCAAAGCTCACTTATGAATCTCGATACATCTGCCACTAGCCCTCGTATTCTTTTGGTCAGCAATGACGATGTTTTGACTCAGCAAATGAGTCTTGATTTGAATGAGTCTGGTTATGAGACAGCGATCGCCACGAGTTCGGAGACCACGCTGTCACAAACTGACAACTTTTCTCCCGCATTAATCGTCGTCGATCGGATGTTGACTGGCGAGTCGGGGCTTGACCTATGTGGTCGCCTTAGAGCTTTTGGTTCGCGAACACCGCTGTTATTAATGATGTCGCGCGATGCGGTTAGCGATCGCGTCGCTTGCTTAGAGGCGGGCGCTGACGATTACTTCCTCAAGCCCTATCGCACAGACGATTTCTTGCGATTGGTTACCTTCTATCTGCAACCTAGTGCAGAAGAAGGTGAAGAGCTGCGATTTGCTGATTTGGTGTTGGACTTGGCGAATCGACAGGTGATTAGGAGCGATCGCGCTGTCGAACTGACGGTTAAAGAATTTGAGCTTTTGAAGTATTTGATGGAACATCCCCGCGAGGTGATGACCCGTGAGCAAATTCTTGAGAATGTGTGGGGCTACGACTTCATGGGTGAGTCCAACGTGATAGAAGTCTACGTTCGCTACCTGCGGTTAAAAATTGAAGAAGAGGGAGGAAAACGTCTAATTCAAACTGTGCGGGGTGTAGGCTACGTTCTCCGAGAAAATTAACGATAACCGGACAATGATTGTGAGATTACAGATTAAGAAAACGCTGGTTCTAGCAAGCTTGGGGTTCAGTTTGCTGGTGCTGGGGTGCGCTCAGCCTTCCCAAGGGTCAGGCACATCGGATGAAACCTCTGAGACTTCTAAGCCTTCTACACCTTCTGATACAAGTTCACCCTCTTCAACCTCGGAGCAAGTTCAGTTGGGACAGAGCCTACCCATTTCAGCCCAGGTCATGCTGGGAGAAGAAATGATTGACCTTGAAGTGGCTACGACAGCCCGCGAACAGGCAATTGGCTTGATGTTTCGGCCAGAAATTCCTGACAACCGGGGAATGTTATTTCCCTTTGAGCCGCCACGCCCAGTCAATTTTTGGATGCGCAATGTACAGGTTCCGCTTGATATGGTCTTTCTCCGCCAAGGTGAAATTGTAGCGATCGCCCACAGTGTTCCTCCTTGCACAACGACGAACTGTCCTACCTATGGCCCAGACACTCCCGTAGATTCTGTGATGGAACTCCGGGGTGGACGTGCCGATGAGCTGAGCTTGGCTGAGGGCGACACGATTGATATTCAATTCCTCAGTTCGGGGCAATCCTCGTCGCTGTAAAAACGGTGAAAAAATCAGGAAAAAAGGCATTATTGCGATCGCAAAGCAACGACTACAATAATGCCTCATTTAGGATTAGAACTGCGGTGACGATGGCTTTGGCCATGACGCAGTTCTTAAATTCGACTCAGATGAATCTTGATTAGAAAATGAGCGCTGCTATGCACTACCTGTGAACGCTACGTTTGGAAACTTCGACTGGGCTTCGTTTAAAGAGGCACGCTTTCCTTCCTCTTGCCAGTAGTTGATGAGTTCTGTGGCTTGGTTTAGAAGGTCGATGCGATCAACCTCAGAAATCCAAGTTTTAGACTCTAGCTCAGTTTTGAGCTCTTCCCAAGCATCGTTACGAGGCCAGAAAAAGTAGGACGTGAGCGGGCTGGTTCCCTTACCCACGACCTGATCTACGGCAATGGCAACGTCCTTGTCTAACCAGAGCACCTTAAGGATAAACTTAGCCAAAAGACGGCACCTCCGGATCTATGGACACAATAAATGATTTACAGCCCATAATTATAACTCATGATGTAAGCCTTAGCTGGGTGTTGAGCTGATTCTCCGAAAAGTTGGAAAGGAGCTGATTTGACTTCAGCGCCTCAAGTAATTACAGTCGGCTCATCACGACCCGTCGTTTCTTGAATTTTGGCGATCTCGTCGGCAATATTAATCAAATCGGCTAAAGCCTCTTGAGGGTCTACGTGATGATGGGCAGAATCGGCTTCGTAACTTTCGAGATATAGTCGCAGAGTTGCGCCTTGGGTTCCGGTTCCGGAGAGACGGAAGACGATACGAGAACCATCCGTAAACCCAATTCGAATGCCCTGTTTTTCGCTAACGCTACCGTCTACCGGGTCGGTGTAGCTAAAATCGTCAGCATATTGAACGGTGTAAGACCCAAACGTTTTGCCAGGGAGATCGCTTAGCTGACTGCGGAGATGAGCCATGAGTTTGTTGGCGCGATCGCTCTCTACCCCCTCATAGTCGTGGCGAGAATAATAGTTGCGTCCATAGGTCTTCCAATGCTCGTGGACGATGTCTTCCACAGACTGTTTCCGGGCAGCCAAAATGTTGAGCCAGAATAGGACGGCCCAGAGACCATCCTTCTCGCGGACATGGTTGGAGCCTGTCCCGAAGCTTTCTTCTCCGCAGAGCGTTGCTCGCCCTGCATCCAGCAGATTGCCAAAGAACTTCCAGCCCGTCGGTGTTTCGTAGCAGTCGATCCCCAATTTCTCAGCTACCCGATCAGCAGCCTGACTCGTGGGCATCGAGCGAGCAATTCCCGCCAGTCCATCTTTGTAGCCTGGAACTAATGTGGCGTTAGCGGCTAGTACTGCGAGGCTGTCACTGGGCGTAACGAAGAAGTTATTACCCAACACCATGTTGCGATCGCCATCGCCATCCGAGGCGGCTCCAAAGTCAGGAGCGTTGTTCCCAAACATCAGCTCGACCAAATCGTGAGCGTAGACAAGGTTGGGATCGGGATGCCCCCCACCAAAGTCTTCTAGAGGAACACCATTGACCACAGTGCCTGAAGGCGCGCTTAGTTTGTCCTCAAAAATTGCTTTTGCATAGGGCCCCGTGACCGCATGGAGCGAATCCATGCACATTCGGAAATTGCCACTGGCGAGATAGCGACGAATCTGATCGAAGTCAAACAACGTTTCCATCAGTTCGGCGTAGTCCGCGACAGCGTCAATGACCTCAACTTTCATCTCTCCAAGGGTCGTATCCCCCAAGCGACTCAGGTCGATATCAGCAGCTTCAAGGGTGAGATAGCGATCGATCACCTGACTGCGCTCGTAGATGGCCTGAGTCACCTTTTCGGGAGCTGGCCCTCCATTCCCGATATTGTACTTAATGCCAAAGTCTCCCTCAGGGCCGCCCGGATTGTGACTCGCCGAGAGAACAATGCCTCCGAATGCGGCATATTTGCGAATGATGCATGAGACGGCTGGCGTGGAGAGAATTCCGTCTTGCCCCACCATCACTTTTCCGACACCATTGGCTGCCGCCATTTTTAAGATGGTTTGAATCGCTTGCCGATTGTAATAGCGGCCATCTCCGCCCAAGACCAGCGTTTTCCCCTCAACACCTTCAAGGGCGTCAAAAATCGATTGAACGAAATTTTCCAGATAGTTGCGAGTTTGGAAGGTAGTAACTTGCTTCCGTAGACCGGAGGTTCCGGGTTTCTGGTCTGAAAAGGGCTGAGTTACAACAGTGCGAATGTTCATTGGGACGAGGAGTAGCTAAACAGCAAAAAATAAAAATGGCAATTCTAATGACAACTCTACAGAGTAGTGACCCAATTCAGAATATCGATGAATGAGTATTAGAACTGGCATCGCTAGAAATGAAGTGCTCCAGAACACGTGGAAGCGTTGTGGTTTTTCATCCTGTTGCACCCAGTCTATCGGCTAACTTAATACTTTCCATGCTCCATCCTTCAGATTCCGGACTCGGGTTCGCGAGTGTGGCATTTGCGTGTACGTCTCAATCACTTCTGCATTTCCTGCGTTAGTTCGCTGATTAGACTGACTGTCTGGTCAGTTTTTTCTGGCTAGTTCTTGCTGCTACAGGACTGATGTGCTTGATCTCGTCGTAGTTTCAACTGATCTTGACTGATGTTTAAGCTATAAAACTAAACGGCGACACGTCGGGTTGTGATCAATATCACGGGTATAAGGGCGATCGCGTCAACACATGACTACTGCTCTCGTCACCAGTGATGGACTTAGAACTCACAGCTCTCCCCCCTTAGCCATCACTGCTCTAGGGAAAACAAAGGTAGATACTGGCACTACTGAGGATGACCCATACTCAAAGACGCATGATTCAAGATCAGCAAAACAAGCCGAAATTGACTTGAAGCCAATCTCAACAATCGTTTCAGCTTGTTTTGAGGTATCGACCGGTAGGTGGGATCATTCAGCCAAAACTCACTTAAGACTGGAAACGTGCAACATGAATTTATCCGAAACCTCTGTTTCTACTTCTGCCATTCGAAACTTGTCTCTTGCCCACGCCGCTATCAAACATGCTCTTTATTTTATTGAGCTGGATGCGCAATCTCAGGCCGTTTCTTATTGCGATTATGCGGCAGAGCATTTGAGAGAATTTGTCCGACACGTCAAAGTTCCTCTCTGTGAAGCCTCGGATCAAGAACCTCAGGTCAAATTTGCAACCCACTAGACGAGCGGGTTGAAACGACCGTCTTTGCTCGACAACTGAAGAGATTCAACGCGAGGGGTAAGATGCACTATAAAATGTATGGGCATCTCTGCTGACAGATCGTGCGTTTAAGGCGTCTTACCCAATGGCAGCTAGAGAGAATAGATTTTTCGATTTTGAGGCAATAGCTGCGGTGACAGAGCTTGAAACAATTCAGAAGTGGCTAAACCGGGGTGTGACTGAGGTTTTTCCTCACCAACCCGAATCAGACAACCCTGAAGAAAATTTGGTGCAGCGAATTCTCAAGTGCGATCGCCCGCTGCGAGTCAAGTTTGGCATTGATCCAACAGGGGCAGAGATTCACCTCGGACACAGCATCGTCTTTCGCAAACTACGAGATTTTCAAGATGCAGGACATACAGCCGTCCTCATCATCGGTGACTTTACGGCTCGAATTGGCGATCCCACGGGCAAGTCAGAGGTGCGCAAGCAACTGACTGAGGAAGATGTCAAGCAGAATGCCGCCAGTTATCTCGAACAGGTGCGCCCTATTCTCGATTTTGATACGCCTGGACGATTAGAGATTCGCTACAACTCTGAGTGGCTGTCAGGCTTGGATTTAACAAAAATTTTGGATCTGCTTGCCACGATGACGGTGGGGCAGATGTTGGCAAAAGAGGGATTTGCTGAACGATACAAAAAAGAGTCGCCCATTTATCTACATGAATTCCTCTATCCGTTGATGCAGGGCTACGACTCGGTCGCAGTCGAGGCTGATGTAGAGCTGGGTGGAACTGATCAGAAGTTTAACTTGGCAGTGGGACGAGACCTTCAGCGCCACTTTGGTCAGCGGCCTCAGTTCGGTTTGCTGATGCCGATTTTGATTGGCACCGATGGCGAACAGAAAATGTCGAAGTCACTGGGCAATTACGTCGGGTTGCAGGAAGAGGCTCTATCGATGTACTCGAAGCTGGAGAAAACTCCAGACAGTATCATCAACGAGTATTTTGAGCTGCTGACTAAGCTTGACTTGGATGGATTGCCTGAGAATCCGCGCGATCGCCAAAAGCTCTTAGCCCTCACGGTCACCAGCCACTATCACGGAGAAAATGCTGCCAAAAATGCCCAGAAAGCAGCCCTCACATTGGTACAAGGAGACGCCGCTCAAGCAGAGGCCGTTCCTGAGTTTTCACTGTCTGATGTCGAATTTCCTGTGAAGCTGTTTTTCTTACTTGGCGCAAGTGGTTTGTGCAAGAGCAGCGGCGAGGGACGACGACAGATTCAAGGAGGCGCAGTGCGTCTAGATGGAGAGAAGATCACCGATCCCAATGTCACCTATGAGAAGCCAGAAGCATTGGCAAGCACTGTGCTCCAAGTTGGGAAGAAAAAATTTATTCGTCTAGTCGATTGATATTCAGTTCAATTTCTAGGATTTTTTTTAGGGAGGAAAGATCATTGATTCTCCTTCCACGCCTTCACTTTGCACAACAATACCCATTGTGATCAACCGTTATGTCTGCCCAAGACCGAATCATTGTGCCCCTCGATGTTTCTACTGAGGCAGAGGCGATCGCCCTCCTCGATCGCTTACCCCAGGTCTCATTCTGGAAGGTTGGACTGGAGCTTTTTGTAGGGGCGGGGCCAACCATTTTGCAGATTTTGAAAGAGCGGGATAAGAGGATCTTTCTGGACTTGAAGTTTCACGATATTCCTAACACTGTGGCTGGGGCTTGTCGCTCAGCGGTGCGATACGGTGTGGACTTATTGACCATTCACGCCGCTGCTGGACGAACGGCGTTGGAATCTGCTCAATCCGCCCTAGCCGAAGCCGCTGGTGAAACGAACCAATCGAGTCCAAATCTGATTGCAATCACGCTGCTAACGAGTCTCAGTTCTCGCGATCTCGCTTTTGATCTGAAAGTTCCTGTGGAGCTGCCTGAATATGTGTTGAACATGGCTCTGATGGCGAAAGAAAGTGGCTTAGCAGGCATCGTTTGCTCTCCTCAAGAAGCGTCTCAAATTCGAGAGGTTTGTGGTAACGACTTTCTGCGGGTTTGTCCTGGAGTGCGTCCAACCTGGGCTGCAACTGGGGATCAGCGGCGATCGCTCACTCCCAAGCAGGCGATAGAAGCTGGAGCGAGTTATTTAGTGATTGGTAGACCCATCACGTCAGCAGATGAACCAGCCGCTGCATTCGAGCGTATTTGTGCAGAGCTTGGAACGTGAGAATGGTCTATAGGTGCCAGAAGTTCAGCCAGGTAACTTAATCACCCTAGTTTGCCAAACTGAAAATCGCTGACTTTAGACGCTGTAGAGCGCCGACTGTAGAAACAAGAAGAAGCACGATTCTATGGCATAGCCTCTCTCCATAGACTTAGTCATTTAGGAGTGAAGTCTTCACCGTTTCCGGATTCGACTTAAATGGGCAGTCTAACTATGTAAGCCCATTTAGATAATTTACTTATTCTTTTCTTCGTAACAGAAAATACTCATTTATTCCGTTACGGAGCTTTTACAGACAACCGTTGCCAATATCTCCTCTTGCCTTTTTATGGTCACACATCAGCAGTTTGCCGACACATCCTCAACTCAATCTCAAACCAGCGTAGATGCTTCTGAAACGGGGTTGAATCAGTGTGATGCTCAGCGTTTGATTTTGTTTAGTGGCAAAGGAGGAGTAGGCAAGACAACGCTCTCTTGTGGTTTTGCCCGTCGATGGGCACACCAATTTCCAGACGAGCAGATTCTTCTAATTTCAACTGATCCTGCACACTCTCTGGGAGACGTGCTGCAAACAGAAATTAGCAATACTCCCTCAGCACAGGCTGATTTACCGAATCTCAAGGTACAGGCTCTCGACGCTGAAAACCTCTTGATGTCTTTCAAAGAGCGGTATGGGTCGGTGCTAGAACTCCTAGTCGAGCGAGGCAGCTTTGTGGAAGGTGGCGACCTGACTCCGGTATGGGATTTAAGCTGGCCGGGACTTGACGAGCTGATGGGCATTCTCGAAATTCAGCGACTGTTTCGGGATCAAGAGGCCGATCGTGTTGTCGTTGATATGGCTCCGACAGGGCACAGCCTCAACCTGTTTGGTCTGATGGACTTTCTGGATAAGCTGCTGGACTCTTTGGAACTGTTTCAGGGAAAGCACCGCGAAATGAGCGAGCGGCTGGCGGGGCGACACGTTCAGGATGAAGCTGACGATTTTCTAGACGAGATTCGTACGGAGCTAACTACAGGACGACAGTTGCTCCAAGATACGGTAAAAACAGCTTGTCTGATTGTGGCTATTCCAGAACCCATGAGCTGGGAAGAAACCCGACGATTCGTTGCGTCTTTGGATGAGCTGAGCATTCCTGTCGGCGGGATCGTTGTCAACCACTTGATTCAATACTTTCAGGGACAAGAGGTTGAGAATGGCGATCGCGCGACTCACTCTGAACAGCGTCTCATGGTTAGCAAGTTTCTTGAGATTGCCCAAGAGTTTCCTACAGCGATCCCCGTCTTCCGAGTCCCTCAACAAGAGGCCGAACCTGTCGGCAGTGACGCTCTCGATGGCCTGATGCAGCAAATTCAGGTAGCATCTCCTGCCGATCCGGCTTATCAAAATGTAGAGATGCCCGCTGTGGTCTGGCCTGACAAAATTGAGCCCGGATTTGATGACTTTATTGCAGCCGGGCGGCAGCTCGTCATTTTGGGTGGCAAAGGTGGGGTAGGTAAAACAACGGTGGCAGCAGCGATCGCCTGGGGTATGGCGGAAAACCATGGCGATCGCAATATTCGAGTCATCTCTATCGACCCAGCCCACTCCCTTGGAGATGCGTTTGGCAAGGCGTTGGGACATGAGCCTTCTGATATTGCTCACAATCTCAGCGCTCAAGAAATCGATGCCGAAGTCGTGCTTGAGCAGTTCCGAGAAGACTATCTGTGGGAACTAGCTGCGATGATGAGTGGTGACACCGGAGATGAAAATCTTCAGCTTGCCTATGGGCCAGAGGCTTGGAAAAATATCGTGTCTCAGTCTCTCCCTGGGATCGACGAAATGCTCTCGCTGTTGGCGATCGTTGAGTTGCTGGAGTCAGGCAAGCAGGATCTGATTGTTCTTGACACGGCACCGACTGGACACTTGCTCCGCTTTCTAGAGATGCCTACCGCGCTGGGAGACTGGTTAGCTTGGATCTTTAAGCTGTGGATTAAGTACCAAGATGTCGTCGGACGGGTCGAACTCATGAGTCGTCTGCGCACCTTGAGAAAACGGGTGATGGATGCTCAGAAAAAGCTTCAGAATCCTGAATATACAGAATTTATTGGCGTGTTTCAGGCGCAATCCGCCATTTTGGCAGAGTCAGAACGGCTCACTCAAGCGATGGAAGACAAGGGTATTTCTCATCGCTATGTGGTTCACAACCGACACCGTTCCGACCAAAAGGATTTCGCGTCACGGTTTCCTAACCAAGAGGTGATCAAACTCCCCAGACTTCCGCGTGCGATCGCCCCTTTGGAACAAATTCAGGGCGCAGCTCGTCTTTTGTTTTAGCTCTCGTTTGGAAAAATCATCAGCAACGCTAAGCTCAGTCTACAACCTTGATCAGTCCAATATTGAGGTGCTTGAAAATCTTGTCGATCAGCTCCATTTCAGAAGGAGGCGGCACGAACTCAGAACGGGCGATCGCCAACAACGTTGTACGGTCATAGGGCGTGACTCGACGAGATGTGAGAATCTGAGCCAGAATCTGTCGAAAAATGACTTCCGATGGTCGCATAAGTTTTTCTGCCAACGGGTTTTTAAAAGAGTGAGCTGTTCTCCAATACTCTTCGATACGGGCGACTCATCAGTGCTCTTGTAAGAACGACTGAGAGTAGACGGTTCGAGGCGCTCATGGTTCAAAGTATTGGCTTCAGATGCGCCGCTGTTGAAAACATTGATGTTTTTTAGATAGCACCCGCGAAAACTAAGGCGCTTGATCGTAATGCCTATCTTCATGAAGATGCCTTGAAGTAGGAAACCGTATTTTCCATGAAAAACTGTGCTGAACTTCTGGACGCGTATTGATGCAGCGCACAGATTTTTCCATCGTTATCGAACCAATGTCAGCTAATTTTGTTAAAGCATTCTGAGCGATCGCCCTACTTTGCCGTAGTCTCGTTTAGGATTCAGGTTAGTTGAGTTCAGTTTGGCGAGTCCGCTTGAGCCATCCGTATTCCTACGTGATTTTGCCTCGCCAAATGGTGAGCATAGGAAAATCCAATGGCTTAGTAGTCCGCGATTTCTATGACTGAGAAAGAGTTTGGACTTGCTCAATGAGTTGAACGGCAATCGACCTAATGAATTTCCACTAGACCTATGACTACGAAACAAGTTTTTTCTAACTTCCAGGACATGTTAGCCCAGAGCGATCGCCCACTTTTGGTCGATTTTTATGCTCACTGGTGTGGCCCTTGCCGCATGATGGCTCCGATTTTGGAAGAGGTGAACAGTCGACTAAAAGGCAAGCTCCAAGTCGTGAAGATCGATACTGACAAGTACCCACAAATGGCAGGACAGTATGACATTCACGCCCTACCAACGCTAGTTTTGTTCAAAGATGGTCAGCCAATTCACCGCATAGAAGGAGTGGTGCAAGCAGATGGGCTGATTCAGCAACTGACGCCCTTGCTTTGATCCGGATGTGAATCGGCTACTTGTTACGGGAGGAGCTGGCTTCATCGGAACAAATTTCGTGAAGTACTGGCTGGAGCAATATCCGGGCGATCGCCTTGTGGTACTCGACGTGCTGACCTACGCAGGATGTCGAGCCAATCTTGCTGAAGAGTTGAAACGGCCTCAGCTTCGGTTTGTGCGGGGTGATATTGGCGATCGCGCCCTCGTCGATACGTTGTTGCGAACGGAGTCGCTGAATGGAGTCGTGCATTTTGCGGCGGAATCTCATGTCGATCGCTCGATCGTGGCTCCCGATCAGTTCGTTCAAACCAACGTTGTAGGTACCTATACTCTGCTCGATGCTTTCTATCATCACTGGGTCGAGCAGAAACGTCCTGCAAGCTATCGGTTTTTGCACGTTTCTACTGACGAAGTGTACGGCAGCCTTAGCCCTGATGCGCCAGCCTTCACAGAGAGTTCGCCCTATGCACCGAACAGCCCATATTCTGCTTCTAAAGCAGGCAGTGACCATCTCGTGCGGGCATACCATCGCACCTATGGACTGCCAACTCTGACAACCCATAGCTCTAATAACTATGGAGCCTATCAATATCCTGAAAAACTAATTCCGCTGATGATTTTGAATATGCTTCAGGGGAAGCCTTTGCCTGTCTACGGCGATGGGCAGAATGTTCGAGACTGGGTTGAAGTTGGGGATCATTGTCGAGCCTTGGATACGATATTGAGTCGGGGCGTTCCAGGAGAAGTGTATAACCTGGGAAGCAACATAGAAATCAGAAATATCGACTTGGTGCACCAACTGTGTGATCTGATGGATGAGCTTGCGCCTTATGTGCCCATGCGTCCCACGCGTCAACTGATTACCTTTGTGCGCGATCGCCCTGGTCACGATTTTCGCTATTCGCTCAATTCCCACAAAGCTGAAACGGTATTAGGCTGGTTGCCAACACAGTCGTTTCAAGAGGGGCTACGCCAAACAGTTTTGTGGTACTTGCACCATGAAGACTGGTGGCGATCGCGTCTCGGAACAGGTTCTAGAAAACAGCCCTAGCTTGCATCTGAAGGATTCAATTCGATATCGGTTAGCCGATCGACGTCGACAAGAGGGCTTCGCCATCTCCATCGATCACGACTCCTGCTATCCAGGCATTCCAGTCATGGCGCTGAAACCACTGCACAGCAGACTCAGCCTCGCTGGGCGGCACAATCGCCACCATTCCAATGCCCATGTTGAATGTGTTGAACATCTCCTCTATAGCAATTTCACCTGTTGCGGCAATCCACTCGAAGATTGGGGGAACTCGCCAGCTTTTATCATGGATTTCGATGGCCTGCTGAGAGGTGATACATCGCGGCAAATTCTCAGGCAATCCACCTCCTGTAATATGGGCAAGACCGCGAATAGATAATCCTTCTCGAAGAGCCGTCAGAATCGGGTTCACGTAAATTTGTGTTGGAGTGAGCAAAACCTCACCTAGAGACTGTCCTTCTAAAAGACTAGGGCGATCGCTGTAACTGAGGCCAGCGCTTTCAATCACCTTTCGCACTAGACTGAAGCCGTTGCTATGAACCCCGCTGCTGGGAAGAGCGATCGCCACATCTCCAACCTGTACTTTGCTGCGGTCTAAAATTTTGCTCTTCTCTACAATGCCAACGCAGAACCCCGCCAAGTCATATTCCCCAGGATTATAAAACCCTGGCATTTCTGCAGTTTCGCCCCCCAACAAAGCGCAACCCGACTGGCGACATCCTGCTGCAATACCAGTTACAACTTGGGCTAACTGTTCAGGCTTCAGTGCTCCCGTTGCAATGTAGTCCAGAAAAAATAGCGGTTCGGCTCCAGACGTTAAAACATCGTTGACACACATCGCAACGAGATCGATGCCGACGGTGTCGTGGTGATCCAGAGCATGGGCTATCTTGAGCTTTGTGCCAACGCCGTCAGTCCCAGACACCAAAACCGGAGACTGATACCCTTCTGGAACCTGAAAAAAGCCACTGAATGCACCCAGTTTGCCGAGTACCTCTGGACGATGTGTTGCCTCTACAGTGTCTTGAATGGTTTTGACAAAAGCACGTCCAGCTTCGACATCAACCCCAGCGTCTCGATAGTCCATGTGTTTAGAGTGTTTTCAGAGAGTCAACGGCGTTCAATGCAGACTGTATTGTATAGCAAGAGACAGAATTCAGCATTCGAGATTCAGAATGAAATGCCTGCTAAGCAAGAGGTTGAGCCTTTTAGCTTGCCTCAAGCGAACTGCGATTTACTATACCTGAGGCGATCGCCTGTTTAGCAGCAATTCTCATTATGGTTACGTCTCAGCACCTGCAAATAAATTCTATACATTACGCAAAAGTCTGTAAAAGTTTTGCGAGTACTGACTTTCACCTTCTGGTTGCGAGAGTGTGTATGTATTTAGAACGGCGTTGTTGCATGAAGAGGAGTTGCGGAAGGATAAGGACATGATCAGTTTCAGCTACCACACAAAAACCCCGCCATGATCCCTCAATACCGCATCCGCAACTGGTCTGAGTATAACGCTGGACTGAAGCAACGGGGAAGTCTCACCTTCTGGCTCGACGCGTCCGCATAAGAGGCATGGATGGTTGAGATCTCAGTGGCAAGCCTGGAGCATCCAACCTCTATCGCGACTTGGTCAGCCTGACTATGGGGACACTGAAAGCGGTCTGTCGACTAACTGGACGGCAATGCTAGGGGGTGATCGAATCGATGTTTGAGCTGATGGACATTGAGTTACCGGTGCCGGATCACCGCACCCTGTCGCGGCGCTTGGGTCACCTATCGGTTGCGCTACCCGTGATGCCTAAAGAGGGTGCTCGCCATGTCGTGGTGGACTCAACGGGGGTAAAAGTGTATGGCGAGGGGGAATGGAAAACCCGTCAGCATAGCATTAGCAAACGATTGTCATGATGGAGAAGTACTGAACGATGTGTTGGACGCGATTGAAGCGCCCATCGAGCAAGTCTCGACCGATGGGGCTACGACCATAGCCATTGCGATGACGAGATTGAAGCCAAAGGAGCCAAAGCGGTTATTCCCCGCGCAAGGGTGCCAAGATTTGGCAGCATGGCAATGGCAGCGCTAAGTCGCACCCACGGGATGAGAAGCTGCGCTCTGTCGGCAAGCATGGACACAAACGCTGGAAGCAAGACTCCGGCTATCATCGTCGTTCGATTGCTGAAACCATCACGTTCCACCTCAAGGCCATTTTTGGCAGCTATCTGAGTGCGCGTAAGACTGACAATCAAGCCGTGGAACTGTTCATCAAGTGTGCTGCGCTGAACTCCATGATTCAGAGCGCTAAGCCCGATAGCCCATTTACCAAACTGAGAATTGCTGTGCAAACAACAAGCGGAACATCTGCCCAAAACTATCGGATATTTGTCGCAGTAAAAATATTTATCGCAGTATAGTGCTACGCGCTGATATAAAACCAATAGTTGATGGAGCAGCCGCGCACCGCGCGGCTGCTCCATCAATATCTGTCCTAACCTATCTGCGCATTGCTATAAAAACGTAAACCACATAAAACGAAAAGAGACGGAACAATATCCGCCTCTCCTCTACAGTTTGAAAATCTTGGAATTAGTGAGTCCAGCATTTCACGGCAAGTCTTGCGCGCTTAGCCAACACCCGGAAAGTGATCAATCTGAGCATAGCCGC